>JACCDT011661582.1_pt1 | contig 19901 bp, 20 predicted proteins | sample 7446291 | NCBI WGS metagenome assembly JACCDT01 (sample SAMN15323446, study PRJNA562643) | freshwater metagenome | isolation source: river surface water | place: USA:Blue River Watershed | collected 2017-08-17 | reverse complement strand
CCAAACGACGGTCCAGATGGCTGCCTCTTTAAAAGAGACAGCGTGCGCCTTACGATGAAACACTCCTAAATCGAGCGCGAGCATCGACAAAACAAAAAGGGTAAAAAAACCATAAAACGACCAGTACTCTGCAAAGGGGAATATCAACGGCATAAGCGGAAAAATCCTGACACAAATCAAAGAATAGATCCACTGGGCTTAAGAATTATGGTGTGCTGACAACCTATGGCAAAGGAATCCGAAGTCATTGAACTCAACACACCGTGTCCTCCCTTTGAACTCAAAGGAGTGGATAATAAACTTCATTCGCTATCGAGCTACAAAGAGTCAAAGGTCCTGGTTGTAGGGATAACCTGTAATCATTGTCCCTATGTTCAGGCCTATGAATCTCGGTTAATGAGCCTGGTCGCAGAACTCAAATCTCAGCCCGTAAGTTTTGTTTGTATTAATGCCAATGATTCTACGGCTTATCCTGAGGATTCATTTGAAGAAATGCAGAGCCGTGCGCGCCGTCTCCAGTTTAATTTTGATTATTTGAGGGATGAGACTCAAAAAGTGGCGAGAGACTTTAAGGCGGCCTGCACGCCGGAGTTTTATGTTTACGATCAGTCACGTAAACTGAGGTATCATGGCCGACTCGATGATAGTCCCAAAGATCCCACTCAAATCAAAAACCATTTTTTAAAGTCCGCCATTTTGGCGCTCTTGAGTGACAAGGCGCCTGAGCCTGCTCAAACCTCAGCCATTGGCTGTAGTATAAAATGGAAGGTTTAAAAATGCGGAGCCCGCAGGCTGTTGATCTTTGGAGGATTCTGGATCGATGTTTTGAGTCTGAGGGCTGGAGCGCTCAGTGGGCGCTCATTCAGCAAGTGGCCTCAGCGGATGCCAATCATCTTGCCTTGGCGACAGGAGCAAAAAGGCTTTTTGATTTGCAGGCTCCTAATTCTAAAGATCAAGGCCATCGCAAAGCCATTGGTTATGCGACGTTGGCGGGGATTTTGTATTTTCGGCTCAAGCGAGTGGGACCTGCGATGGCTTTGATGGACGCCATCAAACCTTGGCCCGAGAGTTTGGAGGCTCTCAAATCTCTCGACCAAGCGGCTGGAGAATTGTTGTCCAAAGAATCTCCATCAAGAAGTACCTTCAAATCTTCGGAACAAATTCAATCAGTCATTCCAGCAGAACTAAAGGCCTCTGCAAATATCGAAGGCCCTCAGAGACCTGTGGCTTTATTTTCTCAACTTGCGGCGACAGAGGTCCGCGCGGTTTTGAATCAAGCAACCCTCAAGAATTTTTCGTCAGGAGAATCTGTCTTTGAGGCTGGAGATGAGGCTTTTGCTTTTTATATTATTGCCGAAGGCACTGTTGAGATTTTAGATAAGGGTCAAGTCCATCGAACTCTCGATGAAGGAGATTTTTTTGGAGAACTCGGACTTCTCACGGGTGGCAAGAGAACATTTAGTTTAAGAGCGAAGGGAAAGCTCAAGCTTTTGGAGTTTTCGCGCGAGAAGTTGTTTGGATTGATGGGAACCTATCCGGCCCTCGAGCAGAGACTTTATCAGTTTTTTTGTTGGCGACTGTTTGCGTATATGGCGAAACAAAATCCCTTTATCTCGCAGATGACCGAGGATCAGCTCGCCCAGTTTTTTTACCTCTGCAGTGTCGAGAGATCCAAAAGAGGTCAGGTTTTGATGAAGGCGGGGCAAAAGTCTGAGTTCTTTTTGTACCTGCTCATGGGAGAGGTTGACGTCAGTCGCGAGGGGCAGTCCTTTGGCCCGTTAGGTGCGGGATCGGTGGTGGGTGAAATTGGAGTTTTAACGGGCCAGGCTCGTTCTGCTCAGGTGGTGGCAAAATCCGAAGTCACATTTTTGCGTTGCGGCAAAGTGGCGTTTGATCATCTCAAAAAATATTTTCCGGACTTTGAAACTTGGCTCCAAAAAGTCGCCGCGCATCGCATGCAAGCCGAACTCACGGGACTCGTGGATTAGAGCGCGCGCGCAGAGTGCGCAATTTTTACAAAATATCTTCTTGGTGAGTATATCTTGGTACAAAGGTTGCGTACTCAGTCGGTTGGCATGCGACAGAGCGCTTTAGTTTTAGTCTTGATTCTGGGAATTTTTGCAAACGGGAGGAGCTTCGCTCAGACGACGGACTTTAAAGGCCTCAGCGAAAGAATCAAAACGTCTCCCTATTACGGATCACACTGCTCAACTCTGATGAAGGCGTTAAGTAAAATGATAAAATGGAAATCTCCGGTGCCTCCTTTGGTGCATCTGCCGAATGCCCAATTGATTCAGATGTCAAAAGCTCAGTTTCTAAAGTCACATGAAGAGACTCATGAATTCCTTGTTGATATTCAAATGATCTTTCCTTTTTTTGTGGGGCCGGATTCTCGACTCAAGTTTAGGTCGTTGTCCTTTGATTTTGCTGAGCGCACACTTGGGGTCGAGGCCAGTAAGGGTCCATCGACTGATGCTCATCGCTCGCGACTGCGTAATATTTACAATTCATTTGTTGATGGGGTTTTGAGACTCATTGAGGTGGACCTAGAGAGTCACAGCATTCCTCCTCATGAATTGTTTTTGCAGTATCGATATGCAGATCTGGTGAGGGCCTTTTACGAGAGTAAAACGCCAGAGCAAGTCCGTCAGACCTCAGAGAGGATTGCCTCAATCCTCAAGGCTAAAGATGCAAGCTCTGCGGCGATCCAATGGCAAACAAAGTTTGGTCGCCAAGCTTCCGATGCTTATAAAAAGGAAGTTCTGGACTTCGTGGAACACGTGCGCTCTGACTCCCTCTTCATTGATCCCTCAATCTTTACGAGCGAAAGCTTCGACGTGTCTCTCCAGGCTGAAATCCTGAGAGAGTTTGGCTTTTTTCAAAGTCCATTGATTCAAGTCTATTTGCAGACTGTACTCGCCGGCTATGTGCGTCAAAAAACCAAAGATTTGATGGCAGAAAAATTTCAGCGTGATCCTGGGGCCGCGGAGGAGGCTGTCATCAATCAAGTGGTAGAACGTGAGTTCTCAACATCGTCAGTGCAAGCAGGCAATTATAATTTAGTGATTCTGAATGATCGGGCACTCTCCCCAGTGCTGCAGAGATACGTAGGTCAAATCATACAGGCGGCAGCTCGGGATCCTGAGTCATTTATTTTTAAGCCGCGCAAACAATCCCAGGGAGATCTGGTTTTAGAATCTCGGGGATTTCAGATCGTGTTTAAACGAGTTGATGGAAAGCTTTCGACAGTCTCGTTTGCCAAGCGCAGTGAGTCCGAGGTTCTCGCCCAGGCAGGCTTTTATAGTCCTGAGCCCCCCGCTCCGGTGGCTGTAGAAGTAAAATCCTCCAAACCATACGCTGAACCGATCAAAACGCAGGACAACGCCAAACCCACTTTGCCTCTGGTCCCACTTGAGTTCACAGACTTTGAAGGGTTCTCGTCGATCAATGCAGGAGAGATCTTTGCCGCACAGATACAATCCCATCTGAGAGAGTCTCCATCGGCTATCGAATTTGTTCGAGAGGCGACCAAACTTTGGATCGAAGAGGAGTCGTTGCAAGAAGGAGACGCCTTGGCTTGGTACTTGAGTCGAGTGGGATCCATTGCCCGAAGAATGGAGGCGCATGGGCTGACAGCAACAGATGCAGAGACTGAGATCTTTGCGTCCGTTGATCGGTATCTCGCTAAGAAGGCGCGAGTTCAAAACTTTGATTATTCAGATCTCAGCCATCAGTCCATCGACAGTAAGTCGAGCAATGAAATTATGCTTTTTCTTTCTGAAGAGAAGCCCTTGAAGGAGCTCGAGGCAAATCGAGTTTATCCGATTGAGTTTGCTTCCACACCAGGAGTGATTCAGGAAGTTAGTTTTTCTGAGGAAGCCGTGGTCTTCATCAATAAAAATCACAGAGGCTTGGCGTGGCTTCGGGCAATTCGAAAAGGTTTTGCGCCTCAGCATTCAGGATCTGGAATTGTAAGGTTCTATAGTGCTCCCTTTGACTATGAGATCAAAGTCCGTGGCCGTGGGGGGCATGAGAGACTTTCGTTTGAGAAGCGAGGGAGTCGGCAGTGGTATGTAGGCCGCCCCTTTGAGGTCGATGCATCCAATAAAATCTTTTGGATAGATCCCTGATCTCTCGGTTTCTAGAATCAGAATGACAAGTTTGCGTATTCGCGTTGAACTAAGGGGGTGAGCACGCTGAAAGTTCTTTTTGTTTTGGGGGGGCGATCCGGGGAGCATGAGATTTCCTTGATCTCGGGCAAACATATTCTGGCGGCTTTGGATCGCAAAGTTTTTGAACCCATTGTCTTGATCATACAAAAAAGTGGATCGATGACTCTGAGTTCCGAAGCCGCGCTGAGTAAACTGCCCAATAACCCCAAAGAAGTTAAGACTCCCTCAGGAGAGGTCGTGAGTTTGCGTCCCTTTTATCATGGAGCCGAAAAGCCTTGCCTCGTGGTCGGAAATACACGGGTAGAGTTTGATGTGGCGTTTCCTGTCCTGCATGGTCCGGGCGGAGAAGATGGAACTATCCAAGGACTCTTTGAACTTGCAGAAATCCCTGTCGTAGGTTGCTCCACCAAATCGAGTGCGATTTGTATGGATAAGGGAATGACCAAACGATTGTGCCAGCTCGCCGGCTTGCCGGTGGTCCCTTTTGTAGAGGCCTACAAGGGAGAGGATACTCCAAAAATAGATTGGCCGTATCCTGTTTTTGTAAAGCCCGCCACTCTGGGAAGTAGTTTGGGAGTCAGTAAGATCAAAAAGCCAGAGGATTTGCAAAAGGCTCTTCATGAGGCCTTTGCGTTGGACCAAAAAGTTTTGATCGAGCCAGCGATCGAAGGCCGCGAAATCGAGATCGCAGTCTATGGAAGTCGAAAAAATCTCGTGGCCAGTCCTGCAGGGGAGATCAAAGTCACCAAGGCTGAGTTTTATTCTTACGATGCCAAATATGTGAACGTCGATGCGGCCGAGTTGATTTTGCCAACGACATTGCCCGCAGATGCTTTGGCGCGCGTACAAGAGATCGCAAAAAATATTTTTAAGACTCTCGAATGCAAAGGTATGGCTCGCATTGATTTTTTTATGACGGCTAAGAACGAGTTTTTGCTTAACGAAGTAAATACGATTCCGGGATTTACTCCCATCAGCATGTATCCAAAGCTGATGGATCTGGCGGGGATTCCTTATGCCAAACTTCTCAGTGGATTGATTGAGCTCGCTCAAAAGGAGACCGCGTGAAGACAACTGTTTTTTTGTTGTTGAGCTGTTGTGTGTGGATCTCTGGATGTGGAGAGTCCTCCAAGCGTAAGAGTGATCAGCCACTTCAGACAGTTGCCAGTGTTGATCTGCAAAAATACTTGGGCACTTGGTATGAAATTGCGAGATTTCCTTTTTCGATTCAGGAGGGATGCCACGCGACCACTGCGACTTATAGTCTGAGGACGGATGGCAAAATCGATGTCTTTAATTCGTGTCGCATGGGAGCCATGGATGGCGAAGCTTCTGAGGCTCACGGTAAGGCGTGGATCGTGGATACGGCCTCTAATGCCAAGCTCAAGGTGAGCTTTAATTTTTTTATGGGGCTTTTTGGCGGAGGGGATTATTGGATCATACGCCTCGCTCCTGATTATTCTTATTCGGTCGTGAGTGAACCCAAAGGGCGGTACCTCTGGATTTTGAGTCGTAACCCCCAAATGAGTGACGCTCTGTATCAGGAGATTTTGGCCTCTCTCAAGGGAGATGGGTTTTTGGTCGAATACCTCCAAAAGACTCCTCAGTAGGGCGATTCAGGGCCCTTAGAAGCTTGTTTCTCCCTATCCAAAATGCTTAAGTAAAGCCGTGCCGAGGCCTTCTAAGCCATTTAAAACCCGTCCTGAGGTTGTTCCTCAGACGACCCTTCAGAAGCCCGAGTGGTTCAAAGTCAAAATTCAAGAATCCGATCGTTACAAAAAGATCGAAGGTTTGGTGGTTCAACATGGATTGGCCACTGTTTGCCGCGAAGCTCGATGCCCCAATATTTATGAATGTTGGAATTCGGGGACAGCCACATTCATGTTGATGGGCGAAGTCTGCACGCGCGCCTGTAAATTTTGTCATGTCAAAGGCGGAAATCCAAAAGGGCTACTCGATAAGGATGAGCCCAAAAAAATTGCGGATTCCGTCAAAACATTGGGACTCAATTATGTCGTATTGACGAGTGTCAATCGAGATGACTTGCCGGACGAAGGTTCTGATCATTTTGCAAAAGCAGTCGAAGAAATCAAAGCTCTTAATCCAAATATTTTAGTGGAAACGCTCACGCCGGATTTTAGGCGCACTCAAGAAACCTCTATCGCGCGGATGATTGAGTCACGAGTAGATGTTCTCGCTCACAATATTGAGACGGTGCGACGCCTTGTGCCTTGGGTGAGAGATCCTCGATGTGATCACGATCAATCGCTGAGATTTCATCAGACGGCAAAGAGACTGATGCCTTCGATTATATCTAAGTCGTCCATCATGCTGGGTCTTGGTGAGCAACCCTCAGAGGTTTTTGAGGCCATGAAGGAACTGTGCGACGCGGGAGTGGATGTTGTTACGCTTGGCCAATATTTGCAGCCCACCAAAAACCACCATCCTGTGGTGAGGTATGCACATCCCGATGAATTTAAAGAATACGAAACCAAAGGTCTTGAGATGGGATTTCGATTTGTGGCCTCAGGGCCTATGGTCCGAAGTTCTTATCGCGCGGCCGAGGTTTTTATTGAAGGAATGATTAAGGAGTCTCGACATGTTTACGTTTAAATTACCCGAACTCGGTGAAGGTCTCTCAGAAGGCGAATTGGTTTCTTGGCGCGTTAAAGAAGGCGACAGCATCAATGCGGACTCCACATTGTGTGAGATCATGACGGACAAAGCCACGGTCGAAGTCCCTTCGCCAAAATCGGGCACAGTCAAAAAACTTTATTACAAGCCCGGTGAAATGGCCAAAGTGCACGCCGCGCTGGTGGACATCGAAGTCACCGGCGAAGCTTCGACATCTGCTCAAGCCTCTTCGGCGGCTGCGTCCAAAAATCCTACTGAAGCCGCTAAAGCAGCGAAGGCGTCGACCTCTCCCTCTGCCGCCAGTGCGAGCGCTGGAGCTTCTGCGTCGAAGGGTGGAACTTCGCAAGTCTTGGCATCGCCTGCGGTTCGCAAGATGGCTCGCGAAATGAGTCTGGATTTGTCGCAGGTTCAAGGCAGTGGAGAACGTGGCCGAGTTTTGAGAGATGATCTCGCCGGAGCGAGTCGATCGAGCCCTTCATCAGCAGGGGCTGTGACTCTTCGCTCGACCTCTGCGCCGATGCTCAGATCTCAAGCTCTCGAAGAGCGAATTCCCTTTATCGGGATTCGTCGCAAGATTTCGGATCATTTGACTGAGTCTGCTTTTACAGCTGTTCATTTTACTCATGTGGATGAATGTGATTTTTCAGAGATCATTCGCTTGAGAGAAGAAGCCAATGCGTTTTCGGAGCGTTCGGGCTTGGGCGTCAAGCTCACTTATTTGCCTTTCTTTATTAAAGCATCGATTGCCGCGATGAAGAGATTCCCTATTCTCAACTCTTCATTGGATACCGAAACCAACGAAGTCGTGATCAAACACTATTATCACTACGGAATTTCGGTTCAGACCGACAATGGGTTGATGGTGGGAGTGGTCAGAGACTGCGATCAAAAGGATATTTTTCAGTTGGCGCGAGAAATTAAAGAAGTCGCAGATCGAGCGCGTAGTGGCAAAGCGTCCATGCAGGATTTGAGTGGGTCAACGATCACCATCACCAATCCAGGAAATATCGGCGGACTCTTTGCGACTCCGATCATCAATTTTCCGGAGACGGTGATTTTGGGAATGTACCAAATCAAAAAGCGTCCGGTGGTTAAAGAAGTGAACGGCGAAGACAAGATTGTCGCGAGGCCCATGATGTATGTGAACATCACGTGTGATCATCGAATCGTCGATGGGGCGATTGCTGCGGGATATTTGAGACTCTTTAGTGAGTATATCGAGAATCCAGGCAAGATTGCTTTTTACGCGTAAAGGTTTTGAGATTTTTTGAACGAAGGGAAAATAGATTATGGCAAAGTTTGATGCAGTAGTGATTGGAGCAGGCCCCGGAGGATATGTCTGTGCGATTCGGCTCGCGCAGTTAGGTAAAAAAACAGCCCTCATTGATCGAGACGCGCTCGGCGGAACTTGTCTTAACTGGGGATGTATTCCTTCGAAGGCATTGATTCACGCCGCTCATTTATATGAGACGATGCAGCACGAAGCTGGCGAGATGGGATTTAGCTTTAAAGATCTCAAAGTGGACTTTAAAAAACTTCAGAGCTGGAAAGATGGCGTCGTCGGCAAACTCACTGGGGGTATCGGGGGACTTTGCAAACGTCACGGAATCGAAGTCTTTATGGGTACAGCTCAGTTTAAGTCGGCAAATCAGCTGGAAGTGACTCTCAATGACTCAAAGAAAAAAGAGATCATTGATTTTAGTTCGGCCGTCATCGCGACCGGCTCAGAATCCGCAGCGCTCCCCGGGATTGAGATCGATCACAAAATCGTTGTGACAAGCAAAGAGGCTCTCAATCTTCCTGAGATCCCCAAAAAAATGATTTTGATTGGAGGAGGAGTGATCGGACTTGAGCTCGGCTGTTTTTATTCGATGCTCGGAACAGAAGTCACTGTTTTGGAATACGCCCCTCAAGTCTTGCCAGGCACGGATCTCGATTTGGTCAAGGTCGTTGAAAAGGCCTTGAATGCTCGCGGAGTAAAGATTCATACGGGATTTAAAGTAGCGACCGCGACGACCAAGGGCAAAAAGGGTGTGGTCAAAGGCACTGATGCTCAAGGCAAAGAACAAACTTTCGAAGCCGACGTTGTGTTGGTGTCTGTGGGACGTCGACCCTTTACTCAATTTTTGGGCTTGGACAAAGCCGGATTAAAGACTGACACCAAAGGCTTGTTGCCCGTCAATAAATCGCTTCAGACGGCTGTGCCTCATCTTTATGCGATTGGAGATGTGACGCCGGGGCCGATGCTCGCGCATCGCGCTTCTCACGAAGCCATTATCGCAGCGGCTCATTTGGCCGGCGATAAACATTCTCAAGTGGATTATCGAGTGATTCCTGCAGCGATCTTTACAGATCCCGAGATTGCATCAGTGGGGATCTCTGAGGCCGAAGCCAAGGCCAAAGGTCTCAACGTCAAAGTCGGTAAATTTCCATTTGCCGCATTGGGACGAGCCCTTTCTAACAATCGATCCGAAGGATTTTGCAAAATTATTGGAGATGCCAAGACTAATGATCTCTGGGGAGGTCATATTGTAGGCCCTGAGGCTGGCAATTTGATCGCCGAAGCCGCTCTCGCGATGGAAATGGGTGCGAGTGTCGAAGACTTGATGCTCACTATTCATACGCATCCCACTTATCCAGAGGCGATGATGGAAGCGGCAGAATCCTATTTTGGTCACGCGATTCATGTCTATCAAGGCGGACATTCCAAACCAGGAGCGGGTGCGACGGGAGGCTCTCATGCTTCATCGACAGCCAAAGCTGGCCACGCCTAAGGCGGAGCTTGAAGTCCTCAATCTTTTGGATTGGGCCAAACCCAATTACCAAAGGATTTGGGACTTTCAAAAATCTCTGGTCGAAGAAATCGCTTCGGGACAACGACCTGAGTCTTTGATTTTTTGTGAACACGAGACAGTGATTACCGCCGGTCGTCGTGCAAAATCAGAAAACCTCCTCCCTCAAAATCCTCACGCAAGTGTTTCGGTCTACCCAATTGAACGTGGGGGAGATGTGACCTTGCATAATCCTGGTCAACTCGTGATGTATCCACTTCTTCATCTCAAAGGAGAGAGATTTCCGGGAGGCTTGCACGAGTACCTTCGGTGGCTCGAACAAATCACGATTAATGTTTTGTGCGATCTTGGGCTCGACGCAGGTCGTTTTGGACCCACGGGTGTTTGGATCAAAGACCTCTCGTCGGGAGAGCATAAGAAGATCGCAAGCATTGGGATCGCGGTAAGACGCTGGGTAACTTATCACGGGCTTGCCCTCAATGTGAGTAACGATCTGAGTGACTTTGGACGCATTCGACCTTGTGATTTTGACTCTCAGATTATGACGTCACTCGAGCAGCAGGGACTTGAAGTCAGTATTTCGCAATTGGTAGAACGATTCAAAAATCAAATCACAGAGGCCTAGAGGGTTGGGGGCCGCGGTTGTGAGCCGGTGGCGGACGAGAGTGTCGCTGTGCGCTGCGGCGGTTTAAAGTTCGCAATTTGATAAATCAATTTTTTGGCGATGGATTCGACCAGAAGTACGGCCACAGCAGGTGTGAGGCGTTTCATTTCTTGGAAATTTTCATCCGTCAATACCCACAAATCCGTCACTTGACCTGCGGTTGCGGAGACTACTTTTGGAGTTTCTTCGAGGAGTGAGAGCTCGCCAAAAGAGTCTCCTTCTTTGAGATCGACATTCAAATTTTCGTATTGGATTCTGATCGTTCCTGCCTCAATCAAATAGAGACCTCGATCTTTAGAGCCTTTGACGAAAACAGGGTCGCCTTCGGCAATATGGTGGTGTTTCAAGTAATGGGCGAGAGCTGATCGTTCTTCAATTGGCCAGTTTTTGGTGAGGATGGCTCTTTCGAGAGCGACAAACTTACCCATAGTGATGTGATCTTCGCCAAAAGGACTGCCGACGCCTAGTGAAAGTTGCGATGCTCAAGTCTTAAAACCCATCGGCGATACTGAATCGTCAGCAGAGCACCTAAAAGGGCCCCTAAGGCATCCATAAACCAGTCTGCCAGGCTCATCTCTCGTCCCGGGACGAACTGTTGATGCCATTCATCGATGGCTCCAAAAATAAAAATACACAAAATGCAAAAAATCAAACGTCTCGAGTATCGCGTCCAAGACACTGTTTCTCGAATTTTTCCCGTGAGTGCTCGCGCCAGACTCAAGCTCAAAACGAGATACATCAAAAAGTGCACGATTTTGTCGATGTGAGGAATTTCCCACTCGGGGATTTCATCTCCAGGCAATGACGTGAGCGTTAACACGGTGGCAGCTATCAAAAGAAACGGAATCCAGTATCTCAAAAAAAGTTTTTTCAATGGACGCTCGCACTGGCCGTCATCAAACTGGGGTCATATGTGTGATTGTTGTGAGATGCATCAGAATCAAAAAGAACAACTTCTCCAAGCTGCCAAGACCGCGTTGAACGCAAAATCTTCGCCTGCACGAGTTGACCCAATTCAAAGTTCGGAGACGTCGGCAAATGGACCACTCGGTTCTTTCGGCTTCGACCTGTCCAAGACTCCGGATTTGAGCGAGACGGTCCCTCCAGCATCAGCTCGATGATCTGACCGACATCTTGGCCGTAGAGTCGCTCGCCAATGGCGTGCTGAACTTCGAGGAGTTCTTGGATACGCTCGCTCTTTTCGGACTCGGAGACATTGTCTGTCCAATCCGCGGATCGAGTGTAGGGACGAGCGCTGTATTTGAACGCGTAGATGTTGTCGAATTCAACGGTGCGGATAACTCGGAGAGTTTCTTCAAAATCCTGACGTGTTTCTCCCGGAAACCCCACAATGATATCTGTCGAGAGCGCAATATCAGGTCGATAGGCTCGGACCATTTCCATCTTTTTTAAAAAAGATTCTGCGGTATAAAATCTTCGCATCCGACGAAGCACCGTATCACTGCCGGCTTGAAAGGGGAGATGTAGGTATTCGCAAAGGATCGGTAGGTCCCTAAATGCTCGCGCGAGATTTTCATCAAAGTCTCTGGGATGAGATGTCGTATAGCGTAAGCGCTTGAGTCCTTTGAGTCGGTGCTCTGACTCTTCCTGAAACAAAACCAAAAGATCGTAGAGCGAAGTATTGGCTCCATGACGATTTTTGCCCCAGTACGAATTTACGTTTTGCCCGAGGAGCATGATTTCTTTAACGCCTCGAGAGACAAGGCCCTCGGCCTCGGCAAGGATTTCTTCGGGACTGCGGCTGTACTCGCGACCGCGCGTAAAAGGCACAATGCAGTAAGAGCAAAACTTATCGCAACCGTTGGTGATTGTAATAAAGGCCTGGGTTTTGGATTCAGGCTTTGACGCAGGAACAAGGACATCAAACTCATCGACGGGCTTCCAGCGCGACTCAAAGGGCTCGAGGATTTGGGGTAAATCACGATAATTGGTGGTGCCAAACGCAAAATCCAAAAACTTGAATTTGTCTTTGAGCTTTTGACCTTCGGTTTGTCCGACGCAGCCCCCAAATCCAATCACCGTCGCGGGATTGAGTCGCTTAAGCTCGGCCAATCGACCCAAAAAACTCACAGCTTTATTTTCTGACTTCTCCCGAACAGCACAGGAGTTAACCAATACAAGATGCGCATCATCGATTCGTTCTGTTTTTTCGAAGCCCTTTGAAGAAAGAACTTGGAGCATCTGAGTGCTGTCGTATTCGTTCATCTGACAGCCATAGGTTTGAATATAGACTTTTCTCATGAGTGCACGCGTCGTTAAGAGAAATCGCTATCAATTCTCGATGGCCGAAACAACCTTATTGGGAAGTTCGTTTTGGTCGTTGTGCTGAGGAGGAAAGTTTGGGGAGAGGCGGTCAAAAAGCTCCTCTAGAGCCCTTAAAAAGGTATCTCCCGCCCCGTGGCTCGAGAGATCAATCGCCAATTTGTTCCCTAAGGCTGCCCATTCCTCGGCACGCAGATAGGGACTGACCCCCTTATCGGCAAGGATGTACACCGCTCGCTCGAGCTCGGAGATATAGATCAAAATTCCACATCGTTTTTGGGTGGCAAAAATCTCACGCGAAAGAAAATGAGAGTGCGCGGCTTCGACGACTTCACTGAGCAGGAGTCTTCGGGGTGCAAGGAGGCGAAACAGCGGAGCCCAGCTGAGCAAAAAATAAAACGCGAGACCGATTCCTAAGGAGATCACGAGGCTCAACTCAAAAGTTTGAGCAGCCTCTCGCAATACATAGAGGGCAAAAACCATGAAGGCTAAGGTTAAAGCCAAGCTCAATTTGAAAAAGTGATAGGAACTCGATCGATCCGAGACGAGTGAGACAAATTCTAAACTCGAGCGAGTCTCGAGTTGCTTGATGCGTTCCTCGATTTTTAATTTGAGTTCTTCGGTGAGTTGTCGTGCCATCGTACTTCCTATTCTGTCGTTTTACCAACGACCCGAAGCGCCTCCACCACTAAAGCCGCCCCCACCGCCGGACCAACCTCCGCCGCCAAATCCGCCTCCTCCAAATCCACCTCCCCAGCGACTTCGGGCAGAAGGCGACCAATGCCCATGACGGCGAGGATTGAGCGGGGTTCCAAAAACAGAACCAAAAACTTTGAGGACAATGATCATCACCAAAAAGAGGAGAGTAAAGATCCAGGACGTCCCTCGTTGTTTGGCGGGCGCGATATCTTTGATTTCTCCTCCAGCAAGTTTGGCGACATTTTGAACCGATGCTTGGAGTCCCTCAAAGAACTGACCTTGTCTAAAGGCGGGAATCAAAACTCGATCAATAATTCGTCCCGCCATCGCATCGGGGATGGCTCCTTCGAGTCCTTGGCCGACTTCGATTCGCATCGCACGATCTTGAGCGGCGATGAGGATGAGAACTCCGTTGTCAGCCTTCTTTGATCCCAGCTTCCATTGATCCGTCGCGCGAATACTCAAAGACTCAATTGCTTCTCCGTTGAGACTCGGAATAGTCCAAACTTGAATCTGAACCTGATTCACGACGGCGCGAATTTGCTCGGAGAGTCTTTGCTCTTCGTCTGGCGAGAGCAACTGGGCCTGATCAAGAACAGGCCCAGTGAGAGAAGGAATAGCGATTTCTGCGCTCACTCTTGCGGAAGCCAAAGCAAGCCAAAGAGACGCCCAAATCCCAATTCTCAAAGTGATCTTCAAAATTTAACCGCCGGAGCCTTTTGCAAATCCTGAGGATTCTCAGGAGCAAACTGAGGCTTCTTGGAGTGATGAAAGAACAAAGAATTGGTCAAGCTCGTCGGAAACACTCCAACAAGATTGTTAAAGCTTTTGACACTTTCGATGTAGCGATTTCGAGCGACTGTAATTCGGTTCTCGGTGCCTTCGAGTTGGAGCTGAAGGTCTCTAAAATTTTGATCGGATTTGAGTTGAGGGTAATTTTCACTAATGACCATCAATCGTCCCAGAGCGGACTTGAGCTCGGCTTGAGATTCCTCGATTTTTTTGAGAGACTCCTCGCTCAGATCTTTAACATTAATGTTCATCTGAGTGGCTTTGGCACGCGCCTCGGTGACTTGTGTGAAGACTTCCTTTTCTTGTTTGGCAAAACCCTTCACGGCCTCGACGAGGTTGGGTACCAAATCCGCGCGTCGTTGATACTGATTCATCACTTCGGCCCATGAGGCGTCGACTTCGTTGAGTTGTCGGGGAATGGATTGGATTCCACAGCCGGTCAGGGTGAAAACAACGCTCAGACATAGACAGTATTTAAAGATGCTTTTCATGCTCCGAATACTAATCTAGGCAGAGATATGGATCAAATTCTTCGCTTTCAATTAAAGAACAAGACGGCCTTAGTGACGGGGGCCAGTGCCGGGATTGGGGAGGCGATATGCCTTAAACTGGCTGCTTTAGGCGTAAAAGTCTTTGCGGTGGCGAGGCGAGAGGACAAGCTCGCGACTTTGGCTAAAAAATCTTCAAAGATTGTTCCGATGGTCGCCGATGTCCGAGGGGATCTCTCGGGATTGCAAGAGCTCGCCAAGAAGGAGGCAGTGGATCTTTTGATCAACAATGCCGGAATGGCAGCGGGGCGTTCGGATATTCTCGGGACTAGTCTCGAGCAGGTGGATCAGATGATCGACACCAATGTGCGATCATTGATTGCGGTCACTAAAATATTTTTGCCCAAGATGAAAGAGAACAATTTTGGAGACGTTGTTAATTTGGGTTCGATTGCAGGATTGTTTACCTATCCAGGGGGATCGGTTTATTCGGCAACAAAATTTGCAGTACATGCACTCTCACAAGGGTGGCGGCAAGATTTGTCGGGCACGGATGTTCGCGTGATCGAAATTTGTCCGGGCATGGTAGAGACGGAGTTTAGCGTGGTGAGATTTGGGGGCGATCAAGAAAAGGCCAAGCAAGTTTATCAGGGAATGCGACCCCTGACAGCGGAGGACATTGCCGAATCCATTTTGTGGTCTCTCGCGCAGCCCAGGCACCTGACGATTCAGAGCATGGTCGTCATGCCCACCGATCAAGCAGCGATGACGATGATTCATCGAAAGTGAAAACGAGTGATTGGTTCATGGATTCGCGTTGGCCCGTTGAACGCGATGGCTCATCTCTTCGTGAATCTCTGAGAGGATGTCTTTGAGGTTGTATTTGTACGACCAGCTCGGAAAATCGTTTTGAAATCGTCTCACATCGCTGATCCACCATATATGATCACCGATGCGATTGGTTTCAGAGTAGGACCATTTCATTTTCTTACCAGACACCTCTTCGCAGATCTGAATTGCTTCAAGCATGGAGCAGTTTGAGTGGCGAGATCCTCCCGCATTGTAAACCTTGGCTACTTTGGGGTTTTGGTAGAAATGCCAGAACATATTGACGAGGTCAAAGCTGTGAATATTGTCCCGTACCTGTTTGCCCTTGTAACCAAACACAGTATAGGCATCTCCTTTAATACAACACTTCATGAGGTAGGAGAGAAACCCATGGAGTTGTGTTCCGGAATGATTTGGACCGGTGAGACAGCCACCTCGAAAGCATGCGGTGTGCATATCAAAGTATCTCCCGTACTCTTGCACGAGTAGGTCTGCGGCCGCTTTAGAGGCGCCAAACAAACTATGTTTTGATTGATCAATCGTCAGTTGCTCATCGATTCCATAGGCAAAGTAGGGATGAGACCGATCGATCTCCCAACGATTTTCGAGTTCAACGAGTGGCAATGAGTTGGGGGCATCACCATAAACTTTGTTGGTTGATGTAAAGATGAAGACGGCCTTTGGACAGTACTTGCGAGTGAGCTCTAGCAAATTCAATGTCCCATTGGCATTGACCGTAAAATCTTTAATGGGATCCTTTGCTGCCCAGTCATGTGAGGGTTGAGCTGCAGTATGAATAATTACTGAGATCTCAGAAGAATAGTCCGAGAAGATTTTCTCTATATCGGTCATATTTCTGATGTCACAGTCAAAATGAACGTAGTGTGGACACTCGCTCATGAGTTTTTGCCGACTCATTTGTGTTGAAGCCTCTTCGCCAAAAAACTCTCGACGCATATCATTGTCGATACCCAAGACTCTCAGGCCTTGGGCCGCAAAAAAACGACTTGCTTCGGCTCCGATAAGACCTGCTGATCCAGTGATGACCGCTGTTTTCACGGAGTGGTTCCTTTCATGAGCTTGCCAAAATTGGACGCAAGACTTCTTTGTTTTCTAAAATCCACTGATGAATATCTGCGAGAGTGGACTCCAACGAGTGACGAGGCCTCCACCCAAGTTCATTTTCGGCCAGAGTTGTATCCGTCACGTAGTAGGGGATGTCTCCAGGTCTGTTTTCTTGGACACTCTGAATTGTGATTCTGGTCTGTGTGAGATCTTCAGAGAACTTTGTCATTTCTGCCAAAGAGGCGCTTCGGACTAGTCCACCGCCGATATTGTATGTTTTTCCATCAACCTTTTGAGGGGTTTCAATCTGAATTTTTATCAAATCAAACAGATCCTCAATGTGTAACATGTCCCGTACTTGATGACCTTGGCCGCCATACCCAATATATCTGAGTGCGTTGTTGTAAACATGAGACGCAATCCAAAGAACCGCAAATCCTTGATCCACCTTTCCCATTTGCCAAGGGCCCGTCAGAACGCCACATCGATTGACGACGGATTTTAGTCCGTAAGCCGCACGATATTCTTCGATGAGCATTTCGGATGCCAGTTTGGAGGTTCCGTAAAGCGATCGAGGTCCCTGCGTGGTGAAGCACTCGGAGATTCCCTTGTCTGTGAAGCCGGATATATTTGTGCCGCCCAGTTGAGGAGAAAATCGTGAATCTTTAGATTTGAGTGGAAGCTGAGAGAGTGCATTGATCGAGTAAACTCGGCTTGTCGAAAGAAACACAAAAAAGCTGTTCCATTGCCGTGCTTTCTCTAGGCAATTGATCGTTCCAACAAGATTGGTTTGGAGCAGGTAAGCGGGAGAATGGCCATAACCCGCTAAGACAGAGGGTTCCGCAGAACATTCAATGAAAAGATCCGGCGCCATGCCAATATCGAGATCGCCGGGATTTCTGATATCTCCATGAACAAAGTCGATGTTCGCAGCCTTCAGTCTTGCGAGATTGAGCTCGCTGCCTCTTCGCTTCAAATTATCGAGACAAAGAATTTTGGCTTTAGGATACAGCCCTCGCAACTGAATCGCTAAACACGAACCAACAAATCCAGCGCCTCCAGTGATGAGAATTTGATCCATACTTATCGTCTTAATTCAATCACTCTGCCTCAATGATGGCGACGAGTTCTTTTACTCTTTGATGAAACGTATGCTTTTCCATGACGATCTCATGACCTTTTTGAATGAGACTTTCAAAATCCCCTCTGTGGTCTTTGAGCTCATTCATTTTTTGAGCCGCTTGAGGCAGAGATTCGTAGGAGGGAATCTCCAAATCCTCAAAATACCGATGCATCCCTTTGCGAGTGTTGTGGAGAGGGAGGCCCTTTGCAGCAAATGTTTCGAGCACTCTCTCGCTGGGAGTTTCGGGTAGCGAAGGTTTGCAAAATATAAAACTCACTGCAGACTGACGGTAAGAAGCGGCGAGTTCCTGAGGGTTAAGACGTGGGTAAGTCTCAGTGTCCCCAAAAATCTTGCGCCAACCCTCACCGCCAAAGACCTTCAAACCCGAACTTCGCAAGGCCTTTATCCAAAGCGACATCTGAACATGACCATAGTAAGAATCGATCGATCTCAGCCCATGCTGTACCATGGCACTGATTTGAGACTCGGGGCTCAAGCCCTCCTTGATTCTCAGTGCAAGACTCTCTCTTGCGCGGACGAGTTCCTCTGGTTTGGGATAATCACGAGCAAAAAATGAGTACCAATGAGGACTGACGAGATCAAAGACCTGTTGCGCGAGGAGGGTCTGCTGAGAGCTGTGATCTCGAAATTGTGGGTGTGCCTTAAGCACACCAAGCAATCTGTGCATGCCTTGTTCGATCAGGCCTAGTTCAGGTGACTTCTGTGGCTGATCCTCCAAAAAGTGAAGAGGAGGCGGAGTAGCCGCAAAGGTAATTTGATTCTCGAAGAGAGGGGAGACTTGAGATTCATTCGCCCACCGAGAATAGTCGCGATCTGCGCTATGCAAAAAAAACCGAGCACGAATGCCATGCGCTTCAAAGGACCGAACAAATTGGTCATCAATACAAAGCGTGAGAATTCTCCTACTAAATTTAGGACCCGTCACTAATCTCCAAAAATGAGCGGGTGTTCCGCTGGAGTATGGATTGTCGACAGCCCAGCCTATCAAGGGGATCTTGAACTTCTCTAAGACTTCTTCGAGAGGCGGGCCCCACCCTTCCCACTCATCGATGGCGTACAAATTCTGGCAGAAAAGAAAGTCGGGCTTTACGGATTCGATGATTTTGATTTGCTCTTGCAGAGAAGGTCTGTTTTTTGGGTCCAGGACAACTTCCGAAAAGTCGACATGACAATCCTTAAACGCACGCGTCCACCGACTCATCATGAAATCAAAGTCCGCCGTTTTAAAAACAAGTGCTTTCATGCTTTGTATAAAGAGTATGTCACTAGGACCCGAATGCTAATTTACTGGCATCCTTCGACTTATGCAAAACTAAATTAAACCGGGACTCGGTGTCCGGAAGTGACGGAGGTTGCCTCGCGGATGAGCTGATGTTTTCGAAGCAACATTCCTGCATTTGCTGCCGAAACTCGGTGTAAATCGATGCATGTTGTGAGGGCACGGCCATTGCACATACAAGGTTCTATGCATTTAATTTTAATTTTTGTGAGTGCTGTTTTAGTTAGTGGTGCGAGTATTCAGACAACCTTTGCCAAAGCGTTTTGACTCACCCCATTCGACGGGACATGTTGGACATTTGTTTGGCGTTTAATTCTCGTTCCTTTCTCAATTCATGGGTGGAGGCGCCAAAGGGAGAGATGATTATGGGAATGACTATGTCGAAGGAATGCAGGTCCCAGACGTCCTTTCAGAGCTCAATGAGTTTCATCTTTCGATCCAATGATCGAATGTAACTCATTGAAATAACACACATTATTGCAAGATTTCAGAATCATCGCTGGTCTAGGACTTGCAGAGTTGAAGAAGCAGAGGCAAGTCATCGGGATGGGAATTTTTGCTAAGGTCATTGCAGCGATAGTTTTTGTTGGAGTGCTCCCCACTCACTCCTTGGAGGCGAACGGATTTGCCGGTCTCAAAAGCCTTGCAAAATCATGCTTTGGAATTTTTGCATCTCAAAAGATCAAAACCCAAATTCCATTGGCCGAAACCGTCGATTACTTATTGGCCGATAGTCCTCAAACAATTGCAGATATTCAGGCCATTGAGGGGCTGCATCCCCTCATTCGATTTTTGACACAACATCTTCAAGAGCAGTTTCAGCTCAAATCTGAAGATCGCTTTATTCCGTCGGTTTATCGTGAGTTGAGAGAGATGGATCTCTTTCTTCGACAAAAGAATCAGACGAGTTTTCGAAAGGGAAAGGGGTTAGGATCTGATCTCTATTTTGAGATTTTGTCGGGAGATCTCAATGCCGCGGGGAGCGTTGCAGTAGTTAGAATCCGAGACAAAGGCATCGCAAAAGCCCTTTTGGATTATGCCCACTCGCGTTGGCTGAAGCT
>JACCDT010771050.1_pt1 | contig 19904 bp, 14 predicted proteins | sample 7446291 | NCBI WGS metagenome assembly JACCDT01 (sample SAMN15323446, study PRJNA562643) | freshwater metagenome | isolation source: river surface water | place: USA:Blue River Watershed | collected 2017-08-17 | reverse complement strand
CAAGTATGCGAAGTTTACGAATTCTCCAGGGCTTGGTCCTCGTTTGTATTTTAATGATTCCAGTGCTAATCTTCTTGTTTTTGAAGGGCTTTGGAAAAAATGAATACGATCTTCCTATTTTTTTTCAAACAGGAGTGGATAATCCTTTCCAAGAATGCCCAGTTTCTGATAGTACGCAGCATTTTATTCCTGAATTCACTTTCACCAATCAGGATGGACAACCTGTAGGAAGGAAACAGATGGAAGGAAAAATCACGATAGTTGATTTCTTTTTCACCTCTTGCCCAAGTATTTGCCCCGTCATGTCGAAGGAAATGGAGCGGGTAAATGACCACTTTCGAGATGAGCCAATGGTACAAATTCTTTCAATTAGCATTGATCCTACTTTTGATACTCCAGAGGTTTTGAAAGCTTATGCAGAAGAGCATCATGCTATTCCGGGAAAATGGCAATTCCTCTCAGGAACAAAGGAGGAGACTTTCCAGTTGGCACGTTGTGGGTTTGTACTTCCTGCTTTAGACGGAAATGGTGTGCCGGATGATTTTGTGCACAGTGATAAATTTATATTAATTGATGAGCTGGGAAGAATACGCGGCTATTATAGCGGAACAACCCGAGAGGAAGTGGATCTATTGATGTTAGAAACTAAAATTTTACTTCATGGCAAAAAATAATACCCCTGCAGCTTCTCAGGAAGCAAAAGTTAAAAGCTGGATTATTGGCATTTCCATTGCCGTTCCTTTGGCAGTAGCTGTTCTTTTGTTTATGCCAGCCAAACTTACCTCTTTGGGCGGCTGGGTATATTTTCTACCCCACCTCAATGCAGTAATCAATTCTGCAGCCTCGCTTGCCCTGATTGTAGCTTTGGTGTTTGTTAAACAAAAGAAATATGCCTTGCATGGTGCTACCATGACTGTGGCCTTTATTTTGGGAGCGATATTCCTAGTGTCTTATGTGATTTACCATGGGGCGGCGGAAAGCACCCCGTTTGGAGGCGAGGGCACTATTCGACTAGTGTATTATTTCTTGTTGATTACCCATATTTTGTTTGCAGCCATTGCCTTATTCCCAATTCTGTTTGCCTATTATTATGGCTATACCAACCAGCGTGAAAAACATCGAAAAGTAGTCAAGTATGCGTACCCGATTTGGCTGTATGTATCCGTGACTGGTGTGATTGTCTATTTGATGATCTCCCCGTACTATACCCAGACTTTCTAAATCCTGTTTAGTTACCTTTCCACTTGAGGATAACACATGAAAATCAAACTTCTTTTCCTGATTCTTGCAAGTTTCTTTATTCGATTCAGTGCTTTGGCGCAATGTTCTATGTGCAGGGCATCGGTAGAAAATAATGTAAGCAATGGAGAGACTTCCATTGGTGCTGGGCTGAACAGTGGGATTTTGTATTTGGTAGTAATGCCTTACCTAATGGCTGGAATCATTGGTTTCCTATGGTATAGGGCTTCCAAAAAGAAGAAAGCTAAACTCCAGTCACGCTAATACTATTCGGCAAAGTTTGAAACCAAACTTTGCTTTTTTATTTTTAGTCTTCATGAAACTTTCATTCCGTAGCCTCCTGCTTTTAGGGAGTGTGCTTCTTCTGCCTGTTGCCCTGATTTTGAATTTTTTTGTCTATCAAAAAAGTCAAGAAGAGGAATACGTACAGGCTATTGAAAAGAAGATTCATGCGGTAGAAACAGGGTTTGATCAAGATTTTGATTGGTATCAAAATCAAAGAGGGCAGTTTGATTCTCTAAGTTTTAATGGAATTAGCACGGGCAATTACAACTACCCCTTTTTCATTGTTAATTCGGAAAAGGAACTTAGGTTCTGGTCTACCAACGAGTTTTCGCTAGATTTTGCTGCGCTAGATTTAACTAAGGAATTTCAAGTGCTGGTATCTCCTTACGGCACTTTTTTAGTGAAGCAACAAAGATTATCCGCGAAAACTGAATCCACCTATTTTGTACAAGCTTTTCGCTTGATTTGGTCTGGGAATATCAAGAACGACTACTTGGTTATGGGGCCCAATCCAGAGGTTTTTGGGAATTCGCTGTTTACACTTTATCCTAAACCTGACGATGGGGGCTTACTGGTCAAATCTTCGCTTGGTGTTCCTTTATTTGGGATTGACTTCCAACCGGGTTTTGTTACTGTAGGAAAGGCATGGAACACCCCTTTACTGATTTTCAGTTGCTCCATCTTTCTTCTCTATGGGTTGATCAGCTTTACTTTTTTGATAAAGAAGTGGCAAAAAGGGCAGGTTTGGCAAGCCATAGGCTATGGTTTTTTCATTCTTTTTGTGGTCCGAGCTAGCATGTTGATTTTCAATTTCCCGCAGGCCTATTTGGATCTTGACCTTTTTGACTCTAGTTCCTATACTTCTTCTTGGATTGTCCCAAGCTTAGGTGACCTATTCCTTCATACCTGCTGCTTTGTATTGATAGTTGGTCTTTTGGTTTATCAGTTTTCGGCTAAACCTATTTTGGAAAAATTTTCAATTTGGAGAAGACGATTTCCTGAAGAGCTGTTGTTGGTGCTAGCCTTTCTTGTCGCGACTTTGTTTTTTCTTGCACTTTGGGGGATTACGCGAGATTTAGTCTTACATGCGAGTTGGACTCTTGATATTTCGGCGATTCCTAACTTCACGAGTTGGGTAGGGGTTAGCTTTTTAATTTTGTTTTTATGGGCTGCGGCCTATGTTTTCTTATGCCTTAGCTTGATCCATTTGGTCACGCGAGGAGGTTCTGATTTGCGATTGGTTTACCGTTTACTTTTCTCAGTTGCGGCAGGTTTTTCCATAGGGTTTTTTCTTTGGGATTTTTGGCTTGGTGTGGCAGGCTTGGTTCACTTTCTTTTTCTTGGGACGATACTTCGGTTTGATTTGGTAGCGAATGTCTATCGTTTGGGATTGGAGACCTTTTTGACTTTGTTTTATGCAAGTTTAATTTCAGCCACTATCGTAGCTGCCAGCAGCTACCACACTGCAGGCGAGCGCTTGGTCCAAGCGAAGATTTCTTTTGCAAACCAGCAACTACTCGCATCAGATAATCAAACGGTTTTATTTTTAGCTGATATTTTTTCTAGGCTCAAAAATGATCTATTCATTCAAAATCGTTTGGGGGATCCTTTACTGTCTAAAGATCCCGTGGTGAGTAAAATCCGAAAAATTTACTTGGACAATTATTTCGATCAATTCGATGTAGTGATCCGTGTTTTTTCACCCACAGGTGTTCCTAGTGGCGGTTCACTTGAGGGCAAGTCCTTGAAGGAGTTGCAGGAGGAGTATGTGAAGAGTGATTTTGCTACACAGGTACCCAATTTATACTTTGTACCAGAGTCTGAACGAAGTGATGGAAAAGCCTTTGTGGCCTTCATTCCAATGGCTAAAGGAAATCTTGCGCTTGGGACTATCTATATTGAGTTGGATCAACTTCGGATTCAACCAGGCAATGCATATCCGCGCTTGCTTTTGGATGCACAGTATGTAGAAAAATTGCAGGAGGATCCATTTGATTTTGGGGTATTCCGAGCAGGGGAATTGATTCGTAGTTCTGGAGGTTTCAATTACCAGCAAGAAGAGATTCGCTCCTTACTTCAAAATCCAGACTTGTTGGATGTGGGAGTAGATGCGTTAGGATATCATCATTTTGGGGTGAAAAATGAAGAAGAGATTTGGATTTTATCTTCACCTGAAATCAGAATTAAACAATTTTTTGGGACGCTCTCGCTGTTTTTTGTAGTCTTTGTTTCACTTACCTTTCTTTCAATCTTGGGTTCAGTTCTCCTCCAAGGTTATCGAAAATTTGAGTTCAATTACTCCACCAAACTGCAGTTGTACCTGAATTTTGCGTTTTTCTTCCCTATTCTAATTATTTCTTTGATTACGGTAGGGTTGCTTACCCAGAGTTATAAAGATGACCTCAACGAACAGTATCTCCAAAAGGCTTTACTCATCAAAGGGAACTTAGCTCGGTTTTTCGGGGAGCAATCAGCGCAAGAAGTGGATCGAGATGCACTGACCGAAGAGGTCAATACGCTGGCTACTACAGTAGGGACAGATATTCACTTGTATAATCAAGCCGGGTTGTTGGTCACTTCAAGTAGGCCTGCAATTTTTGATAAAAAGCTGCTATCCAATTTGATGCATCCAGGTGCCATGGCTGCTTTGTCAGAGAAAAGGGGTGCAGAGGTTTTGCTCGAAGAGCAAGTAGGAAAACTTACCTACCAAACGGTGTATTTGGTCATACCTTCTCAAGCAGGTATGGGAAGTGCGGTGTTAGCAGTTCCTTTTTTTGAATCAAAAGAGGAACTAAATGCGTTGATTTCGGATGTTTTGGGGAATGTGTTCAATGCATTTGTGGTGATCTTTATTCTGTTTTTAATTATTTCTTTTTTGGTCACCAAAAACCTAACGCTCCCATTCCGCTTATTGACCCAGAAACTTAAAGCGACGAATTTAGAAGACAATGAACCCATGTACTGGGCATCAAAGGATGAGATTGGACTTCTAGTCAATGAATACAATCAAATGCTCTACAAGTTGGCCGCAAGTAAAAAAGTCCTGGCCTCGACCGAGAAAGAGTCTGCTTGGCGGGAAATGGCCAAGCAAGTTGCACATGAAATCAAGAATCCATTGACACCAATGAAACTTACCTTACAGCATTTGCTGCGCTTGGAGCGAGAAGGAAAGTTGGAAGACGCCGATAAACTTAAAAAATCCTTGGAAACGCTGATTCATCAAGTAGATGCCTTGAGTGGAATAGCTTCTTCTTTTTCCACTTTTGCCAAAATGCCGCTTCCCAATAATGAACGCATAAATTTCAAAGAGGTCCTGTCGAAGGTGTTGGAACTATTCAAAACCGATAAGCGCATGGAGTTGGAGTTTCAGGATGATTCCTACACTGAGCAAATCCCCATTTTGGGAGATGACAAGCTTTTTGGCCGAGTAATCTCCAATCTCATCATCAATGGCATGCAGGCGGTGGAGCAGGGCAAAAAACCGCAAATCCGTGTTTGGCTGTGGTTGTCGGATCGTGCTGTTTTTTTAGAAATTTCTGACAATGGAAAAGGAATTCCTGAAGAGCTTCGAGATAAAATATTTATCCCGAATTTCAGTACCAAAAGCCAAGGTTCAGGACTTGGCTTGGCCATCGCGAAAAGTGGAGTAGAGACTGCAGGTGGTAAAATCTGGTTTGAGACAGAAGTCGGGAAAGGCAGCACTTTTTTCCTTACGTTTCCCTTGCTTAGAGATAAACTTTAAGTGCGGATAGGTCCTGTGGATTGGGTAAAATGGACTTGAAAAGACACGCTAGGACCACCAGACAAAGCTTATCAATCAATTCATAAAAAAATGTAACTTTGTCTGAGGTAAATAGTTGTTACACTAACTATTAAGCAACGAAACAAATGAAGAAAAGTATCCTAGTAAGTGGAGGCACAAAGGGAATCGGCCGAGCGATCATTGAACGGTTTGCTCAGGAAGGCTTTGACATTTTCACCTGCTCTAGGAATGCGGCGGATTTGATCGCCTTGCAAGGCTTCCTTAGTTCTAAGTATCCAAGCTGCAGTGTACACACCTTTGTAGCCGACCTTTCCAAAAAGGAGGAGGTGATGGCATTTGCAACAGGAGTCAAGGCTATCGGTATTCCAGATGTGATTGTCCACAACACGGGCATTTTTCTTCCTGGCGCCTTGCATGAAGAGCCCGAAGGGAATTTGGAGTTTTTAATGCAGACCAATTTGTATTCGGCATATTACCTTACCCGTGCTTTTGCTCGGGAATTGATGGAGCGCAAGTCTGGGCATATTTTTAGTATTGGATCCATTGCAGGCATTACTGCTTATCCCAATGGGGGGAGCTATTCTGTGTCCAAGTGGGCCATGCTGGGCATGACCAAATGCTTCCGTGAAGAATTCAAACCACATCAAATCAAAGTGACCTCTATTTTACCTGGTGCTACGCTGACAGATGCTTGGGCTGGTGTGGATTTGCCTGCCACTCGTTTTGTGGGTGCTCAGGATGTAGCTGACTCGGTATGGGGAGCCTATAACCTTTCCCCTGGTGCTGTAGTTGAAGAACTTATTATTCGTCCCCAATTAGGAGATATATAACCTATGAAATCTCAAATCATGCCTCTTGAAGGCGGTTATTGCAATAGTTTGACCCAATATTCCCGAAGAATGACCATTCCGGTACGGGTCGGTGATGTAATCATTGGTGGGGATAATCCCATTGTTGTGCAATCCATGACCACTGTAGACACCATGGATACGCAAGGCTCAGTGGAACAATGTATCCGTATGATTGATTCTGGATGCCAGCTGATTCGAATCACGGCACCCTCGCTCAAAGAGGCGGAGAACTTGCGTAACATCAAGGAGGAATTGCGGAAGAGGGGATACAACACACCCTTGGTAGCCGATATTCACTTCACGCCGAATGCAGCTGAATTGGCAGCCAAAATCGTGGAGAAAGTTCGGATCAACCCGGGCAACTATGCCGATAAAAAGAAATTTGAGGTCATTGACTACACCGACGCTTCCTATGCGGAAGAGTTGGAGCGTATCCGCGAGCGGTTTTTGCCATTGGTGAAAATCTGCAAGCAGCATGGTACAGCCATGCGTATCGGAACCAATCATGGTTCCCTTTCCGATCGAATCATGAGTCGTTACGGGGACACACCCCTTGGAATGGTGGAATCTGCCTTGGAGTTTTTGAGAATTTGTGAGGACGAGCAATTCTACGATATCGTCATTTCCATGAAGTCTTCCAACACGCAGGTCATGGTACAAGCTTACCGTTTGCTGGTTCAGAAGCTCAATGAAGGAGGATTTAAACCCTACCCATTGCACTTAGGGGTGACTGAGGCTGGAGAGGCAGAGGATGGGCGCATCAAATCCGCTGTGGGTATCGGTACGCTTTTGGAAGATGGCTTGGGGGATACGGTGCGCGTTTCCCTGACTGAGGATCCAGAGTTTGAGGCACCAGTAGCTCGTGCGTTGATTGATCGCTACACATCAAGAAGTGTGCATGCTCCGATTGCACCTTTAGCATCCTATCCCATTCATCCTTTCGAGTACAACAAGCGTCAAGTTACCGAGGTCTATAATTTCGGAGGGCAAAATGTTCCCCGTGTAATTGCAGATATTTCTTCCCTTTCTCAAGTTACAGACCGAGAAATGAAAGCCGTGGGTCACTTCTACCTGCCGGAATTGGACAAGTGGAAAATGAATGATTTGGGGTGCGACTTTATTTACTCCGGCTCCAACCCTATTCCATTTATGCTTCCGAATGGGATGAAGGAAATTCAAGACTATTCCATATGGAAGGAAGTAGGGGATCAGCTGAATAAATTTCCGCTATTTCAAATTTCCGAGTATCAGGAAGCGAGAGCAGTGCACCAAGAACTTAATTTTCTAGCTGTAAACACGGAGAATATCCATCAAGCTATTCCCTTAGTAGGGACTAGAAAAGATACCGTTCTGCTTTTGTCGAGTAGAAATGCGCATGGCATGCCCGACTTACGCAGGGCTTTCGTGTCTTTGCTGGAAGCGAATTGTGCTGCCCCAGTAGTAGTGCAGGTAAGTTATCCCGCACATACTGCAGACCAAACCATGCTCTATGCCGCTACAGATGTGGGGGGCTTGTTGGTCGATGGGCTAGGGGATGGAATCGTTATCTCCTTGAATCCTGAGGCGGCCCAAGATAGAAGCCAGGTATTGGAGCAGATTAAACTTCACAATTCGGTTAGCTTTGGCGTGCTGCAAGCGGCACGTACCCGGATGTCCAAGACGGAATACATTTCCTGTCCTTCTTGCGGGCGAACCTTATTTGACCTCCAAGAAACAACTGCTATGATCCGTAAGCGTACGGATCACTTGAAAGGCATCAAGATTGGCATCATGGGCTGCATTGTCAATGGTCCAGGCGAGATGGCAGATGCAGATTACGGCTATGTGGGTTCGGGCAAAGGAAAAATCACCTTGTACAAGGGTAAGGAAGTAGTTAAACGCTCTGTTGCCTCTGAAAAAGCGGTAGACGAATTGATCAACATTATCCGTGAAGACGGCAAATGGCTAGAGCCGGAGGCCATTTAAATTTTCTCGAGTTGAATTTCCATTGTCGATATTTGCTCCATTTGCTGAAGAAACTAAACTTATCTTTACCCCAGCAGGTTTATATTTAAACCCCTTGTGTCATGGAAGAAAAAAATCAAGTTAAAGAGTTTTTTAAGTTGGGAGAGGTAGGAAATTATTTTCTCCGTGTATTTCGTAAGCCTGATCCCAATGCGCCTAGCAATATCAACTTGCGTATGATGCACGGCATCAACAAGATTTCCATTCTGGTGTTCTTGTTTGCCTTAATCTTTTGGATCGTAAAAAGGTTCATCTAGATATCTTCTTCTCTGGCTTCTACCAGGAATAGCAGAGGAAAGTCCTAGAATAGGATGCCAACCTGAAAGCTCAAACTTTGGAAATGTGTGGTTACTTTATTGAGGGAGTTAAACCCCTCAGGTAACGCCGCTCTTGTCCAGAAGGGGTGGATTTTTGGCCGAGTTCCTGGCTGGCTATGGTCTCCTTCAAATAAGCTACTGGGTTGCCATTTGAATCCTAAGCTTGAAGTGAGTGCCCAGTTCCCTTTTTTTGCGGGTAGGGTCACACCCAAAAAGGGGTGGAAGTAGACACCACCCTCTCGCCAGGTGCTAGACCATTCTGTGCGTTCCCGTTCTTCTAGAAAGGTGGTTCCGAATCCTGCATTGAGTCCTCCCATCCATTTTGGACCGACATCATCTCCAAGAAAACCTCTCCATCCCAAGCCTATAGGGATGAGGCTTACCTCTGGATAAGCATCAAATCCCAGATTGAAACCCAAGTAGTGGTTGGGTTTAATTTCTTTTCCATGGAAGGCTGAAAAGGAAAAATTGAGTCGGTTTTGAGTTTCATCAGACCACAAGATTTTCGATTTTCCTCCTAGCAGGCCTAATTCCAATTGTGTGAGTGTAGCTTTTTTTTGGGCAGTTGCGAGATGTACACTGCACCAAGAGATCAAGAACACTAAAATCCATGAACTACCTTTCATCTTAGCTTACTTCAATGGGGTTGCTTACTTGGATGCAGCTTAGCTTCCTCAATTTGGCTGGGTTGGAATAGTCGAATTGGCATACTCCATCTGGTCCGATGACGATCAGGGATTTAGGACCAGGGATCAAGTCTACGGACTTCATGGATTGAATAAATTCCAACTGGTTTTTGTCGATGGCAATTACATCTGATGCGTTGAAGCTTTTCAATCCATGTTTACCTTCTGCTACATAGAGGTAGTTTTCTGCCAAGCCCAAACCATGCGGATTGAGCATGGGGTAGGCTTTTGTAAGTTTGGGTTGATAAGGATCTCGGATGTCAATTACTTGAAGTTCATTCACGCCGTTGACACAGAAGTTACCGCTTCTCAAGGTTACAAAAGCATAGTCTTCGTTGACCACTACTGGGTCGCAGGCCAGTACGTGTTCATAGACAGCCATCCGGGTTGGATTTTGAGGTTTGCTGGCATCGTAGATGTGCATGCCTCGATTAGATCCAATAAATAGTTTTTGATCAAAAGGGAAGATGGTTTCGATACCCCAGCCCAATTCGATTGGTTTGATGAATTTGGGTTCGGCAGGACTGAGTACATCAAACACGCGTAGGGTACTTTCGTCTACGGCGAAGAGGTGTCCATCCATTAAGGTAAATCGAGCCATGGAACCACCAGTACCGTAGCTTTGGGATGCTTTGGACATGTTTGCGAGCATGCTCATGCCGGGGCGCACGGTCCACATGTCATTGTATTCCCATCTTGGGGAATCACTAGTAAGCACGGTGTCCTTGAAGGTGATGACTTTCCCCGTACTGTGCTGGTAGAGGTGTGTAAATACATCTTCCACCCGCTTGACTAGGCGAATATTTTGAATGTTGCTTATATCGAACGCGAGCAAATCCACGTAATTATCCGCGTAGAGGATGTTGCTATTGATTGCTAGATCCACATTGCCTTCAATAGGAATAAAACTCAGGTTGATTGGGTTGGCTGGGTTTTTATTGTCGAAGATGTGAATTCCCTTGCTTGGCTCATTGATCAACAAATAATCCTTGTAGATGTAAATTTTTCCAGGATCCTCTATTTCCTGAGCAGGGATTGGAGCAACAGACTTGGCGCGAACATCCTTCATTTCTAAATAGACAGGCATCATCGTTCGAAACGAATAGGTCGAGTTTATCGCGTCCGTGCATGAAAAAAGTAAGGTACTTGCCAAGAAGACTAGTGCGATTCTAAGATGGAAAAGTTTCATTGGGTTGTTGATTTAAGGTTAACAAAGTTACTCGTTTTCTAAACGTGCTTCAAGGAGTATTCGCTACAGGGAGGGACTAAGAATTTTTTGAATTTCTAGGGTATGAGTTATGTCTACAGCTTTTGAAGGTGAAACAAAATTAAAATTCTTAAGAGTGGGGATGTTTCAAGCAGAGGAGGTAAGGGGTATGGAAAAGGGGATCATGGTATGAGTTCTAGTACCATGAAGGTTTTTGCAAAAAACTTAAGTGCATAACTCTTAAATTAAAGTGTATAACTTGTTCGTTTACAGACAATTTCATGGTAAAAATTGTGGAGAAGTTTTTGAATAAATAATTGGAATTATTTTTTTAAAGAGCCAACTTTAATTCATCAAGTAAGAGAAAAAAAGACCGAAAGTAAGATTTCGGATCGTAGATTGAAAGTTTGAGATCGGGCACAAAGGGGGACCTACCTTAGGGGAAGTCTCTGAGACAGGAAACTGCAGAAATGCCAAAAAACGATGGGCTTGAATTTGAGGATTTCTTCGGAAAGAATCAAAGTTCCAGGCAAGAAGGATCAAGAAAGAAATTTCTAGATTGAGAGGGGCAACCCCAGAATTGCAAAAAGTGGATTAATCAGCACAGATTTTCTTTCTGGGAAGTTTGTACAAACATCGGGCACAAAGGAACTGACCCTTAACTGGGCTGGTTTGCAACGGGTAACCGCAGAAGTGCTACTAGATCGGCCTGGGAGCCTATCGTCACGATAGCTTCGGGAGTTCCGCCATGAAGGAGCACTTGCCTACAAGTGTTTGAGAGGGGTAACCACAGAAATGGAATGGGAATCTAACAAAAAAGGACAAGTCCGTAAGGGCGGCTTCATTCAACGATTTGGACCTGGGCAACTGGGAAAAGTCTTTAACTGTAGCTTGATGGAGTCAGTGAACCACGGGGATCTGTCGACCAAACGGGAAGCTTTCGCAAGAAATGCTTCCCGTTTCTGTTTTTAGCCTTTTTTAGCGGTGAATAAAAGGGGGCTGAGATTTTTTTAGGGTAAAGAAAACCGATTATTCCAATCCCAACAGACAATCGCCCAAGGATGCAGGCTGTCTTGAAAGGTATGTAGAACTTTAAATCCTACCCGTTGATGGGCTGCCAAAGATCGGTAATTGCTTAAGGCAACGGAAGTAATTGCAAAATCATGGGTGGACGCATACTGCTCCCGGTATTTGGTATACAGTTTGTCAAATAAACCTGTACCACGTTGAGACTTCCCGACACATACCTGACCCACAACCATGGGATTGTAGTCGGTTACTTTTTTGCCCCCAATTTCGGATTGGTCAAAATTTTCAAAAAGTGGCACCATCAAAGGGACCACTTCCCGGGAAGCCAAGGTCATCGCCAACACATAGCCCACCACCTGATCCTTCTCCTTGGCAAGCACATGGCGGGCAACGCTATGCATGGATTGCAATTGATCCAAGTTATGCTGTATCGTCACAAATCCTTGTTTGTCTTTCTCTTCTTGTGAAAGGATAGTCGATAGATTTTCCTGCTGTAAGGATAAAATCCCCTTTAGATCTGCAGTCGATTGGGAAAGGCTGAAGTGTACCATTTGATTCGCTATTTCGCTCCCAATAAAGGCAATTAATTTCAAAAAAGAAGGAGAAGAAATTTCCATTCATCTCTCAAAAGTGGATAAATCTTAGAAATTCCGTAGATTTCTATTTCTTTGTCAGGAACCAGGTATGAAACCAATCTCTTATTTCTACGGCCTCTGGGTAATTCTTTTTTCCTTATTTGCCTATTGGCAGTTCAATGACCCCGATCCAGAGGTTTGGGTGAGTATCTATGCGGTAGCGGTTATTTTTTCCTTATTCGCCATCCGGGGTATTTTCCCAAAAATCCCCTTGACCCTTGTTGTAGTTTTATGTTTACTGGGTGCGATCTACTTTTTTCCAGGTGGATTAGGGGAATGGATTGCTGCCGAATGGGCACAAAAAGACCTGACCATGAAGACGCCTCAGATGGAAGAAAATCGAGAAACCTTTGGTTTGCTCACCATCGCACTCGTCTTGAGTCCGGCGCTTTACCAGGCCTGGAAGAAAAAGTGATTAAAATTCAAAAAAAAACCTCACCTCGTTAACCTTAAACCCATGCGCACCTTCTTCTTTTTCCTGCTCTTTATTTCAACTAGTATTTTGGTAAATGCACAGCAAGTAATTTCGAGTGCTTACTTTGAAATGCGCACCTACACGGTGCACGAGGGAAAGATGCCGGACCTCATTCAGCGTTTTCAGAATCATACCCGAGCCTTATTTACCAAGCATGGAATTGAAAATGTTGCCTATTTCCTATCTAAAGAGCAGCCTGAAAAGCAACTCACCTTTATTTTAGGCTATCCTTCTGCATCTGAACGGGATATTCGATGGAATAATTTTGCCAATGATCCTGAGTGGAAAGCGGTAGCCGCTGCCTCTGAAGCAAATGGGAAGATAGTCCAAAAAGTAGATCAAGTATTTATGGTATGGGCCCAGGGTCTTAATTCAAGGAAAGCTTCTGTTCCAAGCGGCATTTTTCAATTGCGCACCTACCATTTATTACCTGGAAGACTGGATGCCATCCAGGCTCGCTTCCGTGACCATACCCAGGCCTTGTTTGAAAAGCAAGGACTCTCCAACTATCCCTATTGGGTTACCGTAGAAAAAGAGGGCGCGCAGCCCAAATTGGTCTATTTTATCGGGCACCAAAACAAGGAAGAATTTAATGCGGCATTTGGGCGATTTGTGACCGATCCTGAATGGATTAAGGTGCGCGATGCCTCAGAAGTTTCAGGCAAGATTGTGGAGAAAATTGACTCCCATTTTTACACTGCACTTCCTTTTTCTCCGATGAAATAAAGGGGGTTGATTATTCGCATTTCGCCCTTTGGTAGTCAAGGAAGGTGGTTGCTAGCGAATAATCGTCCACAGCTGACCGCCCACTGTCAACAGCTGCTTGAATGATTCCAAGCTTCCAATACTGATTTTATGCCTTCCAATTTAAATTTCTAAGGAACAGGTGAAGCGATTCCAAGTCAGTTTTCGTTTCATTGCTAGTATTTTATTCAAACCATGATTCGAATTTTTCCCATCTTAATTTTAGTACTTCTCTTCTCCTGCCAAGAGTCGGAGAACCCCAATGGCTGCAATGTGGCCAATCCCGTAAATGATTTGCCTTGGATAAAGGAGTTAATCAAAACAAATTCAGAGATAAATTTGGTTCAATATTTTTACCTCGTTCAAGGTACGTACAAAGGGCAGACCGTTTTTTCTGTTTTGAATTGCTGTCCTTTTTGTAGAACAGTTCCTCAAATTTTGGATTGCGAAGGCAATGTGATCGCAAAAGCATCGATTACCGAGGTAACGAATCAAAAAACAATCTGGAAGCCAGCAGAATCGCTGTGTAACTAAAAGCTCATCCCAAACTAGAAAAAACAAAAAACCACTCCAGGTTCCCAGAGTGGTTTTTTAGTTTAATGATTTTGGCTATTGCTTACTTCGCGTTGAAGGTAATGCCCATCAAGATGAAGGTGCCTAGGTCGGCTCCCTTGGCATCGCTGACGATGTACAAGGTGTGTTTTTTGCCATCTCCAGCTGCCGTAAGCGATACAGTTGCTTGGTGCATCACAATTGGCATGTTGGGCATCTTCATTCCTTCACTCGGTGCATGCGTGCCCCGACCGACCACTTCACCTGTTGGGCTATCCAAACGGATTTCAAAGTCGGTTGGGAATTTGATAGGTTGCTGTGAAGCGGTCATGAAGGTAATCGAACCGATTCCTGTGAGGTCAATTCCTTGCAAGGCGAAAGAGCCTTTGGTGTTTGGAATGGTCAACAAGGTCTTTCCATCAAAAACCATCTTTGCATAGCCTGTGAAAGTTCCTGCCTGAGCCAAATCCACGGTGTTTGGACCAAGTACCAAAGAACTTGAACCTGTGAGTGGTTTGATGTTTGCTCCACCCTTATCCGTGTAAGAAGCAGAGATCACCAGAGAACCGGTAGGTGTGGCTGGCTTGCCTAAAGTAGGGTCAAGGCTTCCTGTTGCTCCCAGACTTGGCTTGCTTTCCTGTCTTAGGGATAGGATGTAGGTTACTAGAGCATTCACCTCAGAATTCTTCAAGTCTGGGTTGGCCGGCATGGCGGTTTCACCCCATACGCCTCCTCCACCATTCTTGATCTTATTGACCAGGTAATCTCGGTTGCGCTCTCTGTATTTCTTGGCGACCTCTGTGTATGCTGGTCCAATGGACTTTTCATTTTCCTTGTGACAAGTCTTACATGTTAGCGATTGAACCAAGGCTTTGCCAGTCATCGCTTCGCTCATGACTTTATGACCCATATCCGCTTCTGCCTGGTCAATGCCTTGTAAGTAGTCTGCAGCCACATAAAGACTGGCTTTGTCTGTTGCAGCGTCTGGATGGTCTTCATCGGAAACTGAAACAGAATAGCTTACTTTTTTGCCAGGGAAGTAGAAGGATTGGTTGCCTTGTACTGCAATACTTACTACTGGAGCGACATTGCCCGAGTACACTGCTACCAGAGGTCCTTGGCCCTTCAGTCCAGCTGGATCCGCGGCAGTCACTGTGATTTCAAATTCACCTACAGTGGTGAAGGTATGCGTCAAAGTAGGCTCTGTGGTGGTTTTGGTAACTCCTCCACCAAGGTCCCAAGTATAAGTTAGTGCATCGTTTTCAGGATCTGATGCAGTTGCGGTAAGCGTTACTTTCAATGGATTTTTTCCTGAGGTTTTGTCCACATTCACTGCAGATACGACTGGGGCACGATTGCCTCCGTTGTAATCAATTCGGAATAGGCCTGCGTCTGGGTTTTTTGAGAACCAGCCATTTCCATATTCGAGAATGTAGATTTTTCCGTCAGGGCCCATTTCCATGTCCATCATGGCATTGAATTTAGTGCCTGGCATAAATGGTTCCATCTTATCGAAATCCCCATTTTCTTGCATGGTCACTACCTTGATCCAACCTCTGATCCAATCGTAGATGAAGAGTTTGCCGTCATAATAGTCAGGCATTCGGCTGGCTTCTGGATACATATCCGAATAGTAAACGGGTCCAGCCATGGCGTTTCTACCTCCAGTACCCAAAGATGGGAAGTCAGGTGAAGCACCATAAGGATACCAGATGAAGGCAGGTTCCACAGCGGGAAGCTTTTTCAAGCCCGTATTGTTAGGTGAATTGTTGGCAGGGCCAGCTACATCAAAAGAAGGTCCTACTTCGCCTGTTTCGTAGTTGAATTCCTTGTAGGCAAAATTATTTCCAATGGTATATGGCCAGCCAAAGTGACCTGCCTTTCGGGCCTGGTTAACTTCGTCATAGCCTCTTGGACCTTTGATGTCCAAAGAGTCGTTGTTGGCATCTGGTCCTACTTCACCCCAGTAGAGGTACCCGTTTTTCTGATCCACCGAAATTCGATACGGATTACGAAGTCCTTGCGCATAAATCTCAGGGCGGGTGCCTGCTGTTCCTTTAGGGTACAGGTTGCCTTCTGGAACGGTATACGTTCCATCCTCAGCCACTTTGATGCGAAGAATTTTTCCTCTCAAATCATTGGAGTTACCCGAGCTTCTGCGCGCATCCCACTGCTTATTGCCTTCACGTCCATCTACAGGTGCATACCCGTTGAGGGTGTATTTGGAGCCAGGTTGATTGAATGGGGTGGAGTTATCTCCTGTAGATAGGAATAGATTTCCATCCTTGTCAAATGCAATGGATCCACCTGTATGGCAGCAAATGTTACGCTGAGAATAGAGTTCTAGGATGATTTGCTCGGAGCTCATGTCCCACTTGCCATCCTTGTATTTGAAACGGGAAAGTCGGTTGATTTCCTTGTCTCCAGTTGGTGCATAAAAGGCATACACCCAGTTGTTGGTGGCGTAATTTGGATCTTTCTGGAGACCCATCAAACCTTCTTCGGCGTTCACTCCCTGCACTTCTGTTTTCCAATACACATCCAACTTGGCGATTTCCTTAAGTTCGCCAGTCGCCTGGTTGTACTGAAGGATTTCCCCTCTTCGCTGTGCTACCAAGATGTCTAGGTTAGGAAGAATGGTCATTTCCGTAGGCTCTGTAAACTGGCCCATGGAAAGGGTAGTTTTGGTAAAGCGGTTTTCTTCTGGAGTACGCTTGGATTTAGCCTTGTCGTAGTCTAGTTCCAAATTTTCACCAATGGTGTATTGAAGACCGGCTAAAAGATGCTTTAAGAATTCAGGTTCTTCGTAGGATTCGTTGGTGTGACCACCTCCGGTATAATAAGCTCTACCTCCATCAAAATCATGGTACCAAGCGATAGGATGCTCTCCCATATCCATTCCCCCCTGGTAGGAAGCTTCGTCTAGGAGTAACAACTTTTTAGTATTCGGATTGATTTTTTTGTAACTGTACCACTCGTCAGTACGGGCCCAACTTTCAGGCAGGAAGTCTACTGAAGGGTGTTTTTCTCCAGTTTTGGTCACCTTACCTGGTTGTACATTCGGGTGTGGATCGTTGATTCCTGGGTGGTCTGCAAAGTAGCCTCCTACAAGTCGGCCATACCATCCCCATTCGTATTCGGTGTCAGCAGCCGCGTGGATACCCAAATATCCTCCACCAGACTGGATGTATCGTTCAAAATCAGCTTCCTGTGCTGCATTGAGTACATCACCTGTCGTGCTCAAAAAAACCACAGTGGCATATTGCGCCAAGTTTTCTTCATTGATGAGGTCTGCATTTTTGGTCGTGTCTACATCAAAGCCATTTTCGGTACCCAATTTTTGGATAGCTGCTATGCCTTTGGGGATGGACTCGTGGTTGTAACCCGCTGTTTTGCTAAAAACAAGCACTTTTGGTTTGCCTTCCCGCTTTTTGGAACAGGAGGAGAGCACCGCTCCCAAAACAAGGAAGAGTACTAAAAGTCTACTTAGGTTTTTTGGGTACTTCATAGGTGTGAATTTATTTTTTCGAAAATAACAAAAAAGAAGGAGTTGTTTACTTAAGTCGCTCATTTCCGAGCAGATAATGGATCAAGCGGTAGATTTTGTCGATGAATGCGCCAATTCTAAACTTTTCTAGCACCTGCACCCAGCGAAACTTCGATGAAATCAGGGGTTAACTGGAATGCGGCTTGGTACTTCTCCAGCATGGTGGTTTTGAAGTTGGAAATTTCGTTGGTCTTTAGTAGCGTCAATAGGCAGCCTCCAAATCCTCCTCCCATCATTCTTGCACCCAAAACACCTGTTGTTGATTCTGCCTGCTGTGCAAGAAAATCGAGTTCCGGACAACTCACCTCAAAGTCGTCTCGCAAACTTTCATGGGAAGCCTGCAGCAACTTTCCTACCGTCAAAAGATTCCCACTTTGAAGGGCTTCAGCGGCTTCATGTACTCGCGCACATTCGGTAATCACATGTTTGGCTTTTGAAAAATGCACTTCGGGTAAAAGTTGTTTGACGCTCGGTAAATCGCTCTCTTTCAGGTCTCGAAGAGTGCGAATCTCTGGAAAGGTTTTTTGTAAAATCACCACGCTCTCCTCACAAGCGGCTCGGCGTTGGTTGTAAGCGGAATTGGCTAAAGAATGTGAAACCTTAGAGTTGACTAGTAAAAGGCTGTACTCGCCTAAGTGTACAGGAATTTCTTGATGGGTCACCGTTCTGCAATCAAGCAGCAAGGCATGATTCTGAACTCCAAAAGCCGAGGCATAAGGATCCATGATTCCACAATTCACCCCGGCAAAGAGGTGTTCCGCTTTTTGCGCGTAAAGCGCCAGATTTTTTTTGGGTATGTGAAACGAAAAGGCCTCCGAGAGTCCCAAACCTACCGCCACGGAAAGAGCAGCAGATGAAGATACTCCTGCGCCTGTAGGGATGTCTCCTCCAAGGACTAAATCAAAATTGGCTAGGGGATACCCCGCCTGTTGCAACAGGGTACAGACTCCCATGATGTAAGTGGCCCAATGTCCTTTTTTTGGGGACATGCTTCCAAGTTCGAAACTAAACTCTTGGTCAAAATCTAGGGAATAGGCTCGGCAGACTGCTAGATTATTCTTGGCAATCGCCACCCAGATTCCTTGGCTGATGGTGGCTGGAAATACAAATCCTTCCTGGTAATCCGTATGCTCTCCGATCAGGTTGATTCGTCCAGGGGCAAATACAACAAGGGGTTCTGCTTCAAAATGGTGTCGGAAGGATTGAATTAGGGCTAATTTCATCAATATGGTTTGCCTTGCAGGTGAAAAAAATAGGAAGAAACTCAGTTTTTAGCAGGCAAATGCTGGGAGGATTTGCGAATTACCAGGGTGGTATCCAATACAATAGACACTGGATCTTCTGAGGCTTGCCCATCCAATTGATCTAGAAGGTGGCTTACAGCTAATTTCCCCATCTCGTATCCCGGTTGGGATACTGTGGTCAGGGGAGGTTCCACCACTGCTGCGGTAGGATTATCCGTAAATCCAGCAAGGGCGATGTCTTCGGGTACCCGAATTCCTGATTTTTTCCATTCGGTCAGCACATCTACTGCTACTGGATCAATCATGCAAAAAACTGCCTCTGGTCGCGGTTGCATTTGGAGGATGCGTTGTGCTACGTTCAGGTTACCTTCGAGCGTAAGGTCGGTGATTTGGATCCACTGCTCGTTAATTTTTACTCCATATTCTTCCAAAGCGCGAAGGTAGCCTTCCTTTCTTTTTTTGGAAATGTAGAGGTCCTCTGGTCCAGAAACGTATGCGATGCGTCGGAATCCGTTTTCAAGGAGGTGTTTGACCACTTGGTAGGCGCCACCTGCGTCATTGAAAGTGACCTTGGACACTGGAATATCTTCCTCCACTCGGTCAAATAAGACGAAGTTGATCTCTCTATCGTACAATTCGTGGAGGTGCTCAAAGGTGTTGGTTTCCCGACTCAAGGAAATCAATAAGCCATCCACCTGGCTGGAAACTAAGGTTTGAATATTTGCTTTTTCTTGGGCGATGCGCTCGTTACTCTGGCAAATCATCACATTGTATCCACGGATATTTGCGGTGTCTTGGATGCCCGAGATGCAGGAGGCAAAAAAATGGGAAGTGATTTCGGGGACAATGACTCCCAAGGTCTTGGAGCGGCTGATGCGAAGGCTTTGTGCGAGGAGGTTGGGGCGGTAGTTCATTTCCTTTGCCGCCTCAGTTATTTTTCGCTTGGTTTCGATATGCAACTCAGGAGAGTCTTGTAAGGCTCTGGATACCGTAGAAACGGATACGCCTAATTTCTTGGCGATTTCCTTCATCGTTACCTGACGCCCCTTTTTCATTCCAATTTGTTTTGATTTTGATCTGTTGCAATCGTCTGCAATTACGAATAAAGCAAAGATTTTTACAACTACCGCTATTCTTGATAAATAGTAGCCAAAACTGTTTCACCAACTACTTTCAAGGTGCGAGGATCAATTCCGTCTAAGTTATCCTGGTGGGTATGGTGAAAGGCGCCAAAGCCTAAATCTGGAGAGAAGTCAATGATATCAATCATCGGAATACCTGCCCATTCGTTCACAAAGGCATGATCATCCAAGATTTCTGGAGCAT
>JACCDT010865553.1_pt1 | contig 19908 bp, 8 predicted proteins | sample 7446291 | NCBI WGS metagenome assembly JACCDT01 (sample SAMN15323446, study PRJNA562643) | freshwater metagenome | isolation source: river surface water | place: USA:Blue River Watershed | collected 2017-08-17 | reverse complement strand
CTGCATGTCCACGGGCAACTGGGCCAGCAGTCCCGCCATCTTGCCCTCGACAAAAGTTTTTTCATCTGGCGTGTTGGGTACCATCAAAAAGTTGAGCCATAGCACATTGCGCTGCACCACGGCCAAACCCTCGTCTTGTGTGCCCGTGCCGGGTGGCGTGGCTAAGAATGACAGCAACTGCGCCACCGCATGGTTGGTAAAAGCACCGCCTACCGGGCGTAGCACCGCTGCAGGTGCGTTGTTGCCATCGTGGCGGCGCAAAGTTGCCATGGGTGAATCCAGGTCTGTCTGTGCATTGCCATCCAGCGCAGCCTTCACATCGTCATGGGTCACCGACCACACCCAATATTTACCGCTCAGCACCAGCGCACTGCGCTTGTTGGCGTCTTCACGCAAAGAACCCTGGTGGTACTGCCAACCATCACAAAACACGGCTACGGGTTTGCGCAAGGTGCCACTTTGCCAAGGCCAAATCACAAAGTCTGGCTTACTCGCTACAGCTACACCCGTTGAAGGCCCTTCGTTGACCTGTGGCTCGATCTTGTAGCGCTGGGTGCCTACCTCAATCACAAACCCAGACTTGCCATTGACAATGTCTTGCACCAGTTTGACCCGTGGCAAACCACCCACACCGCCCATGCGCTTGAGCGACTCGATGAACCGAGCCTCCAGCACCGAGTCGAAATTCGGGTTGATGTAAATCTCGCCGATCGACGGCACCTGCACCAACTGGTGCAAGGAATCGACCAATTCGGTCAACACCTCAGCCGCCCGGTCACGCGAGACCTGCTGCATGTTGCGGCCCAAACGGTACTGGTACAAACAGCGGTAGCAGCCATCTTTTTCGGGATCGTCATTGCACGAGCAGGTTTTTACCGCCTCCAGGGCCATGCGCAGCACATCGGTCAAGGTGCCAGCGTCCTGTGCCAGCAGCTGATGCAGATAACCCGTGCCCCCGGGCACCGAGTCGTACAGCATCACAAAGTGTCTACGGGGTCCGCCTTCTTTGCCTGGCTCGTCTTGCACCACCATACGCAGGTGGTCTACCTTGCCACCAAAGCGTTTTTTCAGGCCCAACTGCAATGCCGCCATGAACGACTGCACAGCCTCGTCAGCCGCCCCTGATCGGGTGTAGGGCACCAAAATCCGAAGCGCTTCTGACTCGAACTCCCGGTACAGGGACAAACACTCCAGCAAGTTGTCCGGCTCTTCAGACCCATGCTTTGGGCAATCAAAACTGTGGATTTGGCCTGCTGCGTCTGTCTGCCGCTTGGGCGGCTTTTGCACCTTGCCGCAATGCTTGCACAGCTTGAAGCCCGGCCGACCAGACTCTTTGTCCGCCACCTTGAAGGCATCACCGGGCTTGGCCAATTCACCAAAGTTCACATCCCTGAACGTCACCTTTGACACGAACTCGAAACCAAAGGGCAGACCACCGGCTTCGATCTGCCAGGCGACTTGAATGTCCTTGGGCTCAAAGTCGGCCAACAACTGGCGCACATAAATTTTGGGCTCGCGGTCATCTGCGCTGTCGTCAATGCGCACCTTGGTGTCATCGCTGTTGGCAATGGCTTGCTTGAAGCGCAGCAACGTGCGCTTTTGCGCGGCATCGCCCCACATGGCATCGCCGCAATTCGGGCACACCGCCTCGGTGTCCTGGCTCAGCTCCAGGTTTTGCATGTGCTGGCAAGAGGGGCAAAACCGCCACGACTCGGTCTTGGCCAAGCTCATGTTGATCTGGTCCACCTCCACCCGGCGCTGGTTGGCATAAAAACGGTTCTCGGGTGCAAACTCAGACAAGGCCGAGTTGGCAGGCCGCTCGTACTTCAGGGCAGGCAAGGCCACGTAATTGCCCTGTACTTGCTCGCCTTCGCTCTTCTTGCGCCACAACACCGACTTCAGCTCAATCCCCGCCTCAGGGAAGGCATAGTTCGGGATCAAACCCACATCCGTCAAGGTCGCTAATAAATCTCGTCCATTGATCTCGGCTATCAACTCCATCAACTTGCCGCGTTCTCGACTCAGGTTGTCCAGCTCCTCACGCGTGGCATCGTCCTGTGGTTTTTGCTTCACGGCGCGAATCAAGCTGTCCACCTGGTCCTTGCGCTTGCGGTAGCTTTTACGCTCTCCCACCAGGTCCTCCAAGGCCTTGACCAATCGGGTCCGCATGCCGTCCTTGTCTCCCTGGCCCTGCATGTAATCGCGCAGGCGGTCGCTTACGGTTTTGTTGATGTCCGTGCCCAACAGAGCCAAAAATCCATCCATCAGCCTTTGCTCGTGGGTCAGCACATGGCTTGTCAGGTTGTACGGAAACTTATCCTGATTCAGTGCTTCTACGGCGTCCAGCGCCACCGACGTCTTCTCTGGCAAGGCCGTGATCGACTGGATGCCGCTCACCCAGTCATCCATGCAATAAGCAAACAACTGCCTGCGCAAGACCTCGGCAGCTTGCAAAAATACGCCGGGCGGTGACACCTCGCCCGACATCATCTCTTGCGTTTCCTCGAAGAAATACAGGTCGTGCGGACTGGCACCATCGGCCAGCGTGGTCGTCATGGCATTGCCATCGCGCCGCCCTGCCCGACCCAGCCGTTGCAAATAGCTGGCTTGGTTGGGCGGCACCGAGCACAGCAGCACCGACGACAAATCGCCAATGTCCACACCCATCTCCAAGGTGGGCGTGGCGGACAACAGGTTTTCGTACCACGCCTTGGGCTCTTTGGACTTGAATCGAATCTCCAAGTCCTCACGCTCTTTGCGCTCCAACAAACCTGTGTGCTCTGCTGCAATCACGCGGCCCAGATCGCCCTGGCTGTAGCGCCTGGCCAGCCAGCCTCCGGCATTTATGGCCATCTCGTAATGCTCGTCGGTGGACTCCAGGCAAGGCATGCCCAACAGTGCATCCGCATCGTCAGACGGCACTGTCAACATCCGTTTGCCTTGCGGCGTGGTCAGCCATTTCACATCGGTGTTCAAGACCAACTCATCAGGGTTGATCGCCAGGCTCACCCCCAAATGGCTTTCGGTAGCTTTCAGGATGTCTTCGCGCACCATCAAGTCCACCGCTTCGGCCAACAAGTCTGCACCCAAGCCCGGTGCCAGCAAATGCCCCCGGCTGACAAACACCGCATCAGACCAGCGGTCAAACCAATTGGCTTTTTTGTCACCCTTGAGCTTGTCAAAGTCCTTGTGGCGCCCCAGCGTCACAAAAACCGGGTGCGGTGTGTACGGGCTCATGGGCGGCATCCATTCCTTGCGCCCGGGTAGCTGGCTCAGGCCATAGACATTGCCGTCTTCGGCGTACTTGTCCATGCCCTCGTGCAGCACCGCACCGCGCTTGCGCATGTGGACCAATGCACCCCAAAGCCACTGGGTAAGGGTCGCGGGTTGCAGGCCCTTCAGTCCATATTTATCTTCGAACACGGGCAACAAAATCGCCACCAAAGGTGCCAGCCGCGCCATGGGCACTGTCAAACAGGCTTTGCCAATGCGCTCCAGCGTGCGCCCCCGGTGGCTCAGGTACGTCATCTCGCTAACGGCCTGCCACACCAAGCGCTTGCGCACCAAATCGGGCAGGCGGCTGTTGGCGGGCAAGGCCCCGTTTTTCAGCAAGTCCACAGACCAATGCGGATGCCAAGTCATGTTGGGACCAATGAACTCGGCTACCAATTTCTCGGGGGGCATGTGCAGCACCGCGCCGGGTTTGTCAACGCTCTGCGCCATCTGCGCCAAAAACTCTGACCAAGGCAACAAGGTGGGTGCGCCACCCGACATGGCTTCGTCCATCACCTTGGACAAAGCCATGCGCACATTGTTCTGGTAAGTGCGTGCGCCAAAAAATCCGGCCCGGTGCGCCGCGTCTTGTACCGAATCAGAAAACGCAATCAGCTTCTTGTCGTCGTTGAACGGGCTTGCCCAGGAATGTTCCACCACCTGTGCGCCCAGCGTGGCGTTGCGGGCACCCAGCAGCAGCATGCGGTCTCGCTCGCCACAGGCAGGGCAAGTGTTGTCGTGGCGGGTGTACTGCACCTCGCCCTTGGAGCCGCTTTTCATCTCCGTCACGCGGAAAATGGACAACAAGCTCTCTTCGCTGCAAGCCACGCACGCCTTAGCCCCATGGCTTTGCAAATTGCCACAGGCCGTGCACACCTGCTGCATGACCCCTTCCACCTGTGGGCGCTTGAAACTGTTGGCGGCATAAAAGCGCGTCACCTCAGGGCGCGAAGCAAACCAGGTGTTGTAAATCTCATCGAGCTTGGTCGACAGCTTGCTGCTCGACTGCACCAAGCGCGACAACCAACCTGTGGTGCGGCACGCCGTGCACTGGATCAAAGGCAAATACACCCCGTCCGGGTTGGCGGGCACATCGGCGCTGCTGCGCAGCTTCACGTCTTGCGGGTTCACGGCCAGGTTGGCCACCATGCGGCGCAGCTCGCGCATCCACATCTGCACCCGCAAGTTCAGCAAGGGCCGCCCTAAAGCGCCACCCGGCACCCTGGCCCAAGCCACCAGCACCAACAGGGCGTCCAAAATCTCGCCCACCCAAGGCTGCATGGCCAAAGGCAAGCCGTTTTTCAGCTGCTGCTTCAGGTCTTCGTAATGCACCACCTGGCCCTTCACCAGCTTGAGCATGTTCACAAAAATCTGGTGCTTTTTGAGTCGATCACCCAATTCAATCCGCCAGGCCACAGCCGAAACATCGGCAGGCGTGGGCAAGTCCGGAAAGAACACCCCATGCCAAGCCTTGACGGCCTCTTCGGGCGACGTGAAGCGGGTCGCATCGAGCGCGTCTTTGGGGTTGTCCAGCGCAGAAAACACGTAGTCGACTGTTGCGTCCTCCAAAAACACCCCGACCGACTGGCGGCTCTCGGTGATGACCGACTCGGGCTCGAAATCCACACCAAACACCTGCCGCGCATAGTCACGCAGCGGGAAAGTGTCTGAAGACCCCCCCAAGGTGGCCGAGGTGCCTGCGCAAATCAGATGCCCAGCGGGTGACTTCAGGCGCGCCCGCAATCGGCGCAGCAACAAGGCCAGGTCGGTGCCCTGTGCACCGTCAAAAGTGTGCAGCTCATCCACCACCACATAGCGCAAAGTCTCGGGCTGGTTGCGGTCCCACAAGGTGCGGTCTTTGGGGCGCAGCATCAGGTAATCCAACATCTTGTAGTTGGTCAACAAAATGTCGGGCGGGTTCTTGCGCAGGGTGTCGCGGTCGGTGATCACGGTGGTGGGTGTCATGACCGTGCCCTGACCTGTGCCCACCGCGTTGCCGCCCACATACAAACCCACACGCAATCCCTTGAAGGCTGGCACCGTGGCCACCAGCTCGGCAAAGCGCCGCGCCTGGTCTGAGGCCAATGCATTCATGGGGTAAATGACCAAGGCCTTGACGCCCGCCTCTTTGGCGGACAAAGCGCGGGCGCAATGGTCCAGCACTGGGTACACAAAACACTCGGTCTTGCCGCTGCCCGTGCCCGTGGCCACCAAGGTGCTTTGGGCCAAATGCTGCGACGACAAACGCTGCCAAGCGCCCTCTTGGTGCGAGAAACCCGGAAACTGCGTCTCGAAACCTTTGAAGAACTGTTTACCCGCCGCCCCCGGCGTGAAAGGCAAGCCCAGCTGCAAATACGGCCCCTTGAGCCAGCCCGACGGGTCTTTGACAAAGCGGGCCATGATGCCGCTCATGAAATCGTCAGACGCCTCAAAACCTGTGGTCAAGAACTGTCTTAGGCCCTCTTGAATGTCTTTGGCCAGTAGTGATGGAAGCATTTTTTCTCTGCAGTTTTCTATTTTTTCTCTGCAAGTTTCTCTGCAGATACCCAGCGTGACGCTTTGTCACTCCCCGTATTGACGATAAGGCCCGAGCGACGCCATTTCGTCAACAAGTTATTGATTTTGTTTAATTTTTGGGTCTCATTGAGCGCATCGCTGAGCTTCCCAAGGAGCAGTTTGTCGATCTCTGCACGGGTCGCCTCACCGTATTCGTACAGATAATCGATGAGCAATTTCAAATAGAACGCATCGTCCTGCGCCCGGGTGCGGATGTAATCCGCCTTGGCCGCCGTCGCCTTGGCCACGAAGGCAGAGACGTGAAAATTCGGCTTGCGCCCTTCGATCAGGCCATGGCGCTTTAGCCGGGTGGCGGCACTGTCCGGAATGGGCAGCTTCTTTTGAACCCGATCCAGTGCCAGCACATCCCCCAAGGGCAAATCGGTTTTCTGGATCAGCAAACGGCTGTACGCCAAGTCCACCACACCACCGTAAAGGGTCATGCAAACGGCTTGCGGCGCACTCAAATCGTAATCAGGCAATGGAAAGTAACGGCGTGCCTGGCCCAGATACATGTCCCGGATACCGTAGCCCATGGTGTCGATCATGTTCAGCTCAGACATTGCCTGCGCCAGGAAAGGGTTGCGGTAGCGCCTTGGCGTTTTGTGGCCCTGCACATAATCATCGGGCTGACCCTCAAAAAACCCACCTTCGTTCTGGAACAACAGACGATCCAGGCGCTCAGTGACCACGACTCGCCCAGCTCGGGTGTAGTCTTGGTGGGCAATGCAGTTGTGCAAAGCCTCCAGCACAATGCGCTGGTCGTACTTGGGCACCTCCACGGGAATCAACCCGTCCTGAGGCAAGATGCGCAGCTGGATATTGCGGATGCGCTGATACAGCCTGGACGTGCTGAGCAAAAAAGGGAGCCCAAAATGCTCGTAAGCACGCTCCGGTCCTTCCAGACTCCAAGTCAGTTGGGCCGGATGCGGTGACACAAGGTATGCAGACTCTGCCTTGCCCAGCAGCAAAAGCGTGGCCCGGGTCACCTGGCCCGCTTGCGTCAGCCGGGCACGGTCCAAAAACGTGGCCAAGGGCCAGGCCATCACTTCCTGCATGCTGACACGGTTCGCGTACTTCTGAGCAAACGACTCTCGCGCCTTGCGCACTGCCGCCTGATCCAGATCGTCCAACGTGGCACCTGGGACCACTTGTGCCGACCAGTCCTGCAACAGCGTCTGCTGACGTATCTCATCGAGCTTGTCCAACCCCAATGGTGCTCTGCTTTCGCCGGCACGGGCGTAGTAATGCCCCTTCCAGGCAATTGGCATACCTCGTGGTGCTGCAGGAATCTCCAGAAGCAGAACACGCCCCTCGTCCGTCAACAGCTCGTGAATATGGCGCAGTGTGATACTGGGCTCTGTGCCTTGTGCGATCTGGTTTTTCAGGCTTTGCAGCCGTTCGGACTCAGGCCGGTATTGGGTGCCAACAACCTTTCTGGTCTTATCGTGCACCCCAAACACCAACCAAGCACGTTCAGCACCTCGCAAATTGGCCTCGTTGCTCAATGCAGAAAAATACTCGCCAATTCTGTCCGTGTCGAAATCATTGGTGGCCTGCTTGAACTCGACCACCTCACTCTCCCAGTCGGCGATCAGTTCATTGAGCAAATCAAGAAGTTGCGCATGTTCCATCATCACCCTTTCTTGTTTCTCGACTTGACTACCGGCCGCAAGCCAAGCTTGTGCTCCAGCTCACGCCAGATATCCTCAATGCAGCGGCACTCCACACTGGGCAGAACGAACTCACGCAAATCAACCAAGGAGTAAGAAAAAAATTCATCACACATACAAAATCAAAAGTTGAATTTGATTCTGGCTAATCGTGATTTCGGCAAAAGCAGCTTTTGTGGTTTCCCGAACGAGATAAGTGCATTTGACAAGTCGTTTATCTGCACGAATTCAAAAATATCTTGCAGCACCCCATAAACATCATCATTTGTAAAATGGCCATTCCAGCTAAGATCTGACAAAGCACATGCGAGATCAGAAATTTTTAATTGCAGCCAGCTCCAGGCTTCATCAGATGACATATACATCGCGTTAATGCTCGCAAGGCTTTCAAAACTGTTTAAGCAAGACATAAGGCTCATCATGTCCTCGTAGCGCCTTTCAGCAACCAGTTTTGCAGATACAGTGGCGACCCAACCGTCAAGCAAACTTTGATAGTGACCATCCCACTGCAAATAGCTCATGCTCACAATATTTCTCCAATCACTTACCGTCGGATACCAGACAACAAGCTGTTGTAATCATCCTGTGTAAACGCTGGCGCAGCCAAGAGGTTCTGTGCCAATTTGCGCTTACGGTCCATCAACAACTGCAGCTGCCAATCAAAGCTGTGCTCGGCCGCTTCCGGTAAAAGAGCCAACGGGTAGTAGATGTGTACAGGTTTAGTCTGACCAATACGGTAAACACGGTCTGAGCATTGGTCTTCCACAGCCGGGTTCCACCAACGTGACAAATGAATGACGTGGTTGGCAGCCGTGAGTGTCAGTCCCACACCACCAGCCTTGGGCGAAAGCAGCATCACATCAAAGCCACTGTCTCGCTGGAAGGCGTTAACTCGATCCTGACGCGCTTCTGTACTCACCTGGCCATTGATGACCATAGGGGATTTAGACAAGCCGTAACGGCGCTGCAAAAGCAGGGGCAATTGGTCTGCGTCTTGCAAATCCAGAGATTCAAGGAAAACCAATACCTTCTCTCCGCTCGATGACACCTTGTCCAATATGTTGATCATGGCAACAAAGCGAGCCGAGTCTTCAATCTTCAGTTCCGATGCTTTCACACCACCTTCAATGAGAGAAGGATGCAATGACACGCGTCGCAGCGCATGGATCATTCCCAGCGTCCCCTCTGGGCCTGAAATTTCCTTCATGGCCAGAGCCCGCTCATACGCCTCGAGCTGGCGTGCTGGCATGGCAATCTTCATCACATGTTCATGCTTTTGAGGCAGGCCATCCAATTTATCGGTCTTCAAACGGCGCAGCAACAGTTTGGGCTGTTGGGATACGGCCGTCTCCTCTTGCCAAACCTGATCACGCAAGACTTGGACATTTGCGCCTTCGACCTCATACATGGCGCTGAAATCTTTCAAGTCAGACAACGCCCCGGGCTGCACCGCATCAGCAATACACCACAGATCGGCCAAACGATTTTCGACGGGCGTTCCAGTCATGGCCAACATGAAGTCCGTATTCAGTGCCTTAACGGCATGGGTCATTCTGGCCTTGGGTGATTTGATTTTTTGTGCCTCATCCAGCACTACCGCAGCAAAAGGCACCGCACCAAAACTCAGCTGGTAATCGGAAACCGCTTCGTAATTGGCCAACACCACATGGGCTGATGAAAGCCGAGCCGTATCCAGACCCGCTGTACCATCTACATGACGGCCGCGGCGCAATGTTTTGAGGTGATCCCCATAAGCTCGAACCAAGTCACCCAAGCCAGGGGCAAAAAGGTGCTCTTCAATTTCAGCTTCCCAATTGCGCAACAGACCCACTGGCGCGATCAGCAGCAAAGGCTTTTTGGGCAAGATGCCTTCATCCATGGCCTCACGAAGCCACACGCAAAAAGCCAGTGCTTGAAAAGTTTTACCCAGACCCATGTCATCGCACAACAAGGCGCCACGGCTTCCCTCAATCCAGTGTTTTTGCAACCAACTCAGTCCTAGTTCCTGGTGTTTTTTAGGTGTGGTTTTCAGTCCATGAGGAAGACGTTCTTGCCCGGGACGCTTGCCCAAAGTGGTGCGGGTAAATGAGGCTTCATCGAAATTGGTTTCAATGATCAAGACGTTTTTGACGGCTGGGTCTACAGGTTCATCGGTCCCAGCGCCCCTGGGGGGTCTTGTCATCGCATGGTGCAACTGGGTCAGTGCACTCGCGTTTGCAGCCGTTGCTGGAATGCTCTGGCCTGCAACAGTGATGCTTGGCTTGCCCTCAGCTATCGCTGTTTGAATCTCTTGTACCGCCTGTGCCACGGTGGGCTCGTCCAGTGGCAGATCAACGCCACCAATGCGCAGGCCTCCTGATTGGGGGGCATCCCACTTTTGAGGTGAAATTTTGATCCATGGCAGCACAGGGGCAGACCATTCGCCAACGTCACGAACACGTTCTGCGAATTTCTCAGTCTCCACAAAAACTGTCGGCTCAGACTCTTCCGCCCCCAGCATTTCGCGAATGACAGCTTCCGGATACATGGCCGCCCGTTTGCGCTGCTCCGCTGGTGCTTGCCGGAGTTTACGGACGGCACTCAAGGCTCGCTGCAATGGCTCATCTGCCACCACATAAGTGCCTTGGCTCAGTGGAAATGCAGGAACACCCTCACGAAGCTGATCCAGCCTTAGAGGAAACAGCTCTTCATCTGCCTCTGACAAGGCCCGAACATTGGCTGCGCCGCCATCGCTGGTATCTCGACTTTCGGTCAGAAGGACGGGGTCGAGTTGCACGTCACCCCGTGCATCCGTTCGGATGGAAAAGGTCAATGCCGAAGCAGTGATGACACGAAAAGAGCGAAGAAAGCTGTCGGTCAATTGATCGGCGCCGGAATCTCCCAATGCAGACCGAATACCTGCCCAGAGACGGAACTGTTCTTCGATGGAGGCATCTTTCGTCTGGTTGAACCGATCCACTAGGCCAAGAACCTCATAGATGGGGGAATTGATCCGATAAGCCTTGCCTTGATAGTTCAACCAAAGCCCATCTGCAGTGACATCCCGTGCGGTAACCGTTTTGCCCGGCTGTAGCCAACGAACGTTTATTTGCGCACCCGGCTTACCCATGGCACCAGACAAGCGCACATCAAAAGCAAGCGGACAGTTCGCAGGCGCGCCCAGTTGCATGGCTGCAGTTTCTGACCAAGTTGCCACAACTTCGGCTGGTACAGAAAAGCTGCGCTCTTGGAGCAGCTCTGAGTGGTCTACCAAAAACTCATTCAAAGCCGTTGCAGCTTGAATTGGTAAAGAGGAGTGCCAAGTCGCGACATTGGAATCGAGTTCCCAGCACAGCCCTAGTGATGTAAGGTCAACTTTCACAAAATCTCCGCATCAGTAATGTGAACGCCCGTTTTTCGTCGAATGAAATCTCTTGCCGTACGCTGCCAAGTACCTTTGTCCGAATGCCAATGGGGTAGCTGCGGACGTTGGTTTTGGCCATCGTGAAAATCAAGAGAAGTGGCGGCTCTCAAGTCAGTGCCGTGATAACTGTCTTGATAGAAACGAGGCGCATTCGGGTTACCTTCTTTAAATGCGCGCAGGCTTCCGTTATGGCTCCACTCTGTGAAAACCAAGTCACCAATTTTCAACAACAACACCGACTGATTGTTTGCTGCTCCACCATCCAACCGCCCACACCCCATACCGTTGGTTTCGCGTCGTAGGCTGACCGATTTACGCCATGCATCTTCGCCTAAGGCCATCCAGGCTTCATCAATGTGGCCATGCTCGTAATACGCCATCCAAAATTTTTGACGGTACAACCAAATTTCGTCTGCGGTAATGTTTAGTACCTTCATGAAACCGCGCAGGGTATCGCCCGTCAGCCAATGAAGAATGACACCGCGTGCTTGTTGCGAAACACCATCCCATTGGTAATGCTTGTGTCCATCAAAACGAGGGTCACCATAGCCACCCGGCTTAATAAAAAAGTCGATCAGTTTGTTTCTGACATAGTCTGGTGGCCGGTGGCCCGCCCATGGGGCAAGTAATGCGTTCGCAAACTGAACACGCAATTCAGTCTTTGCAATATGTACCCCACCGCGTCCAGACCAATCCATCATGAAAATAGCGGCTTGCTCATCGCGGAATCTACTGCTTTCAATTGCAAGGGCTGCCTTGAAGATGGCAGCCCCCATCTGCGTATGCAAAAAAGCAGGCCAAAGTTGCCGCTCTAGAAGCAAATGATCAAGCCCTTTGCTTCGATTGATAAATATGTAATTTGCAATGCGCCTTGGAGCCTCAGCAGGGTTGAAAAAACCGAGCGACTGGTTCAGATCCAGCATTTTTTGTGCGTAAAGACCTGACGCGAGCGAGATTAAAGCCGAAAGTTTTGCTGCGAAATCCTTAAAAAATGGGTCGCTCTCTGAGAAACGTTCGCAGTAAACAAAAAACAAGGGCGCCAGCCATCTTTTCGCACTTCTAGGGCTTGCCCTCAACGCTTCAGGCAAATGTTTGTCCCAATACTGGCGGACCAAATCAGGCTCAACCTGCGAAAGTACCGGATCAGATCCGACCCAATATGCAAATGGCAACTTACGCTTTTCACTTTTACTCAAGTCTGCATAACCGCGAGCGCGTGATCGCGCGTAAGCACGTCGCATTCGCTCACCGATGCTCGCCATATCCTGTGGCGGAGGTACGATACCCGGATCATCCATGGCAGCTACAGCTGCTTCGAGCAACTGCATACCTTGAGGCAAAGGTCTAAACAACACAGTCACTTCCTAACAGCTTCTGCTGCAACACCTAGCAACGAGTTCACAACTGGAGGCTTATAAGAAAGAACAATTCTCAAATCAACCCGACGGTTTCTACCATCCGCAGGATCTTCTTTGATTAGTGGCCGAGTATCAGCGTAGGCGCTGTAAGAGATGATGGGCTGGTCCAACTTATTTCGAAAACTTGCCAAAGTGCCAGCCTGAATCAGAGCATTGTTAACAGAAATCGCTCGGTCCAATGAGAGTTTGATGTTGCCGCCCGCCCTGTTCATGGGACGATTGTCCGTGTGCCCCTCAATGAAAATCGTGTCAATCTCATGCCCCTCAGGGTTTTGCTTGCAGGACAACATGGCACGTTGATTGTGGACATAACATTTCAGAACATCGGTCAATCTCTTGGCAGCATCATTCAATTCGATAACAGCGGAATCCTTGAGAACCGAGCTACCCAATTCAAAAAGAGCCCCCTCCGGTAGCGTAATAACTCCTGTACTTGGATTCACTGTAACGCCCGGCAAACTTTTTTCAATCTCCATGCCAATGCGTTTGGTAACTTCTACAACAGGGCTTTCAGGTGGCTTCTGATCGGTTTTACTGGTTTTGTTCTGCAGCGCCAAAAATGCCACCATGATGATGAAGACAAACAGCAAGCCCACCATCAAATCGGCAGCCGAGGCCAGATAACTGTGCTCCGGCTCTTCTGCGTGCAAGTCGGAATGACGCGGTGTATGCGACCACATACTCAGCCCTTCTTTTGCTGCATGATTTCAGAAAGCTCTTCCACAGCTTCGGTGAGTTCATTGACGTGCGTGTGGAAGTTCCCCACTGCCTTGGCAAGGTTTGCATCCATTTTCCGATGAAGCTCCGCTACCAAATCTGTGTAACTCGATAATCCCTCGGTAATGGAAGAAACCGTTCGGGTCAAAGAAGCAGCAGTTGCTTCCATGGAGTCCTTGGTATGTTGACCTGCATGTTCCAGAACATTTGCAACCCGCTCTACCGCAGCTTGAGCAGTTGGGGCAACCTCACGGACGGCCGCCACAACGCCTCTTTGTTCCCGTGAAAGCTCCTCAACGTTATCCACGACCTCGCTGATTTTTCCAGCAACCGCATTGAAATCACTTGATGCAGTGACCAACCCATTCGTGATGACGCCGAGGTCTTGAAAAGTTTGTCCCGTCTTTTCCAAAGCTTCGTTAACAAACAAAGCGCCGCGCTTGCCGATATTGGATGCTTCAAGCATAGTGACCTCAAGGTCATTCATTGCAAGTTTGACTGAACCTGCTGCCGTATCCAGATTTTTCGCACCGGTTGCCAAGTTCTGAGCGATTTCTTGCACCCTTGCAACCAATTCAGATCCAGCACTGCCGAGATCTTCCCTGAATTTTTCACCCCCTTTTCCTAGATCACCCCCTACAGACTCCAGTTTCTCAGCCAACTCCGCAAGAGTGCGCTGCAACTGCGCCATCTCTGTTTTCGTAGCTTCCTGAAGCATTGCTGCGAAATCCTCAAGCATTTTCTGCAAAGCCTCTTGATTCATCGAACCAAGCTTCTCGCTCAGACCATCAATTGATGCAACCAACTTGGCCGTCATCGCTTCCATTTGAGGAGTGAAAGCCTTGTTTATTGCGCCAGCCAGTGTTACGGCAAGGTCAGTTTCAAACCTCTTAAAGGTGCCTGTTTGCTCACGCGCCTCGGAGAGTAACTCTTCAGATAATGCCAATGCATCTTTAGCGCCCTCACTTTGCTGAATGGTCAAAATTTCTGCACCATTGACGGCGATTCTTTGAGCAAAAACAGCCAGAAGGTCATGGCAGGCCACTGTCAAATTTTTTGAACTCCGCTTCGAAACATAGGTCCAGACCAATGAAGCCAAAAGTCCTGCTAGAGAAGTGACAAACTTACCGCCTGCTGCACTCAACAACTTGCCAATAGCATCTTGTGTCGCTTCTTGGCTAACACCAGGCCCTAGCGCCTGGGTAGCCTCCATCAGGGCGACTGTCAAAAAGAGAAAGGTGAATAACAAACCCACGCCCACCAATATATTGGGTACAGCATCGGCCAAACTTAAATTGAATCGCTGGCTCAACAATGCTGTTGGATTCCACAAATCTCTTGGCGAGCTGAACATCACTGCCCGGCGATTACCCTTAACGTCTACTTCAATTACACGATCACGGGTTTCCAACCACGCTGGCGAAAGAAGCGGAAATGACTTAAGCACAGCATTCGCTCGTTCCTGAACGGATGGCCAATCCCATGGATCTTGCAATAAGGCAGCCTTCATACGATTCACTGCCACCAAAGTGGCCTGATGAGCCGGCCTAAACCAGAAAAGATAGGCGAACAATGCGCCCGCAAGAATGAGAACCGCAATACCGACAACAGTTTCGGTTTTCGTCAGAAATGAAATGAAATCTTGCATGTGATGCTTTCTTTATAAGGCCTGGGCTGAGCCTGCAAAAAACGCCCAAGCCGTCCGGTAGTCTTCTTCGCGGTTGGCGCGGGCGAAGGGGGCGGTGTAGGTGCGGGTGACTTGGCGGGGGCCGCCGGGTAAGGTGTCGTCGGTGACGGTCATGGCGATGGTGGTGCCGTCTTCGACTTTGAACTCGCCGTCTTTGTAGAGGTCTTCCCAGCCGTGGTTGCCGTCTTTGGTTTTGCCGTCGGGGGTGGTGATTCGAGTTTTGGGGGTGGTGCGACTGCCTTTGCGGGGCAGGCCGACGCCGACCAGGCCTTTGCTGTTGGTGAAGACGATGCGGCCCTTGATGTCGTACCAAGTGTCGCGCTCGTAGCCTTGCATGACCGGGAACTGCACGCGGTAGATGAGATGCAGTTCGTCGAGCGTGAGGCCCAAGGCTTGAGCGACCAGCACGTCGATCTCGACCAGGGCCATGCGGCGGGCGTAGTCGCTGCGCAGGGCGCAATGGCGGGTCCAGTCTTGAGTCAGGTTTTGCCAAAAGTCTTGTGGCAGCCGGGGGTTGTTGGGCTGACTCCAACTTTGCTCGGTGAATTCGAGGTCGAAGACTTCTTCCCACAGGGGGGCGTAGTGTGTGGTGAGGCAGTTCAGGGCTATGGCGCGGGAGAATAACTGCTCAGACCTGATCAGGGACGGCAATTGGCTAAGCCCCTCGCCGTATAGATCGCCACGACCTGTGCTTTTAATGAAAAAATCGACAATTAAAGAATTCAATATCGCTGCACTCGAAAGCAGGACCTCGACTTCTTTGAAATTAGTTGCGATGCATGTATTTACGATTGCAGCACCGGGTGGAATCAATGCAGCAATCAATGTGCGCTCACCCGATTGAGACAACCGGCGTCGATGCACTAATCTAAAAAACTCAGTTACAGGCTTTCCCTGCGTCTGCCCCTCTTCTAACCAACTAACCCGAGGAGTGCGCCGCAGGTATTCCGCCTTATCGGACATGGGAAGATAGTTAGTGCGGGGCAAGTAGTTGTCGGGCAGGGTTTCGAGGTCAATAATGTCGTAGTGACCCTTTTCCGTGCAAACCTTGCGCGGAGTTTTAATGTGAGGGTTGGCCAAAAAAAAGTGCGGGCCTGACAGCACCCAGTCTTCGGGGGTGGCGGCAAAACCGTCGTGACTGATGGAGCGACGTGTGATTGTGGCGTCTTTTTGTTGCGCCGTTTCGTTCCACATCTCGCTGGTAACGTAGTCATCGCTCCAATCGGCTAGGCGCTTTGGATAAGCGGCCAGTTTTCGTAACACGCTGCTCAGTTGGCCAGCGTGTAAAGCCGGCAAGCGAGCGCGGCGCACAGGGATACCGGGTTCGTCGTACAGCTGGGCGAAGGTAGCTAGTGCGGCTTCGTCCACATTAACTATACGGTCGCGGTGGCCGGCGGTGTTCCACTCGCCCTGCTGGTTTTTTATGCCCCCAGGCAAGCCTAGACCGTCGTGTTGATAGCAAGCATCCACCGTGCTGGGAATAAACAAGTTGGCAAGGTGGTCGAACTGTGGATGCGATCGGCACTCACCGTAAATGTTAATACTCCATGTACGAGTTATACCAATTGGAAATAACGTCATAGCATTCATAAATTGGAAATGCCGCCTTAACCGTTCATACACCGCCTCACGCAAGCCGCCACCTTTAGGGTCGTCATATGAGCCCTCAGGATGAAGCAAACCCGTCACGCCCTTGACACTGCTAATCTGCCAGGCCAGAGGCATAAAACACTTGTAAAGGTTGGCAGGCATCCCTCTGAGTAACGGGTAGTTCTGCACCGCGTTCAAAAAATTCTGCGTGCCTTCGGCTTCCTGCAGCTCTTCGGTCCAGGTTTGTTGCAGGCCGGTAAAGCGCTCAAAGGCCTCGGCCCGCAGTTTGGCTAATTCGCTCGCACTGATCTTGCGAATGGCAAACACGGGGTTGCGTTCACCCAAGATGCCGGATTCGTTCCACTCGACCTTGAGCCAGGGTGGGTTTCCCAAGATCAAGTCAAAGCCACCGCGTTGGAGCAACACGTCGGCAAAGCACAGCTCCCAGTGCATGAACTTTCGGTTGGCGGCCACGGCTTCGACCAGGGCGATGCGTGGGAAGTGTTGACGCAGTTTGCCGATGCGCAGCTGGCCCAGTTTGTCGTGCAGGTTGGGTTGGTCAGCGGCTTGGGCCAGAGGGAGTTGGGTCTCAAAGCCGTCCAAGCTGCCTTGCATTTCAGGAAAGATGACTTGCGGCGATTCGGGTTCGGTGGCTTGCAAGTCCAACCCCGGTTGAATGCCGATGTCGACGATGTTGCCTTCAAGAATAGCGCCCACTTCCATCCACCACTGTTCGCGGCTGGGCAGTTGCTGGGCTTTGGTGATGGGCCAAAACCACAAGGCGCACCAGTAGTCCATGACGAGCTTGAGGCGGCGGTAGGGGGTGGCCAGGTCGCCGTCTTCGTTCAGCAGGCCTTGTCGGCGGATGGCTTCTTTTTGGGCGCGGGGTATGGCGGCTTTGGTTTCAGCGTTGTCTTTGTGCGGCCAGACGCTGATGGCGTCTTCGGTGCGGGCGCGGTCGCGGGCCATGGCCTTGGTGTGTTCGTCCCAAAGCTCTTGCACGCGGGCGCTGAGCTGTTGCAGGCGTTTGAGCTCGTGCGGCTCCAGCGGCTTCATCATGGCTTTGCGCCATGTTTTTAGGTGGTCAAACTCGGTTTTGTAGAGGGCCTTGGCGGTTTTGTCGGTGTAGTCGGCCATGCCGGGGTCGGGCAGCAAGAAGTGCCAGATTTCGTCGGGCTGACGCGGCTGGTCTGCTGTGGCGCGGCGCGGTGCTTCTTCATGCCATGCGGGTTTGGCTTTTTTGTCCAAGCTGCTGGCTTTGTAGACCTGGTGGCGGGCACCGATGAGACTGTTGCCGTTGAACAGCTGGTAGCCAAACCAGGGTACACGGGCGGGTTTGGGCTGGCCTTGGGCGTCGGTTTCGCCATAAATGGCGTTGAGCCAGATGGACACTTCGGCCAGCTCCACGGCCACGGGGTTCAAGTCCACGCCAAATACGTTGCGGTCGGCCAGCACCATGCGGACTTTTTGCAGCTCTTGCGGGTAGATGTCGTGCGGGATGCGGGTTTTGAGTTCGGCTTGTTTGCGCTCCAAATACGCTTCGGCCAGTTGGTTGACGCCTTCGTTCAAGAAAGCCGCGCTGCCCATGGCGGGCTCGCACACCGTGAGCGTGAGGATGTCGTCGGCGCACTGCACGCGGTCGCTGCCCAGCAGTTCTTTGAGGGCGTATTTGACTAAGCACTGGGTGAGCACTTGGGGGGTGTAGTAGCTGGCGCTTTTTTGGCGGTCGCGCCCGGCCAAGCGGTAGACAAAGCTGCCACGCGGGTGTTTGCGCAGTTGGCGGTGCCCGGCTTCGTTGACGTCGTAGACCTTTTCGTCGTCTGTGTAATCGCCCAAGCGGCTGGCGGGCACGAACCAGGCGTTGTCGAGTTTGTCGTCGCCGTTGGTCTCGGCGCTTCGGCCTCGGGCTGAGCTGTCTTGGGGGGTGTCGTCCTCGTTGTCTTCGTCGTCGCCTTCACCATCGCCGCCGTCTGTGGTGCTGCCTTTCTTTTTGCCGGGTTTGACTTCGTACAGGTCTTCGGCGGCAAAGAAGCCTCGGTAGCTGAGCAGGGCTTCGTACACCGCGCCCAGCTGGTTGATGGACAGCAGCTGGTAGCTGACGCGGCCGCGCTTTCCCTTGCCTTTGCCACGGGTGAGCGACATGAGGCGGATGATGGTTTGCCACACATGGTTGGGGAACTGCACCTTGGCCAGCAGGGGCATGGTGGTTTCGTCAAACAGGCGGCTGTCGAGCGGGGCCAGGGCGAAGGTGTCTTTGGCACCAGCCAAGCTGTGGATGTCTTGCTGGCTGGACAGGCCGCAGCCTTGGGCCACGAGCTTGAACAGGCGGCGCAGGGTGTTGTCGAAGTAAACGCCGTCGTGGGCTGCGGGGGTGTTGAGTTTTTTAAGCTCCAGGTCGCGCAGGCTTTCCAGGCTGTAGCCCTTGAGGTAGACCTCGCTTTTGGCGATGGGCACGTAGCCCAGCTCGGGCCGCGCTTCGATGTAGAACATGAAGAGCAGGCGGTAGACCATGCGCAGGCATTCGAGGCTGAGGTCGGCGGGGTCGAGCTGGTCTTTGCCGCTGAAGAAGCCTTTTTTGCTTTCGCTGGCTTGCTGGCGCAACTGGTTAGCGGCTTCGTTGCCCAGCAGTTCGATGGCTTCGCGCAGTGCGTGCTTGAGGTCTTCGCTCACGCCAAAGGCGTGTTTGTGGGCGTTTTCGTCCAGGCTCTCCAGCAGGCTGTTGCCTTGGCCGGGGGCCAGGCTGCTTTGGTGCAGCAAGGCGGCAGCGGCTTGCAGGGTGGCGGGGTCTTTGCGGTCGAGGATCTCGGCCCAGTCAAAACGCAGGGCGCGGTTTTGCGGCCACTTGTAGCGGTCGAGCAGCAACCATTGGTCCAGGCCCACCAGCAGCACGTAGCGCGGGGCCAGGTCGGCACCAAACAGGGCTTCAGAGACGATGCTGTCCCAGCTTTCGCCCACCAGCGGCGCGGGCACGTCGGCCCCGGCGTAGTGCAGGCGGGTCAGGGCGTGGTCGAGCAGGTCTTCGCCTTCTTGCCCGGGTTGGTAGGCGGGTGCTATGGCCAACTGCGGGGGGTGCATTGCCAGTTGTGCGGCAGTGGTTTGGCTGCTGGCATCTTTGGCCATCAGGCTCCACAGCGGAATAGCCTGCCCGGCCACCAGCTCTACCGGGCGCTGGGCAGCGTCTGCCTGTATAGAGTAACCCAAGGCTTGCAGCAAGCCGGTTTGCAGCTGGTTGAAGAGCGCGAGTTTTTCAGCTTCGTCTTTGGCGCGGTTGATCTGGCCGCGAATGGCAAACCATTTTTGCGCCCAGGTTTGAAGGCGTTTGTGGGGGGCGCGAAAGTTCTCGTCACCGGGGTGTTCGGTTTCGATGGCTTCCCAAGCGTCGAGCTTGGCCTTAATGTCGCCTTTGAAGACTTCGGCCAGATAGTGGTGGCTATAAAACTCGTTTTCGTTGGCAATGCCAGCGAAGGTTTGGACGGCGTCGAGTACGGGCATGTTCAGGCTCCAGCAGTGGGGTTGCACACGGCGGCCAGCACCTGTATCCAGGGCTTGGGCTCGGTCGTCAGGGTGTCTTGCACCCACTGGCGGTAGTCG
>JACCDT010787872.1_pt1 | contig 19919 bp, 27 predicted proteins | sample 7446291 | NCBI WGS metagenome assembly JACCDT01 (sample SAMN15323446, study PRJNA562643) | freshwater metagenome | isolation source: river surface water | place: USA:Blue River Watershed | collected 2017-08-17 | reverse complement strand
ATATATGGTTGAATCAACAAAGAAAAAAGTTGTTACAGAAAATTATCTACTACTCTTTTATGCTGAAGCTATTCTTAAAGAACTGCCAAAAGAAAAACAAAATAACTTTATTGAACTAATAGCTAAAAAGGTAAAAGATAGCCATCCAGGATATAAACTTTCAGCAAACCACGAAGAGAAAACTCTCCTAAAATGGAAACTTGATTTGAGCATGAAAACCAATCAAAAAACACTAAAACTTAACAAAATATAACCATTTTGTGGTAAAATAACACCAATTAAGTAAAAATATGTTATAATTTCTTATCTATTTTCGGAGAATTCTATGGGTTATTCTGCGTATTCACATGTTATTTTTGGCATCAAAACCAACATTGACTCTGTTAAACAAAATTCTATGCAACGCACTTGCGATCATGATGTTCAATCTAATATGAATTTTTGCCCCGAATGCGGCAAGCCTACATTCACAGAAAAAACTGTTTCTCTTCTAGACTCTATGGAAGAAAATGGGCTTTCTTACTTCTACTCAGATCCAAGTAACAAAGATGATATTATCATAGGTTTTCAACTTGGAGTAACCGATTATAATAAAGACATAGCTGAAGTTAAGCCCGCAACCACCAACATGACTGAAGAAATTATGCAGTTTTGTAAAGATAATAATCTTTCTTACACAGAAAATCACTGCAAAATGTATGTTATTACTTACCACTCTTACTAATCAAGTCAAACTTATGAACAAAAAATAAATCATTCCACAAAACTTAAAGAATGGTCAAACCAATGTCAGGTGAATATTTATAATGATAAACAAAAAGAAAAAATTTTATATAGTAATTTTTTTGGGTTCTATTTTGATGATTAGATTGCTACAATAAGCAAAACAAAAGGGCTAAAAAGCCCTTAATTAAAATTGATGTTGGTTATATATTTTCCACTTTTAAAAATTCTAATTTACTAAAACTCTTAAAAGTGGAGCAGATAGGGATAATCGAAATCCACTCAGCAACAGCTTCCTCATGACTCTCTTTAGAAAACCATCAGGAAGGCTGGCGACACACCTCGTGCTTACCTGCAAAAGTGAGCAGTTGTTTATTTTACTTAACTTTCCAACTTTCCCAATAAAATAAAGTTAAGTCCAAATGATATATTAAACGTTATCCTGAATTTCACTTTCTTTCGACAAGTCTCTCAGTTGTATTAACATATCACAATTTTGGTGCCCTAGGTCGGACTCGAACCGACACGCCTTACGGCGCCAGAACCTAAATCTGGTGCGTCTACCAATTTCGCCACCAGGGCCTAAAACAATTTGGAAGGGTTTGTTTTAAAGTCTGCCTTATCTTCCATTTGCGATAGTTGACTAATCTATCATTCAACGAATTGTCCAGTTTTAAAAATTCTAATTTACTAAAATTCTTAAAACTGGAGCGGCTTGCGGGAATCAAACCCGCATCATCAGATTGGAAATCTGAGGTATTATCACTATACGAAAGCCGCAAAAATGAGCAGTTGTTTCTTTCACTTAACTTTCCAACTTTCCCAATAAAATAAAGTTAAGTCCAAAAAAATTTGGCCCGCCGAGAGGGAATCGAACCCCCATTAAGAGCTTAGAAGGCTCCTGTTCTATCCATTGAACTATCGGCAGAAACATTTTTGGTAGGTTGTGACGGGATCGAACCGCCGACCTTCTCCTTGTAAGGGAGACACTCTACCGCTGAGTTAACAACCCGCTACCAAATTAAACTACACTACGAAGCGTCACCTAAACGGATTCCCGAATTATATAGGTCAAGTAATGTGTTTTAATTTGGTGCCCGGAGCCGGAATCGAACCGGCACGCCTTTTAAAGCGAGAGATTTTAAGTCTCTTGTGTCTACCTATTTCACCATCCGGGCAGTAATCAAACCAACCATCAATTTTAAAGAGCATTTGTTGACTTGTTTCCTTATCAACAGTGTAGTGTATTATATAACACTTTCTACACTTTGTACAGAATTTTACCATCTATTTTGATTCTTAGTAGAAGAGCAAGAAGAGCGCCGTGTCTAGTGGACTTATCTCTAAACTTTTATACTTGAAGCCATAACGAGACGAGCTATGGACATGAGTTATAAAAGCTTGCACCTCTACTAAAAACCAAGTTAGTGGTGCGACAGGCTGGACTCGAACCAGCGACCCAAGGATTATGAGTCCTTTGCTCTAACCAACTGAGCTACTGTCGCATTCTATATCTTTGTTCTCTGATTAATCACTTTCGTTATCAATCAATACTGTGTATTATACGCCAACTTTTCGTTTTTGTACAGCACTTTTTGATTTTTTTCTTCTTTTTTTCTTTTTATTTAAAAGGACTTAGCCTATTAATTTAAAGAAATACTCAAAGAGATAAGTACTTATTTTCAACCGTTTTAAAGAGCAAAAAAAAGACAGCCTTTTTAGGGACTGTCTTTTGTTTGGGCTTTAATTTATGGAGTCACAAATCACTAAACAAAAGACAGGCGGGAGATAATCTTATTATCCCTCTTAATCTTAAGCCTAGTACTAATGTTTGTGTCATTTAAAGTTTCCTATTTCGTTCAATGTTTATATTATGTACTTTTTAAAAAATATTGTCAACCACTTTTTATAAAATTTTCAAACTATTTTTAAAATAGTCCAAAAAAATCCTATGTATAAAGCTTGCACAAACAAGATCATTACATTCTCTTTCCAAGTTGCACTTGTGATCCCCGCTCCTAGATTTCTTCTTGTCATATTAATTCCCCAATTAATTATAATATAATTATATAGGCATAAAAAATCATTTGTAAAGATATAGCAAGGATTTATTTCACAAAATTTCCAGATAATCAAAAATTATTATTTAAATATGGTAGTGAAAGTATAAGGTTCTTTGATTCCATCTACTTCTATTTTTACACTACCTAACATAAGGTTTTCTGTCCAACCATTGAATTGAACTTTTTGATACCTTGGTTGATTGACCCAAGTTGCCAAACCTTTAGTAGCAAAGAATTGTTTAGTTTCTGGTTTACCTTCAATAGCATTACAATAAACCCCCACATCAACTTTCACACCATCTTTGAAGTTTGAATTTACTATTAAATAATCTCTTGGGTAGCCAGTGTTGGGATTAATATATTCTCCAGGAGGAATATTAGCCACGTAGCATTGCTTAAATAATTCTTCAGAACTCTTCAAAGAAATTGGTTCACAAAATTTCTTATCTAAACTGATGTATGAACCCACTTTAATGTTTGTGTAGTTTAAGAACTCCATATCTTCTTGTTTCAAAACTGGAGAATATACTTCGTTGGGAAGAACCATATTTTTCTTAACATTAATGACTTTAGTTTGATTGGCACATTCTAAGGTAATATGTCTTAGCATATCTTGTTTCCACATACCGAACTTTGTGGATATATTTACTCTTCTGGTTGTCTCAAAAAGTTTAGCAACCATTTCTTCATCTTTTTTTGCTGATACATAAATTGGGAAATCAGCAGATAATACATTGAAGGATATAACAGATAGGATTAATAAAGTTAATTTATTCATTTTTATTTTTGCAAGTTAACAAAAAGATAATTGATAACCGCAAAAAAATCAAATTAGGATTTTTTTAATTCTCTTTCAATAATTTCTTCCCAAAGAAAAATATCATCAATTTCAGGGTTGGGGTCAGCGTTAAAGCTTAAATCAACAGGAACTTTCTTTTCTATATTAGTTTGCTTATTTTGAATTGTTAACAAGCCAACATCTTTATTTTCTCTGATTACAAAAGCTTTCCAATCTTTACTTACTTCTTTTTTCCAAACTATATCCATAACATAATCCCCTATTAAAAAATTGATTTTTATTTTTTATCACTTATAACAATAGTATAGATATAAAAATAGGAAATACAATGAGTAATCCAACTGATATTGTCCATGAAAACACTGAGATTTTTTTAGAAGGAATTGAAGTGTTACAACCAACAAATAGTGAAGAAATAAAATTATTTGTTTTAGAAAACCAAGAAATTTTTGAAGCATTCGTATCTTTGGTTCTCTCTATTTATGTATCTGTGGCATTTTCTAATAGGAAAGAAAAGATACAATCACAAAAACAAGAACTTTATGATTTAATGGAAGTATTCCCAATTTTAAAGAGATGTTTGCCAGTTTATAGTGAACTACTTGACCTTCAAGCATTGAATCCAAGACTCACAAAAGAAGAAGCAGAATTTAAGCAACAAGAAATATCAGCATTGTTTTCTTATAGATACAATTAATTTCTCTTGTTTTGAGAAAATATTTTTAGCTTATCACTTTCTGAATCAGCAATTTCTCCGTCTATAAAAAGTTTCAAGCAAATACCAGCAGCACCTTTACCTTCTTTTTTTGTTTGATTAATTTTTAGAAAAATATCGTCATAACATTTTTTCCTAGTTTCATAAGTGTAGATTTTTTCGTGCAATACACCTTTGTTATTAACTACTAGATTTAATGTCCAATGCTCTGTGCTAATATTCGCATACGATAAGGGGGACAATAAAAAAAGCCACCCAAAAAGAGTGGCTTTCATTTTTGTAAGATTTATCTTCAATCTTACTTAGCAGCTGCTGGTGCGGCAGCAGGAGTTTGAGGGGCTTGAGCTTCAGCAGGAGCTGGAGTAGGTGCAGTTGTTGCAGCTTGATCAGCCTTAGGAGCTTCTGTGGTTGCAGGAGCAGGAGCTGAAGCCGCAGGTGCTGGAGCAGCAACGGGGGCGGGAGTAGGCATAGCAGCTTCCTCTTTCTTACCACAAGCAGTCATAGCAAGGGCAGCAACAGCGGTTAAAGCAATCATAGTCATCTTGTTCATATTATTTCCTCCATAAATGTTAAATTGAACGAAATGCCATTGTATAGACATCTTGCAAAAAAATCAAGTAATTTTTAAGTAAAAACCCTAAAATTTAAAAGTTTTTACTTACTTGAATATAAAAGTATTATTTTTTAGGGTTTTGTGGGGCTGGATTCATAGAAGTAGCTTTTTCTAAAGCTGTTTGTGGGACTGGCTTGGCATTAGCATCACCACTAACCAAGTTACCATTTTCATCCATCATAAAAGTTTCTTCAACATTAGGACTCTTGCTTTCGTCATTCATAATAGCCAATTCTGTTTTCTTATTTAGAACAACGATACTAATTCTTCTATTTACAGCACTTAAAGGATTTTCTTTATCAAAGAGAACTGTAGAACCTAATCCTATAACTCTCATTATTTTTTCTGAAGACATTCCACCTACAACCAACTCTCTTCTTGAAGCATTTGCTCTATTGGAAGATAACTCCCAGTTTGAGAATGATTTTTCGCCAGCTGCAAATTTGGCAGCATCAGTATGACCAGAAACACTTATCTTATTTTCTACATCATTTAATGCTTTACCGATTTCTCTAAGTATGGTTCTTGTGTATGGCTTTAATTCATCGGAACTTAAATCAAACATAGGACGATTTTGTTCATCAACGATTTGAATTCTCAAACCTTCTGAGGTTATATCTAGTAATAATTGTTTTTTGAATTGTGACAATTGAGGACTTTGCTCAATCATTTCTTCAATCTTTTTCTTAATCATTTCTAATTTTTCTTTTTCTCTACGCATAGCTTCCATTTGAGCCTCTTTAGAGAAAGATGTTTCTCTTGCTTTAACTTGACCCGCTTTAACTTGTCCAGCTTGTCTTGTTAAATCTTTACCACCACCTTGAATAACACTTGTTGCATCACCCATACCTGAACCACCAGCTTGAGAAACTCTCACGGGGTTTTGGAAATATTCAGCGATACCTTGTAAATCTGCTTGAGTTGTTGAACCTAAAAGCCACATCAGCAAGAAGAATGCCATCATAGCAGTCACGAAGTCAGCATAAGCAATTTTCCAAGCACCTCCGTGATGCCCACCAGAGACTTTCTTAATCTTCTTAACGACTATGGGGCGCTTTGAACTATCAGACATTTTTATTTACCTTTGCGGGACTTTAATTCTGTTTCTAATTCTTTGAAGCTTGGGCGATCATGCATCGCAATAGCTTTTCTACCGAACTCTACAGCAACGGCTGGAGCATATCCAGACATAGATGCTAACAATGCCATTTTAACTGATTTAAAAATTGGTTCAGATGCTTTGGCTTTTTGCTCTAACAATGAAGCAATTGGAGCAATAAAACCATAAGAAACTAAAATACCTAAGAAGGTTCCAACCAAAGCACCACCAATCATTTTACCTAAAACTGCTGGTGGTTGTCCTACTGATGACATAACGTTAACAACCCCCATAACAGCCACCACAATACCGAAAGCTGGAGTGGCATCACCAGTCTTTGCTACAACGTGAGAAGGTTCCATTTCTTCGTGCATCATAATATCTAATTCTACGTCCATTAAGTTTTCAATTTCATTAGGATTTAAGTTTCCACCAATCATCATTCTTAAATAGTCTGTAATAAAATCTACCACATGGTGATCTTCTAAAACAACTGGATATTTTTTAAATAAAGCACTTTTTTCGGGTTCTTCAACATCTGCTTCAATTGCCATTAAACCTTCTTTTTTAGCCTTAGATAGAACTTCAAATATCAGCGCTAATGTTTCAATATAAAATACTTTATTATATTTTGATGGTTTTAAAGCAGGACCGATAGCCGCAAGGGTATGTTTAATAACTGTTATATTATTACCCGCAACGAAACCTCCTATTGTTAATCCCACAATAGCAGCATATTCAGCTGGAACCCATAAAAGTCTTACATCACCATGAATAGCATATGTTCCAATAGAAGAAACTAATACAATTATATATCCAATTATTAAAAACATTGAAAAATCCCTTAAATTTTTTTATTTTTTTGTCGCAATAAAAACCTTAATAAAAAAAACTTCCTAAATCAAGCGTAAACTATTTTGTCTTACTTTTTAACTTCTTAACCAATATATATAAAGATAAAACTAGTGTGATTGAATTAGCTATTATTACAGGTTTGGAAGAAATTAATATTCCATAAGAAAGCCATAAAGCTACACCAAAACAAAAAATGATATACATCAATTTTGAAATTGAATCTGTATTCTTTGTTTTATAAATTTGAACTACTTGGGGTATAAAAGATATTGTTGTTAGAAAAGCCGCTAAATATCCTATTGAAACTTCCATATTCATCAGCAAATTCCCATTACTCTACCTAAAGGAATATTTAACATTTCTGCTATTTGCTCATATGTGTAATCACTGGCTTTTAATTCATCTATTTTATTAGAAGTTTCTAACTCTTTTTTATATGTATCTAAATCTATGACATTTTGATTATTCATAATTTTCACCTTTTTGCTAGGCTATTCTTTAAATGAAAAAAAGTCAATAAAAAAACCTAGCTGTTTAGGCTAGGTTTTTATTTAAGTTCAAGTTAAATTAGAAGCGATATCCAACACCTAACTGAACAACTGGCATAGCCTTAATAGACTTTAAGTTATTGTTAAGTTTTGTTTCTTCAGCAGTAATACTATCAGCAACTGCTGCACAAATAGATGGATTTAAACAATCAGCATTAAGTTTAACCTTAGGTGAACCTGTTAAAATCACACCAGCATCAGCAGTAAAATAGAAACCACCTGCTTTAGTGCTATTGAAACCGTCATATCCTAAACCAAGATATGGAGAAACTTTGTCCCACTTTGAAGACATACTTGCTCCAGAAATATCAGATCCAATGTTATAAGTTGTTCCATCTAAAGTGATAGTTCCGCTTGTAGCACGGGCATTACCTGTAATTGCATGCTTAGGACTGTAAATACCACCAGTGAAACGGAATCCACCACCGCTTGGATGCCAATCACCTAAAAGGCTCCAACCACCAACTTCTAACTTACCATCATAAGTAATACCTTCTTTTGTAACTGTATCACTATAGTTATAGGTTGAATATCCAGCACGCACCTTGAATTTATCGTTCACAGGGAAAGTTAAGTCTACACCACCACCAGCGGTACCGACTTTAGCACTTACCCCCATATTACTAAAAATAGTAGGGTTTGGGCCAACAGCGTAGCCAACCTCTTTTTTATCCAAATCAGCTGCTTGGGCAACACCAAAAGCAGACATCATAGCAACAGCAGCAGCTGCAAACATAGTTTTTTTCATCGTATCAACTCCTTATAAAAAACATTTAACTACACTAAGAAAAAAATAAATAAAATCAAGCACTTTCGATATCTAGTTCACAAGAAACTAAACAAAGTGTTTCTTCATTATACCAACCGTTAGATTCAAGATAGTCATATCCATCTTCTTCATATCCTTCTGTAATGGCGGTTCTTTCGGCTTCAGATACATCATCTGAAAACTCCCAATCCATATACCAACCATCGTCAAGCATATCTAATTCAATAGATTCAATATTATTGTCGTAATAGCTATACATATCAATTTCGCCATTACTGTCATGCTCAAAAACTGGCTCCTCATCATCGTCTGTGGTCACAATCCAAGAACCCCAACGAAACCCTGTAATTTTTTTAACCGTTTGTCCTTTGTCATTAGTCCAAATTTCTACTTCGAGGACGGACTTTTTATCTCTTGTTGAAACTTTCCAATCTGCCATATTCTCTCCTAGTTAGGTAATTCTTTGATTATACTATACTTTTTTTGTTAAACACAAGTTTATTTTTGTTCAGATTCTGGGTTAATCGTGTTTCCAAAGAATTTTCCACCTGAAAAAACTTCTAAATCTGAATATTTCATTTCACCTTCAACAACACCACTTTGGCGGATTTCTATAGCATCTGAGTCAACTTTACCCTTTACTTTGCCAAGAACTACCAAACCTCCACTTTTAATGGTTCCCTCTATAAAACCGTTAGGACCAACAATAATACCGTGTGGTGCTTCTACAACAATATCACCTTTGAAGTTTCCATCAATTCTAATAGATGATGGTGAATTGATTTTTCCTTCAATACTTACACCCTCTGAAACTAGGTTTGTTATCACAATTTTTTTCATAATTACCTCACTTTTAAGATTTTTGCTTCAATTAACTTTTTGGTTTCTTGATCCCATATTGATATTGCCAAATAATTACCCGCATAAAGATTGGTTGTTCCATCAAATAAGTCACCACCTGCTTTTACTAAAATCGGTCTACCTTCATTTAACATTTCTGCTACAACTACAGGAGCTTTGTGTGCCCTTACATCTAATATGAAATTTTTATTCTTTAACTCAGCAGGCTTTACCAATGCTTGCCAATAAATATTATTTCCATTAATTGACAATTTCGAAACTGAAAGCATATCATTTGAAGAAGTTTGAGATTTTTTCATCAATGCTTTTAAAGATTCATTTTCAGTTTTTAGTGATACGATTTCTGTATTAAGTTTAGTTAATAATTCACCATCGGCAACACCTTCTTCTGTAGCAGTAATTACTTGTTGTATTGCTAGAACTTCCATAGCCTTTTTTGCGAATGCCATTGGATTAGAAAATATTCCAACATAATAAAAAAGTGCTAATATATTTAGCACACTTAACAATAATAATGCTCCAACCCAACTTCGGGTAAATTGGAACATTCTTTGCCACCAAACACCACCTCTTGGTAACAATAGTGGTTTTATGTCAGCGTATGGTTGCGAACTCGGAACTCTTTTCAAGATTATTTCTCCTAAATTTATATAAAAATGCTTGAGGGTCTACCCTTCTACCGCCAACCTCTATTTCTAAATGCAAATGAGGACCAGTTGAAGATCCAGTTGAACCAACTCTTGCGATTTGTTGTCCAGCTTTAATAAAATCACCTTCTTTAACAACGATTCCATCTAAATGAGCATATCTACTTATATATTTCCCACCATGATTGATATCTATACTTTTACCCAATCCAACCTTAGAAATATATGTTGCCACAATAAAACCATCAGCTATTGATTTAACAGGAGAACCTATTTGAGCAGCAAAATCAGTTCCAGTGTGAGTGTGCATCCTTCCTGATATTGGATGATACCTAGGACCAAAATTTGAAGTTAGTCTTCCAATTATAGGGTCTTGTTGGGGTAAAAATCCCTTATTGATTTCATTATCAACTGATGAAATTTTCATTAATCCTATTTTAGAATCTATTTCATCTAAAGAAACCATCATTTTATCTATAGATGTTCTCGCATTTTGTGGGTCAAAACTTTTTCCAATCAATCCAGAGAGCATTTCTTTATTAGCATCATAACTAACTTTATTGATATTTTTCTTTTCTGCTTCTAATTCTTTAATGATTTTTTCAAGAGACTCTACCCTCCCTTTTACAACACCTAAATCTTTAAATAGTTCACCATTTTGAGTGGACTTAGTAATTATGTTTAATTTTGCAAAATCTGGGATAAATTGAAATATTGACCAAGCGCCGAAGCTAAAAAACATCAATAAGAAAACCATAAAGGACAAAAAAGATATCCAAATTGTTTTTTTGGATATCTTGAATGTCACAGCTTTTGATGACTTTTCTCTTATAAATATTATTTGCATCTTTTAAAAAATATAGTTTATCCTAACAAATTAATCATTTAAATCAACAATTTAATTTAAAAAATCTAAAAAAATTACCATTTGATACATTTTTTAATGATTTTATTGTAAATAACCAATCTTCTTTTTTAAATAAATGGGCATCAGCTATTTCTTCAAATCCATTTTTATATTCAATAAAAATTTTTTCTTTATTTTCGCTAATACTGATTAACTCATCTATATCATTAATATAACTTTTATCACTTTTCATATTTCTTTTGTCATATTTTTGACATACTATCATATAACCTTTTAATAAGTCAATAATTGACAAAAAAACTTTTGATTTGTAATACTAAAATTATGAAAAACAAGGGACAATTATGAAAAAACTAATTTTAGGTATTTTAACTGCTTTATTTTTAGTTGGATGTACGACTACTCCACCTAGCAATATTCAACAGCCGATGACGGCCAAACCTACAGCACAACCAAAGAAATTAAATAACAATGGTTCTATTTACAATTCTGGAGCAATTTCATTCTTTGAAGATCAAAAACCAAGAGATATTGGTGACACATTAACCATTAATATTGTTGAAAATACAAAAGCAAGTGTTAACTCAAACAGCAGTGTAAGCAAAAACAATAGTAATTCAGTTAGTTTACCTGTGATTACTGGACTTGGAAATACAGTAGCTAAAATTGGTGAGATTGGAGTATCTACAGATAGCTCTCACTCATTTAGTGGTAAAGGTGCTGCTGGTGGAACTAATTTATTTACTGGAAGTATTACAGTAACTGTTATTGAGGTGTTAGAAAATGGTAATCTAGTTGTTTCTGGAGAGAAACAGATTAGTATTGGTGGGGAGCAAGAATATATAAGATTATCTGGTGTTATTAACCCAAGGTTCGTTATTAATAATGTAATAGCTTCTAATAAAGTTGCTGATGCAAAAATTGAGTATAAGAATTCAGGACAAATATCTGATGGACTTGTTATGCCATTCTTATCAAGATTCTTTATGAGCTTCTTGCCATTCTAATTATATTTTAGTTTTTTTTGATGCTGGATAGTCATTTTCTTTTAGAAAACTATCCAGTTCTTTTTTTAACCAATGCCTTCTTATTGTTTGAGCAAAATTGGTGTTATATTCATACTTTTCTATTAGCTCAGTAAACTTTTCTAAATCTGCCTGGTAGTTTTCGTAATGAAAAGACATATGCTCTATATCTTCATATTCAAAAAATATTTTTTTTTGCCCATCTTTTTCAAACCATATGAATGTTTCATAAGTGTGAATATCAGACATACCTATGAATTGAACAGCGTAGAATAGTTTATCGTATTCTGATTGGCTGAAGATAACTTTAATTTTTGTTAAATCTTCTTGATTTGGGTCTATAATTAATATTGAATGTTGTGAACTTTTCGCCATTCAAAAAGTATACACCCCCAATTTAGGAGGTGCAAGTTTTTACTTAAATTTTTTAATTAATAACCAGAATTTAATCTTTCGCCCATTAATCTAACTTGTAATTTTCTTGTTTCAATGATGATTTCAACGATTGATTTGAATAATTTTTTAATTTGTTGCATAACAGTATCCCCTTTCTTTTAATTATGGTAAGGGTTTTCCCTTACAAAGTCAAGTTTTTTTACGGCTTTGCAACAATTATTTAGTGCTGATTGATATTTTAAAATTGTCATCTTCATCATCCCACATAGATGGAATTAATGAATTAGAAGGCTCTTCTTTAGTCATTTCTTCAAATTTTTCTTTGAAATTAAAATCTTTAATTAAAGATTCTGTTACTAAGTTAGATTCCTCTTCTACAGCAAAATATGTTTGGAATTTTTGCATCATTTTTTCCATACATTTCTCACGAGTTTTTTCAGAAATATGATCTTTCTTCATAGTTACTTCAATTGCTTTTTGAAGATTCTTTGTAATCTTAAAAGTTTTTCTCACAAAGATTGCGGCTTGCTGTATATCTAAGTTCACTTCTCTTTGCTTTTCACTTAGCTTATATTTATCAAACTTTAATCCTTGAAGTTCTAAAATTTCACCATTAATAATAAATATCATAGGTAATTCTTTAAGATCATTTTTAATCGCATGCTGATTAAACTTATTTAAGTAATCAAAAGCACTGATTATTTTTGAAACCTTAATTTTCTTCTCAGAATCTCTTTCAATAATGTTATCTAAAACAGCCACATATCCATACACTTCTGCTCTATCTATGACTGCCTCTAAAACATTAAATTCAGGATTGTGTTTCATATCAATGATTTTATCTTTGAAACTAAAAATGTCAGTAGGCTTTTCGTTGTCTCTAGAATTTGTTAATGAGTTTATTTTTTCTACCAAACCCTTGGAAATAATTAAACCAAAATCACCTTTGGCATATTGATGAGAATCTCTATAGAAACCATCTCCAACTATTGGATACACATCACAATCTAATTTAGGGTTAAACACTCTAATGATGTTACTTCTGTCTATCATTTCAACATATTCTTCTAAAGCACTTGTTCCCAACTTGGCTACCTTAGGGAATAAGTGTATAAACAATACATTTTCTTTTGCTAATGAGGAAACAGACTTTACCCCTATTACATCTATGTTGTTATTCATATCTGTTTCTTTAGGAGATAATAATGATTTACTGATAGCAGTAAGCTCTAACTTCGAGTCTTTTAATTGTTTACTTAAAGATACTTTAACTTTTGTTTTTTCTTTAATATTCCTATCTAAAAGAGCTTTTCTTTCTGAAAAATTATTTTTTCTTTTTTCTTCTTTGATTAAAATATTATTTTCTTCTTCAAACAATCTAGTTACAAAAGTATTTGAATTTTTTAACTGTAATTCTCTTTGCTGGTGAACAGCCTCAATCTTGTTAGCGAATCCGAACCACTCAAAGAACATTATTTTTGTCTTATCAAATATTGTTAATCTTTCTTTAACAAACTGTTCTCTTAATTCTTTTAATTCAACAAGTCTCTCTTCATACTTCTTTTCATTTTTCTTGTTTTCAGTGTTGATATATTTAATTTCTTTGTTGAGTTTTTCAACTTCAATATCTATTATTTTTAATCTTGTATTGAAAGACTCAATTTTGCTTTGCACTTTTTTAAGTTCTTGTGCATTTTCAATTTGATGTTGAACAATTTTATCAATAAAGTGTTCGTCTATTGTTAACTCAAAAAATTTTTTGTTAAAAACAGTCTCTGCCAAATCAATCATTCTATTGGCATATTGAGAAAGAATTGCTTTTTTATAATTGTCTTTAACTTTTTTCAATAATAAATATTCTAATCCTAAGAAACTTGTAGACAATATATTTTCAGCTTCAGATACAACATTTAAAGCCTTTAATAATTCGGTGTCGTTATTAGCATACAATACAACATTTAAATCAATTAATTTATTTCTATATGCAGAATAATTTTCTTTTTCTATTGAGTCATATATTCCACTAAGAATTTGATCTTCATTATGGAAACCCAACATAATTTCATTGGCTCTTAAATTAGAAAACAATTTTTGAATAACATTAACACAAAAATAATTTGTTTTAATCATTTTTGTTAGTTCTTCTGTTGCTTCTATCGCTATTGGTTCTTCAACCTCAGAGCTTCCTTCTTCGTCAAAGACATTGTAGTAAAGTAATAATTCTTCAGACATATTTTTATTTTTTTTATTTCCCGTATATAAAAGACATAAAAAAAACTTTTTCAAAAATCAATAGCAAACCGATAACAGAATTAAATACTTCTAAAAAACAGGAATATTATTACTATTTATCAGTAAAATCTTGTTTTTTTTTAAAAAAATGGCATATTATAAATACATAACTACAAGGAGAAAAACCACTATGAAACGAGTCTTTTTATTTTTAGTAACAAACATTGCCATTGTTGTAATGCTAGGCATTGTTGCTAGCTTACTAGGAATTAATAATTATGTCTCTAGCCAAGGTATAGATTTCCAAAATCTTTTACTATTTGCTTTGTTTTTTGGTTTCGCTGGTTCATTTATTTCATTGCTCATTTCAAAGAAAATGGCAAAATGGACAATGAGCCTTACTATGATTGATGGAACAGAAGGCCCAACAGAAAGATGGATCTATGGTGTTGTTGAAAAAATGGCTCAAGAAAAAGGTATTAAAATGCCTGAAGTTTCAATTTATGATTCGCCAGAAATGAATGCTTTTGCTACAGGTCCTTCTAAAAACAACTCTTTAGTAGCTGTATCAACAGGTCTTCTTCGTAATATGAGTAAAGATGAAGTTGAAGCCGTGATAGGTCATGAAGTTGCTCACGTAGCAAACGGAGATATGGTTACACTAACACTTGTTCAAGGTGTTGTTAACACATTCGTTATTGTCGCTTCTCGTGTTGTTGCTTTCGCTCTTGAAAAATTTATCAACAGAGGTGATGATGAAAATGAAGGTCAAAGTTGGGTTTATCATTTAAGTGTTATCGTCTTTGATATAGTATTTGGCATTTTAGCAAGCATGATTGTTGCTTACTATTCAAGAGTAAGAGAGTTTGCGGCTGATCGTGGGGGTGCTGAACTTAAAAACAAACAAGCTATGATTAGTGCCTTGAGAAAACTTGGTCAACAAACTCCTGGTCATTTACCAGAGGCTGTAAAGAGCTTTGGTATTTCAGGTAGAACATCTAGTTTCTTAGCATTATTCTCTACTCATCCTCCAATTGAAAAGAGAATTGAAGCACTTGAAAATGCTTAATGTCTATTAACCTTAAAAATACAGTCTTCGGACTGTATTTTTTTTATTTAACAACCATAAAAAAACTTCTTTTATGATATAATTTCCCCATAGATTAAATGGAGAAAGCAATGAATGGCAATGTTAAATTTCATAAACCTACAGGACCATCTTTCAATGTTGGTGAAATCTGGTATGGTATTTCTACTAAAGCAGAAGTTGAGATTATTCGTGTAGAAAAATTTGGCCCTGACAAATGGGACTACGAAGTTTACTATATGGATGAATCTGACAATGTTTATCATAAAGATGCTTGGAACTTTCAAATTCGTTACGAACACCACGGAGATCTTTTCGTTTAATTAAATATTAAGGAATTAAAAATGACCATCACACCAAAGCAAATTAGTGAGCAAATCCAAAAATTTCCAAATTGCTGGTTGGCAAAAAATATTAAAGAATACAAGTTGGACTACGAATCTGTTCCAACCCAAATTATTGAAAATTTTTATTTTATCTTTAGTGAAAAACCTCAAGATTACTCGGTCAAATTTTGGGAACAGACACATAAAGCATACAATGAACTGTCTACTAAAGGATTGTTCAAAATTCAAGCTAAAAATCATAAAGCAGTAGTAGAAGCATTTAAAAAAGAAATTGAAACTTCACCCTGTAAGATTGAGCAATCAGCTATTGATGACCTTTGCACAGTGAAAGTTCGCAAAGGTAAAAAGTCAATTCATTTTGAATACAATGATTTTATGGACTTATTTGATAAAGCTTACGGTGTGGATAACCGTGACTTTTTTGGGAAGTTTGGTGCTAACCGAGAAAAATTTGAAAATGAGCTTTATAAACGATTTTTGGATGCTACAGAACAAGAAATTTTAAAAGCCTCTTCTTTGTCTCCAAAAGATTCAGAATTGTCACTATGTATGACGATGATTACAAATCATACACTCAAACAAAACATCTATTTTGATTTTTGGCATAAACTTATTGATCGAGATTTTTCTGAAGTCAGTAATGGTTGTATGCAAACTATGTTTTTTTCTTCTGATGAAGATGAAGATTTTGATTCTTCAGAAGATGATAAATTTGAAGGTGAATATGAGCTTTATTCATTAATTAAGCAAGCCATTTTTAAAGAACTAAAACCTAGTTTTGAAAAGAATGGTATCAATCTTGAAGACAGTATTGATTTTTATGTTTGGTGGTAAATATGTATCTTACTTTTATTATCTGTATTTTCGCAGCATTTATTCTTTACACTTGGTTTCAAACACTAGAAGGAAATAAACAGGTTGTTTTTTACTTGGCAACTTGCCTTCTATGCACACTACTTGCTTTCAAAGCAGGACAAGAAAACATTCTTCCGATTAATGTTTCTGAAAAGACTAAAAATCTAGATGAAATCAAAGCACTTAACCAAGAAAGAATTACATTTTTGGAAAAATCCATTTCTGATTATAAAAAATCAGAAGGGGCTATGAAAGCAAAAGAAGAACCTAAAGTTCTTCCTAAGCCTCCCAGCACAGCAGATCAAATTCCTAAATAATTAAACCATAGCCTCTCCGGAGGCTCCACCCAACATAATCTGTCCTTCTTCCGCAAGTCTTCTTACAGACTTTAAGATTTCCTTCTGTTCTGCTTCCACATCAGACAATCTCACTGGACCCTTGTTTTCTAAATCTTCTCTTAATGTTTCAGCAGCACGCTGAGACATATTTCTGAAAATTTTCTCTCTTAAATCTGGAGAAGCACCCTTTAGAGCCATAACTAAACTGTCTGGCTGAACTTCTTTAAGAACAACTTGTAATGCTCTGTCTTCCAACTCTAACAAGTTCTCAAAAACAAACATTTCGTCAAGAATCTTTTGACCTAATTCAGGGTCAAACTCTCTTACAGCACCAATAATTTCTTCATTCTTTTTGCCCATAAAGTTGAGCATGTTGGCAACAGACTTCACCCCCCCGACAGATCTCTTTTTACCAGAAGCAGCACCAGAGAATAAACCCTTCATTGAATGATTTAATTCCTGTAAAGCATTAGGCTGAACACCATTAATTGTCGCCATTCTCAAAACCACATCGTTTCTTAATCTTTCAGTAAACTTGTTCAATATATCTGCGGCCTGATCTGATTCCATATGAACCAATATTGTAGCAATAATTTGTGGATGCTCATCTTTAATTAAATCAACAATAGTTTCTGAATCCACCCATCTTAAACTATCAATACCAGAAGTCTCACTACCTTCTGTTATTCTTGATATTAAATTAGTAGCATTTTCTTCACCTAAAGCTCTTATCAATACATTTTTCACATAGCTGATAGTATCTATATGAACAGCAGCTTGTTCTTTGATTGTTTGTACATATTCACGCACAACCTCTTCTATTTTTGCTCTTGGGATAGCTTTTAAAGCAACCATTGCTTGTCCAAGTTTTTGAACCTCCTTAGGCTCTAAATGCTTTAGTATTTCTGCGGCTTTTTCTTCACCCAAAGAAACTAAAAGAATAGCACTTTTCTCTAATCCATCACTTTTCATTTGCACCCATCCATTCTTTAACTAAATTAGCTGCGGCTTTAGAATCTTCAGAAACCATACCTTTTGCTTTTTCAATAACCACTGAATATTCATCTATAGTTACTTTAGCATCATCATCACTGAATTTATTTTCTGCTTCTTTCTTTTTAGCCATTGCTAAAGCAAATTCTTGATCTCTCTTTTTCTCATCTTCTATTTGTTTTAATACTGGAGTAACTAATTTTCTCCATAAAATCAATATACCTAATAATATTAAAATATACTTAAATGATTCTTTTGCTAATGCTATATTTTCAGGGTCTTTCCAAACTGGAACCTCAACAACTGGCTCAACTGGAACAGGTGAAAATGTTGCATTTACAACAGATAATGAATCACCCCTCTTGTCACTAAAACTGATCGCATTCTTTACTAAGCTTTCAACTTTTTTCATTTCTGCTTCAGTAATTTCTTTTACAACATCTTTACCTTTTTTATCTTTTTCTGTTTTATTGTTAATCACAACAGCAGCAGATAATTTAATAACTTCTCCACTTGGTTTTTTCACATGACGTATTTTCTTATCTACTTCATAGTTTACAACTGAGTTCTTTGTAGCCTGAACAGGACCGCCCACAGTAGATATTCCACCAGTAACACCAGCGGCATCTAATCTTCCAGCAACAGCACTATTTGTTGTAGTCGTGGATGCAGGATTGGCTTGTCCAGGAACAGGAGGTAAATTAGTTGGAGGAGTTAATTTTCCATTATTGTTTGATGGAGCTACAGCAGGAAACTCTGGTGGAGAATTAACTAATGTTCCAGGCACACCACCAGCGACAGTAGAACCATTCACATTAGCATTTTCTTGAGATTGCTTACTGCGAATGGCAGCACTACCTGGTGTTTCATTTGGTTTATAAATTTCTTCAGTTTCTTCTTGATTAGAAAAATCTACAGTAGCAGAAACTTGAACTTTATAATTATCTTTACCTAACATTGGATTTAAAACAGTTTCTATATTTTTGATTAATTTATTTTCTACTGTCTTAACAAAGTCCATCTGAGTTGTGCTTAAACCAGACATACTACCTGTATTTTTTTCTTCTGAAATTAAAGCACCATTCTGATCTACAATTGAAATATCTTTATAGTTTAACTTTGGCACACTTGATGCTACTAAATGAATAATTCCAGACACTTGTGTAGGATTTAATGTTCTACCAGGATGTAAGTTTAAAAATATAGAAGCAGTTGGTTTTTCATCATTGTTGTAAACAAATAATGACTGCTTTGGAATAGCAATATGAACCCTAGCAGATTGAACAGCACTAATAGATTGGATAGTTCTAGCTAACTCACCCTCTAAACCTCTTTGGTAGTTTACTTGTTCTACAAACTGACTTGTTCCATACTTTTGATTTTCTAATAATTCAAAACCAACAGAACCACCCTTTGGTAAGCCTTGAGAAGCTAATTTCAATCTTAATTCATTCACTTGGTTCGCTGGAACCATAATAGAGCCATTGTCTTTAATTTGATATGGAATTTGTTGTTGTTCTAATGCCGCTGTAATTTCACCACCATCTTTTTCAGCAACTGATGAGAATAAAACTTTGTATTCAGTTTTGTTAGCTACATAAAAAAGACTCATTACACCAATAGAAACACCAATGATACCTGCTCCAAACAACCCTTTTTGGACATTGGAAAGTTTATTGAAATATTGCATTAAACTAAAAGGCTTCTTCCCAGTTTGTGCATTTTCACTGTTATTTTGTTCTTCCATTTATTATGCTCTCTGTTTTTTTATTTTTTTATTTAACTTTTATTATTTTATTTTGTCAAAAAAATATATATAAAAAAAATTAATAGGTCAATATTTGCATCTTTTATCTAAAACAAAATTAGAGGTTTTATAGTTAAATTCACTCTTATTATTAAAAAAATAAATTAACCTTTCATCTTTTATAAAAACATTTTATCTACAATTTTACACAATTTCACGTTGACAGAAAAAATAAATCAGGCTATCTTTTGCAGTCATTGATTTATGCGTCAAATTTTGAAAATCGTTTTTTTCAATTTCCCGATTGGGTCAATGATTCCTACCAAATAAAACTACCGT
>JACCDT010167532.1_pt1 | contig 19922 bp, 34 predicted proteins | sample 7446291 | NCBI WGS metagenome assembly JACCDT01 (sample SAMN15323446, study PRJNA562643) | freshwater metagenome | isolation source: river surface water | place: USA:Blue River Watershed | collected 2017-08-17 | reverse complement strand
GCGGCGACGCGGGTGCTACCATTGCCTGCCCTGCTTTGCAACCAGCTATGCGCCGCAATGCCCACGCTCGTTAGCCTAGCCCTTAGCTGGGGCGCTTCGTGGCTCACCGCTGCTTGCTTGGCTAATTTCACGCCATGCTCATGCAGCTTATTTTGAATGTCCTTGACCGTCTGTTCTTCTAGCGTGCGATGCTGATATAGCTCATCAAAGACCAGTAGGTAGCCAGGTTTCGCCTGCACAAAGAGGGTGGCTCGTGGGTCTGGGAAGTAGCCATCGTCAATCGCCAACACTACCGGCTCACGGCCATTCGGTTCCTCAAACGTCAGGTTAGCATCATTGAAATTGCTGAACACTAAGCCCTCCACACTGGCAAACCAGTCAAACAAAGCGATGCGGGTTGCATCATCCAGGTTATCCAGGCTCTTGAGATATTCTTCCTTGTCCAGATAAGGATTATCGTCAAGGCCCGATGGAATGAAAGGCCGCTTGGCGGTGCGATGCAACACGAAGCGCTTCTTGACCCATTGACCGGTGCTAGTGGTAGGCGGATTGCTCGCGCTGCGCATCCTGAGCGGCACTGTGGCTCCTGCCAAGCGCCGCAAACGGCTAAACAGGTAGGTGTATTGCGTCTCAAGAAACTGGCTTGTCTCATCAAAGCCCACGAATTGCAGTTCAGCCCCCTGATAGCGGTACTTGTCTTTTTCGTTCTCCAGATAGCCAAAGGACAACGTTGCGCCGCTCGGGAAGGTCCAGCGTTTATCCTGTTCATCCCATTTGGCGTCCGTGCCCTGCAACCAACTGTGCGCCCTGTCCATGAGCGCGCCGGGCAAGGCCAAATCTTTGTAGGTGCGCCGAAACAAGATGGCCGCATAGTTGGGCACATCGACATATTGCAGCGCCGCCATGAGCAGTGCGTCGGACTTTCCCCCGCCAGGCTGCCCACCGTAAAAGGCTTCAATGTGGGGAAGCAACAAAAAGGCGCTTTGTTTAGGCGTCGGCTGATGCGGGATGTACTTGGTCAGTTTTGGCATCATCAGCGTCGGATTCAAAGACACCTGCTTCCGCAAGGATGTCAAAGATGCTGGTTGCTGTATCAGGGTCGATTGCATGGCTTACTTGTGCCTGTAAAGGAGCGCCGTTTGCGCCGGTTACTTCGGTTTTGTCGGTGAATAACTTGTGATGTCTGCCAAGCTTCTCAAGTGCTGATTGTGCGTCATATAGTTCAAAGTCAATCTCGGTCGTCACCTCAGTAACGGGGTCTTCATCTTCGGTATAAAACCGTTTGGTTGTCTTAACCTTCATCTTCTTGATTAGCGATAGCTTGGCTTTATCATTAGTCAAGTCAAGCACTGGCGGTTGACCTTCTTCGATTTTCCAGAAGTCGCCCATATTGCCACGGGCCTGATCGCCCAAGCGCATCAGTACTTCATCGGCGCTCATGGCGCTTTCAGTGATACGCCGTTGGATCTCATCGAAAATATCAGGTTTTTTAAAGTTCTCATAGCCGATGGCGCCCAGCGTCGCATCATTGCCAGCATAGCCGGCTTGGCGCGCTGATTCGGTCTTATTCCAACATCGCAAATACGCTTCAACAAAGAGCGCCTGTTTACCCGTTAACGCCATTCAACCAAGCCCCGCAAAATATCCGGTATCCAACTCAAATCATAGTGAAACGCCATCGCCGCGATGAGCGCCACGGTCAGCGCCACAATCAGGGCAATGACGACATTCGGATGCTGACTCAACCAAAGTTTGATCTCGATCAACTCATGCTCCCAACAAACGCCAAGCAAGCCCAACACAAAAAAACAACACCAAGAACCAGAACAGCACCCACTCATCGGCGCTCATCGCGCTGTTGCCGGCGGGCGTCCACCTCTTCGATATTTTTGCTGGCCGCATTCGCTACGGCCATCATGGCCGCGCCGAGCAGCCCCCCCACGATAAAGGCAAGCAGATAGAGCATCAGGGGACCTCCTTTGGGTATGACGGTTGCGTTCGTTGTTGAATCACATTTCCAGTCTGTAATTCATGTGCCACCGCATATAAACCGCCACCAAAATAGAGTAGTGCGGCCACAACAAGAGCCGCGACAATGATATTGCCAAGCTGTAACCAAGTTGGACCGGCGGCAAAATTACGCTCTTTTATTTTGTTTTCTTCGATGGCGTGTTCGATGAACTCTACTCGCACTTTCACATCCATTAACTGGTCACGAATAAATTGTAGATATTCGTTGTTCTCGTAAATGATATTATCGTGCCCAACGAATTTTCCTCCGCCAGTCCCGATGTTGCCCCGAATGGCCGCGCCACCACCCGTACTGATTTCCTGATCGGCCACTTGTTACCCTACCCAAAGATAAAGAGGCGAATGCCCTCCGCTTACCTCGCCTCAAGCACGGCGATGCGCCGTTTCACCTCTGCCATGTCAAGCTGCAATGCGTTCACCTTCTCTTCCAGCGTCACCGGCTGCGGTGTGGGTAGTGGCGGCGTCACGCTGATACGTTTACGAAAGACGATGTAATAGCTGTTGTGGTAGCGACTATTGCCGGTCACCGGATCGGCGTCAGGCGTTTCGGTCTGCAAGCCGCTCACGATGTCGGAGACAATCAACGGCCCAGCGTCTTGCAGCCACAAAACCATGACCATGCCTTTGTAAATGACCACGTTGCCAGCGGCTGGGTCGTTGGGTCCCTTGTCGAGCGCAACCGGATCGGCGTGTTCTTCGTCGCGGCGTCCCTCCCAGGTATAGCCGATGCGCAACGGTGGATTGATGAGCGGCTGGCCATCTTCGCCCAGGACATCCACGAACACATGATGATTGCCACGGTTCAATTCGCCGGGTAGATGCGCCACCAATGCCAACTCGTAAGCAAAGCCGGTTGACGAATAGCTGACAGTTGGGCAGTCAGTGAGCGGCGGCGGTCCTGGTTTAACCCCGTCCTTGTACACCTGAAATAGCTTCATAGATACGGATGCTACCAAAACAACGTTGAATGCGCATCGGTCAAATCCGTATATTTTGCTTACGGTTAGCTGATAACTTTGTTGCAAATCGCGAAGACAACAGCGCTTGTACGGTTGCGCACGTAGAATTTTCTGTAGATGCGCCGCAAGTGCGCTTCAATCGCATGGTCACTAACAAACAGTTTTTTAGCAATCGCCTTGTTACTCATGCCCTGCACGAGCAGTTGCAGTACTTCTATTTCCCGCCGCGTCAGTGTCACCAACGCCGCGGCTGTTTGGTTGTCGGTGCGGCGTTGGTGAGTCATGGTGTTTATTCCTCTTTGGCTCTGGCCGCTGTCGGTCCGGTTTGACCGTTGTATCGACCTGTAACAAGATAGGACTTAGCGGGAGACTCTATCATTTGATCAATCCGCAACTGTACAAATCTATCACCGGGTCTTAATTCGACTGTCCACGGTCCGTCATTAAAAAATTCAAAGGTTGCTTCTCCCTGAAAATCTGGGTCAAAGTAACCAGCGTGCAAATGCTCCAACAGAATGCGACCAGTAGACGACTTGCTAAATAATGTTCCAGCGCCATCACTCGGCATCTTGATATATTCCATGCTGTGACAAAGTGCTGCATATCCTGGTTTTAGTTTATACACATCAAACTCAAACGGTTCTTGCCATAGCTCTGAGGATGGCGTTTTACGATTAATTGACTTATCTGGCTTGAGCAGCCATGATCGATGAGGGACTGCAATCTTGTTCCCTAGCCGCAAATCCAAACTAGCTGGATTGACGCACGCCGCATCAAACGGTGTCACGCCCCCGGCTTGCGCCCATTCGGTGATTCTGCGATCATTCCAGACCATTCGATCTTATCCTCCCTCGCTGTGTCTCGATCTCGTCTTATCAATCGGCAAAGTCAACGCCAACTCAGGTTTCATCCCCGCCCGCTTCACACGGTAGTAAAGCGTCTGCTTGGGGATGCCCTTTTCCCGCTCCCAAGCGGCATAGGATTGCGTCTTGTTAAATGCCGTCAAGCCCCTGCCCTGCATGTTGGGGGCGGCTAATTCTTCCGGTTTCCAGCCCCGCTTGCGCCGGCTGTAAAAGCCACTGCGTGTAATGCCTGCCGCCCTGCTCCATTCGGGGATCGTGCGGGTTTCGTCCCAGATGGTGATCCGCGTATGGCGGTCTACTGGCGTAAAAAGCGCCGTGCGAATATCCATACCTTCGTACAGGCGTTCATATAGCGTCCGGCGGTTCATTTTGTACTCTGTCGCCCACTGCGTTATCGTCTGCGTTTTACCAAACAGGGTGTAAAGTTTCGGGGCGCCCACGCTATCCTCCCTTTTTGTACAGTAGACCTTGCTTACCAAATCTGATTTCCTGCAATTCCCCACGCGCCGCCATGCGCTTGGTGGCATCTTTGATACTCGAGTGTTCACGGCCTAGTCCTTGCGCTAACTCCCTGTTTGTCGCCTGCCCATGCTTACGCAAATAGGCCAAAATTTCACCGGGCAGTACGCCGCGCCGAGGTGTTGCGCGAGGCTGAACAATACGCCGCGTGCGCCTTTGCGTGTCCGTCTTGGGCAGAAAGTCAACCTCCAGTTCGGACCCAACGGGCGACGCTGGCAAAGGCGACACAGTGACGTTTTTGGGTGCAGGTCTAACGCTCGATACCTTTGGGCGGATCAGGGTCAAATAGGCACGAAAGCCAGCTAAAGCCGCATCCACATCTTCTTTGAGAACGTCAGAAAGACGATGGTAGGGACGAACAGTGGTAAGTAGGGTCATAGTGGTTGTTTAATCAATTTCCAAAAGAAAATTTTTTACCTCTATTGCGATGATTGTACGTATTTTCGATGCAGGTCATGCAGCTTGTTTTGTCAACAAAACCGGTCATCTTTTCAGGGAAACTATTCGCCTGATCAACGAAAACATCAGCACTAAAGCATGCCGCGCCGTGATCCTTAATTGCTCGGCATAGGGCAAACTGAAACATCCTATTGGAACGAAGCTTCTTATCTTCAAGCCGACTCAAGCAGTTGGCTGTCCGTACAGCAACGCCCCAATTGCTAAGCCGTAGTTCGCCAGTCTTGAATCTATGCTTCAAAACATTGAATGAGTAGGCAAAAGGCTCGTCTACAAATCTGTACGCGGTTTGCAGATCAAGAAATGGGTATTTTGGCAAAAGCGAAGCTAATTTCAGATAGTTCTCTTTTCCAACTGCGCAGAAATGACGGAGATAATCTTTGGACGCCCAGGTTTTCGAGCTGGCACTAGCAGAAATTGCCATAGGCAACGTCACACTAGATGACTTAATATAATGGATTTTCAAGCCAAGCTTCTGAGCTACCAGAAAACGCCGCTGTCCGTCAATGATTGTCAGGTTCGAATCGCAGATAATTGGATAGCAATCCAAAAGGTTTTTGAATGCGATTGATTCCGTTAGTCTGTCCAGTTCTTTGGGATGAACTGGACGACGGCAAGGGTGCAAAGAAAACTTATTGTAATCCACAGAACTTTCGATTGGTACAGGTCTACACACAACGCCGCGCTCGATTTTAATCCCCCCATCATCAATGATTGTGCCAGATTTATCGAAACGATCAATCTGCTTTGATTTGTCAAGATAAGTAAGTTTTACCCTTTTGTCACTGGTAACGTTGTAATTGTAGATTTCGGTGAGAACCTCGAACCCTTCGCTACGTGTCGCAACTTTCTTTAAGCGCGTCGGAATCTTTTCTAATCTCGACATCATTCGCTCATGGTTATACAGTGGATTCAACAAGAGATTAGGAATGATTTCACTATACTTGGAGCGATCAATAAAGCTTTGAAACTTCATATAATCGACAATCATATCCCTAACCGCTTGCGCGTACTCCGGCTTTCTTACGACAAAATCGCCGCTGACAAAAGCAGAATTATCACAATCCGGATCGAGTAGCTTAGCAATGGATGATGTGCGTCTTGTTAATCTGGTTCCGCTGCCCAAGTTATTGATCCTAATGAAATGATTGATATATTCATACGCCTTCAAGCCAAGTTTTTCGTAAACAATCCTGGCATCATCGACGCTGTAAGCCAACGTGTTGCTATTTGCGCGTGCAATGTCTTCTACGGTGACATCAGCGCTCTCAATGGCGTAGAATGGCAAAATCATCTCTTTGGCAACAGTAAAACGGTGTTGACCATCAACAATAACTCTTTCCCGATCCGTTACAATCGGATACAGATCAAGCATGTATGTTTGCTCAATGCCTTCAGCGATACTTTCAACATTCCTTTGGCTGATTTCTCGATTTTCATCAAAGAAACCAAACTCGCCATACCCACTCTTGATTGGTTGCAACAACATTTTAGCCTCCCGACTAATTGAAACAATGGATTGACATCAATAATCGGGCGTGTCATTATTTGTTTGACGATGCACGCCCATACAAACCCTGCATTGTGTTAGTGGCACAATGCAGGGAACCTTACCCTCTCACCTCATTCGGTCCAACAATATATCCACCTACGCCGCCGTAAATGACGGCCTCCGAATAGCGTTCAGCGACTCGCCCGACCCGTGCGCAGTTTTTACATAAATCCAATTCGCCCAAACGCTTGCGCTCCCATCGTTCGACCGTGGACACCCACCGCGCGCCCTGGACGTAGCGCCCACATAGCGACCGCTGGCCGCCCCGCGACAGGTGCAGCCTTCCACTACTGGCCACGAGCGCCAGGCGTGACGCATCGCATACGCACTCGCCCACGCCGCCGCACGTCCGGCAAAACTCATCACCGACGGGAAGCCGGTCCCCCCATTCATACCATTTCAGCCCGCGCAGCAGATCGGCCGGCATCAGGGCGACGCCAATGTCTTGCACCCAGCGATTGCGGCTGTGCATCCAGCCCTTCAGTAGCTCGGCGTACTCCATACTGATGGCAGGATCATGTCCCACCGGGATGACAGGGATATGTTTGCCCGGATGCGACGCCACAAAGACAACAGACCCCGTTAATGGATTTTGCGCTTTTAACCACGGTGGCAATAGGCTGACTGGTGACCTAAATTCAATATGCCAGTAGAGCGTATGGAGCGAGCCATCCCGCTTGGCCGCGTCCAAAATTCTGCGGCGAAAGGATGGGCTTTGCATTTGGGTCGAGAAGGTTTGCGCGGGTGCGGTTTGCTGGATGACGATGCGGCCAGCGATGCCGCGATTAGTTTTGAGCATTTAATAATCCTTTGTAAATGCGTTGCATCAGTAGTGGGGGAACCGCATTACCGATGCCGCGCATGGCCAATTGATTACTCCTCGGCAACTCGTACCAGTCTGGAAAGCTCTGTAATCTGGCAAAGCAGCGCGGATTCATAGCATGAACCGTACCATTGGCTAAAAACCTGGTAGATGCCTTGTGAGACGCAGTAACGGTAAAAGCCGGCTCGTCTCCACCTCGATACCCTTTCGAGTTGCCAGAATTTTGACCAGTCACCATAAAGCAATCAAGCCGCCCCGATGCTTGTTTCACAAAATCACTTTGCCATTTAGCAAAATAGGATTCTTTGAGCGTTGGCAACAAATCCTTGATAGCCTCGTACCATCCTAGCCATTGTGTTTTTTGAGGAAGATATGGAACAAAGCCACCGCGCACAGCCCGCACGATCATGCGCTTGCGGGTTTGCGGTATGCCGAAATCGGCTGCATTTACGTGCTCGACACTGACCCAATACCCGGCTTCGTAAAGCGCAGCCTGCAACCCCCTACATCGTTTGCCGCCACGCCAACTCTGGAAAAGTCGCCAGCCCCATACATTTTCGATTGTGACAAAGTCTGGTTTTAGCGTCTCGATAAAATCAATAGTCTTTGTAGCCAATGCCATGTCAAGCGGCGCCTCTCTGGTAGTTTTGTTTTCTGCATTAAAACTCGCCAAACTAGCATTAATGCACGGCAAAGAGATGTGCAGCCCATTCACCCAATCAAAACTAAACGGATCGCAGTCAAGCAAATCTGCAACTTTGATATGATTGCTAGTGTTGGTGTTGCCAACTTCTGCTAGCGCTGGGATTTTTTCAACTCCCCACGCCAATTCGAAACCAGCAGCCATTGCGCCAACGCCAACGCCTTCAATGCCGCTACATAGCGTTCCGATGGTCTTTTTCACCGTCGCCCCCTCTCACATGGACACGCCGCGCCCCGCATCCTGGCCAGCAGCATCCGCTGCACTTGAAGCGCCCGGTCCTGCTCGTCGATAACGCCCTGCGCCTCGCGTAGCTCTGCCCGCAACTGCGTATGGCGCTTGCTGATCTGCACCAGGTGATGCACCACCAGGGCCAGTTCGCGGCCGCCCTCGTCGATTGCCCGGAGCGCACTGCGCAGCACTTGGCCCCGTCTGGCCAAACGCACGAGCAGCACGCCGTTCATGAGCAGAGAAATACACAGACCTGCCAAAAGATACTTCATTTGCCCTCCGCCGCGCACTCATCAAGCGCAAGTGACTCTCGATAGCGAACCTCATAATTCAGAATGTCGGCTACGTAGCTAAAATGCATTCCGATCTCTGCGGCAATTTCTTTCAATGTCATTGCCTTAGCCCTCAAATCAAAAACACGCTGTATGTCTGCTGCGCTATAAATAGCAGTCGGATTCGCCTCGCCTGTCTTTAGGAAGGAAATATGCAAGCGCTTGGCTTTGGCCGCTACTGATGACGCCGTGCGCCCCATTACCTGCGCCGTCGCTTCGTACGTATGCGTTGGGGCCAATTCACGCAGTTTCGTGATTTCGGAATCTAGCCAGAAATCATTACGTTTCTGCCATAGCCCCAAGCGCTTTCCTCTTCGCTCTACAGCCAAGGCGCTGCGCCCTATCGCGTGTGCTATTTGTCCAGGCGTCTTTCCCTCTTTGGCCAAAGCACACAATCGCTCAATATCGTTTTGGCTCCAATCGCTAGAGCGCGGTTTGCGCACCATGCGCTCGTCACCGAAGCAATAGCGCGGTTGATTTTCATCCTGATTCACCGCTCAATCTCCTTAAAGATCATCGTTCTACCTCCTCCGTCACTTCCTCTTTCGTTTTCTCTCGCAGCGCCGCTTGCGCCTCTTTGAGCGACTGTAACGCCGTAAACACACATGCCCATGCGCCGGCCTTCTCTGCCCGCTTCAGGCAACCGGCGGCAATTTCCAGGCTGATGACGGCATTGGTGATGTTGCTTTGGGCTAAGGCAAGTGGTGGCAAGGTTGGCGCATGACCAGCTTGCAGATGGTCTTTGATGTCCCAGTCGGTTTTGTGTTTTGTGCCAGCTTTTGTAATCCGCATACTCTATTCCCCCACATGCCGCCATGTCTTGCGGTTAACTATGGCTAAAATTGTTTTCTTGTTTACTCCATAAGCTTTTGCCAACGTTGGCGCCGAGTTCTTTTTGTAGGTTTTGCGAATTTCAACGACTTCAGCTTCTTTGAGTTTTGCCCCTCCGGTCCGTTCACCTTTTGCTTGGCGGTTCTTGCTCTTCTTGTCCGCCATGTTGTCAGAAGTGGTTCCAAGGAAAAGGTGATCAGGATTCACACATGCCGGATTATCACACTTATGACACAAAACCATGCCCTGCGGAATTTCACCATTCGTCAGGAACCAGGCATACCGATGGGCGTGCCATTGCTGATAGTTTTCACCTTTTGCACCAATCGAGAATCCTCCATAACCGGCGCTATTTTTCGCTCCTGTCCACAGCCAACACCCAGAATCGCTCTTGTTTACCTTTGACCAAAAACGCTCTTCCGGTTTTGGGTGCCGGCATTCCATGCTGCAATATTTGCCCTTGCCGAGCGCTACTCGCACAGGAGTTTCCTTGAATTCTTTCCCGCACCGTTGACAATAGCAATTGATTGTTTTCTTGATTCTCATGTTTGACTATCTCCCTGAAATATGACATTATTCTAATGTCAATTTTACCATGACATCATTTTAATGTCAATAATTTTAGGAGAAAACAATGCCGAACGAACTAGATGCGCGGATGACTGTCAGAATGACAACAGATTTGTATGAATGGCTAAAGCTAGACGCTGAAAAGGAACTCCGATCATTGAATGCCCAAGTTTTAGCCATTCTAGAAAACTACCGAAAGCAAAAAGAAAAATCAGAAGACAAAAAAGAATAGTTGCGCTCCCCGCTCTTTGTGCGTCTCATGCGGACTCCATTGCGAACAACGGCGCATCGGCGTAATCTTCTACCCGTCCGGCCAAGTGCTTGGGCAGGCCTTGCGCAGCACGGCGGGCGTCGAAAATTCGCTTTGTAGCCACATCAAAGTAATGCTCATCCATCTCGATGCCTATAAAGCGATAGCCAAGCTGCAGCGCCGCTATTCCTGTTGTGCCGCTACCCATGTACGGATCGCAGATGAGCGCCCCAGGCTGTAACCTCAACTGCTCTATATTCCATTTCATAACTGCTATGGGCTTTTGTGTGCTGTGTAAGCGTGGCTCATTCTGTTCAGATGCCCGAATCATGCCGCGCCATTTGTGATGGAGGACGCGCGCCGTGTTGCCATTGTTTGTCCAAGCCATTTCCACATCAGAGAAATCGTCAGAAGTGCCACCGTCTTTTTTATCCCAAATTAACCAACCGCCGGAATCAGGTAGACGGCTTGAATACCAGTTTGCACCCCATAGGGAAATCACCGGATAGACTAACAAGTGTTTCGGGTCAAACGGTTCGTCGTCGCCTATGATGGGTCGATAGGTCATGGCGTCCGTTGCTTTACTGCGTGAACCGAATTTGTTTAATTCACCGATACCATAAGGCGGATCACTCACAATGGCGTCTATGCCCGTTATTTTTGGCAACCAGTGTTTGCAATCGCCCAGGTACAACTCAACTTCGCTCATATGGCCTCTTTTGTTTTCACGCTAACGTCCGCAAGTGTGCCAGCAGCCTCTGCTCACGTTGACGAATCGCCTTCTCTAGCGCTGGCGCTACGTTCCCCGTCGGCGCATGGATGACGATCCGGCCATCCTGCACGCTCAGCGATACGCCCCAGGCGATCAAGTTGCGGTAGAAATACTCGATGCCGTTGCGGTTGGCGGGCATCTTGTCGTAGTTGCGAAAGGTCGGGCGACGGGTGGCTTCATAGTTTTATCCCTAACTCCCCGGCTATCTGCATCGCCACTTCACACGCGCCAAGGTCCATGTGTCTGGTTGCTATGGCGTCGTTCACGTTATAGAACAACCGGCGTTTTTCTTCGACGGTCTTGCAAGCCAAGTAGCGCATGTTGACCAGCAAGCCGCCAAGCTGCTCTGTTTGCAATAGTTTGTTTGCATCCTGTTTCACGCCATCTACAACAGCCGAATGAATCCCGTAAGCGCCGCCGATGCACGCCATAAGCTCTTTGACTAATTCGGGTCTGTCCATCCAGACGATCACCCGCTCAAACTTTTCAGCGTAGGCAATCATAGCGGTCGTCAACTTGGCTGATTCGCTACCCAGGCTCAACACGTCCCAATTCCACGGTTCGACCATCTGCCAAATGCTGATTGCGTTTAACTCGCCTTCGCACAGAACAAGCGTGCGCAATTCCTCAGCGCAACCGGCTAGCGCCTGACCACCGTACAGCACGCCAGAAAAGTCGCTGTCATGCAGCGAGGTTGTCTTGACCTTGCGCGCCTTGCCTTCGGTGTCCGTGTATTCGTGCGTCTGCAAGAAGCGAAAGCGGACGCCAGTCAGCTTGCCACCCCGATACCAAGGGATCACAATGGCGGGGTGCTTGGGCTGCGTGTGTTGGTGGGTCTTGGCGTCCCAAGTGCAAGGGAGAGCAACTTCGGGCGCATAGCCAAGGTTGAACGCTTCCCTGGCGTGTGGTTCGATGCCCCGGCCCAACAGGTAATCAGCGCCCGCCTTGCCAGCATCCGTCATCAGTGATGCGCGGGCATCACTGACCAATGTCTCTGCCTTTTCCAGCCAACCGGCGTAATGTTCGTGGTTCGCTGCCTTCTGTTGCTTGACTACGGGCGTTACAGGCGTCTTTGTCAGCGTCATGGGCTTTGCTTCTGTTAGTTTCTCTACCGCAGCCGTAAAGCTGCAATTGTCCATCCAGCGCACAAAATCAATTTGGTCGTACCAGATACCGTTGTTGGCTTCCATCTGCTTGCACTGCCGACAGAAGAACCCGCCAGCCTTCACATGAAAGCGGTCTGTGCCGCCGCACCGTGGACACGGCCCCATGTACTCGGTTGTGCCACTGGCCCGCCGCAACTGCGTGTATTGGCCCGCCAAGGTGATGAGGTTGATATTCTTGGCGTGAAAGATTTGGTCTTTAGATAGCGTTTCGACGGTCATCTTAAAACCCCTTATTTGTGCTAAGTGTAGATGTGTAGATGTGTAGATGTGTAGATGCCACCCATTTACGCATCTACACTTAGTTTTTAGCTTTGGGATACTTTGGGATTACTTTTTACAAAGTGTAGAGAAGATATACAGATATTATTATTATTATTAATATATATATACACATCTACACCTCTACACTTTGATCGTAAAACTTGCCTATTTGCGAAAAAATGACGGTCAATCTTCTCTACACTTCCTCTACACTTTCTTGCTCGACCACCAATCGGTAACGCTCGGCGCGGCCATCTTTCATGGATGCGATAAAGCCAGCCTCAAGCATGCCTTTGATCACGATGTTGACTTGGTTGGCATCCAACCCCCAAATGCCTTGGCATAACTCGCGCTTGGTGCGTGGTCCCTTTTCGGCGATTAACTTAAGTATGCGGTCTTCAATGGCTATGCTCTTGGATTCTTCCGCATTGCCAACCACTTGGTCATAGAGGTTGTGCAGGTTGCGCCGCCAGGTTTCCGCTACTTGCTGCGCTCTGGCCCAATGGCGCATTTCAATAACCCCATTATTTTCCAGGCTGGACAGCAGCATAGCCACCCGTAACGCCTTTTCCGGCAAGCGGCTATAATTGCCATCCAGATCGGTTAGGTTGCTTTGGGAGACAATGGAGATCAGGGCGTCGTTATAGTTGTAATAGGCGTCATAAACGCCCTTGCCCAGCGTGCATTGGTGCGCAACGGGCGGCGTAGCCAGCACCTCGACAAATGATTTAAAGTTAACCTCACGCGTGACCAGTTGCGCTTCCTGCACGCCTAAGCGGTCGTGCCAACGGCGCAAGGGAAACGTGATTGCCTGCGGGATCACGCGCTCGATGTCGGGGAAACGGCCGTTCTTGCGCTCGGCGTGTACCGGCGGCGTCAGGAAAGCGAAGCGCGCCCAGAAGCCATCATTCCACAATGAACTACCTCGCTTGGCATAGGGCTTCAAGTCCGCTGGGGTCAGGTTAGCCAGCAACGCCAGATAAGGCGCATAGACCACATCGGCGCGGCCGATGGTTTCGTATTCGTAGGATTCCGGCGTATCGTCAAACTTGCGGAGTAGGCCGCGGAAGTCAGCCATAAAACCATTGTCCCGCATCATGGCCGATACCTTTTGGCCGAATTCGTCAAAGAACCAAGAGCGTTGGGCGACAAAGGCGTAACGCTGTAAGCGGTGTTGCTTCATGTCCTCTGGGAGTTGGTCCCAATTCTCTGGCAACTTGTATGTCATATTGCGCACAAACGCTTGGGGTGTGGAATCGTCTGGCGTCATGAGGAAGGCTAGCCCGATCTCTTTTAACACCGCCTGCGCGATTTCCGCCGTGGTCGATTTGGCAAAAACACTGGTGCGGCTGGCCAGAGCGATGTAGAGACTTGTATAGCGGCGCTTACCAAGCTCTAGCGCCACCCGCCGCGCCGCGATGGTGGAGAGCAGCCACAGCCCAACCGATTCGTGAAAGTCATCATGCGCCCGTGGCGACCACTGGCGGCTGAATTTCACGTAGGCATCTAGCCAGGGTGATGCCTTGGCTGCTAGTGCCGGGTCATGCTCAACCGCTTCCGGCAAGGGTGGAATGAACGATTCCAGTGTTGGGCGCGTGGGCAGCAGATCGGACGGATTGTGTAGATTACTGGCCAGCAGATCGGCATAGCTGACTTTGCCGTTCGTCTGTACCGTTGGAATTTCGGAGAGCATAATTGAGCCTAACTGCTAACGCAGCACATCAAAACGGAATGTCCTCTTCGCGAACCCGTTTGCTCACAGCCTGGGCAACCTTCTGCGCCGTGGCTTCCTCGCTATCGCCGCCACGCGCATCCAAGAACTTAAGAACTCGCGCTGTCACTTCGAGCGATGCGGCGGGTTCTCCGGCCTTGTTGACGAAGACGCTGGCCTCTTCCACCTCCCCGATGACCATAACCTGCGACCCCTTGTGCAAGTACTGGTTGGCAAGCTCGGCTTGCTTCTGCCAACACTGGACACGAAACCAAGTGGTGCTTTCACGCTTCTCGCCCTCCTGCGTAGTCCACCGCTTGTTGACCGCCAAGCGGAAGGCGCAAACGGGAACACCGCTGGCCGTGTGGCGTAGCTCTGGGTCGGAACCAAGTCGGCCGATGCCGATCCACTGTTGATACATAAGTTTTTCCTTTGCCGGTTTCGGTGACGGCGCACCAGACAAATAAAAAACTCCCTCAGATATGCATAGGGCAGCGGCTAAAGCGGTTTGGCATACCGCCGGCAACGCGCACACTTGGCAGGTGTGGTTAGCCGCTATCCCATGTTTACCTAAGAGAGTTCCGTAAACTGTCTTCATCCGTTGCCTTTGCAAAGCCCTCGCGGTTGCCAAGCCGCTCAATCGATTGACGGTTGCCACACCGTCAATTTGTCAATCAATAACTACGATGGTTATACTAAAACCATAAAACAATCTTATCATGGTTATTTTTGGTTGTCAATGGTTATTTAAAGTTATTTAACCTTAAATTTTTGAACCAAAGGAGAACAATATGCCTCGCCGATCTGATCCAAACTTGGTTGATTCGACATCAGTTACAATCCGCTTCCCGCCCAAGCTTTACAAATGGCTCAAGGACAAAGCCGATAAAGAGAAGCGTTCTTTCAATGCCCAGGCGCTGTTAGAACTGGAATCCCGAATGGATAGCCAGCAGTCTAGTGTCACCCTCAGCGCGACCGGCACGGTGGGCAAACCGCCGCAGTCCTAACCGCCGTCACCGTTGCCGCTACGGGTGCCGTGGGCAAGGTTAGCGATTAGCCACTAAAAACCGTAGTGCTTTCGCGACTTCTCAATTGACGCTTTCATGGCCTGCTTGAATTTCTCTGTCATGCGGGCTATATCGGTTTCATCGGTATAGTTGTGTTGCTTGTAGTATTTGATAGCGCCTTCGCTGGCGTTACTGATACCGGCGCGTCGGATGTACACCTTGTAACCTTTATCGCTTTGTTCGATCCAGGTTGTTTCATCAGTGATGGCCTGGTCACAAACCTGCTCAAAATCCGCCGGATGCAATGAACCGCAGAATGAGCAACAGCGGTCGCCGCCGACAAGCTGCCAGGTATCAAGGTTGTGTTTATATTCCCACGGTCCCATGTCATGCATTCGGCGCGGGCATGTTTGCTTTTCTTCACTCATAAATTCTCCTTTTTCGCTTTCCACTGCTGCACCACATAGGCGGCGTCATCTAGCCAAACATAGGTATCATAGCAGTTTAGTAATTCCTTGATTGCCTCGCCAGTTGAACGGGCGATCTGCTCCGGCTTCACCTGTTTGACTTCGAGCCTGCCACCGGGCCAAATCCGCATCGCCCAAACGTTTCCTTCGCGCAATGGCGGTAGTTTTTGGCCTTGAAAGTACACGTCGCTCACGTTATCCTCCGATTCTCTGTATCGTCCACCCTGCCGCCTGTGCGTATTCCTCCACCCGTGCCAGCGTCCAACCCATCATGTAGCGCAGGATTGGTGCGGTGACGGTGACACGTCCGTTCTGCACGATTAACCCGGCGCAGAAGTGTTTGGCGGTCAGTTGGAGCAGCATGCGACCATCTGCCGCCCGTATTCGTCAAACCAACCGGCGCGCAGCGCATACAGCACCAGCGCCGCCGTGTTGCGCACGCCAAGCTTGGCGTAGATGAAAGACCAAAAATTTAAGGAGACACCATGCCGACAGAATCAAAGTTCGCCCTCCGCTTGCCAACAGACCTGTATGAGTTCATTCGCGGCGAAGCTGAAAAGAGCGGGAAGTCGATCAATGAGTACATTGTGTTTGTGCTTGCGGATTACCATAAGCTTCGCGACAAGTTAGAAAAAGACATAAAGGATTTACAGGAAAGAATGGCGCGCATTGAGCAGCAGCGTTGACCGCCCCATCCTGCCCTTCTACTGTTTACTGACCGGCCCTGGTTTGCTAATCGGCGGATTGAGGTTGAGTAGCGCTGCCAACCCCTTCAGGTCGGTGCAATCGTACCGGCTGATCACCCCACCCATTGTTGGCAACTGCGGATCGCGCAATTCGTTCCAGAGGGCATGACCGGGCATGGTCCCCGGCACGGGCGCCAGGCGCTTCATCTCTGCCCGCACCAACTTGTCGAACTCCTCGAAGGGTAAGCGTTTCTTGGTTATTTCGGGTATTTGGGTCGTTGGCTCTGCTGTCTTCGGCGATTCTTCGGCGTTTTTCGACGTTGCATGGCCGTTGAGTGGGGCTGTCGGCGGTTCGGTGATAGCGGGTGGCAGTGGCTCGCTGGTCGCGGCCTTGGTCTCTGGTGCCGACACAACGGCGCGCGGCTTGCGTGGCGTGATGACTTTCCCATTGGCGTGGGGTGTGATCAGCGGCGTGACCACTTGTTCGAGTGACTGCGCAGTGGCCGTCGTCATGGCGGCTGGCGCTGCGCCCGCAGCGAGCGCTATCGCCTCGTCTTCGATGATGATTTCGATGCCGGTGATTTTAATTTGAATTTTCATGTTTGGAGTCTCCCTGATAGTTGGACGCTACCCTATCTTGTGTTCTCTGGACGTGGCAATACTTACCGCATCCAACAGGCTGGTGCGTGACTGTCCGTAGCCACTGATGCATTTGCGCTCTGGCTTGGCGTAGTCATACGGATATACCCAGCCGCCATAATCGAAGGTGAAGTGGAGGCCACTTTGGTCTTTCGCTATGCTAATTCTGACATTGAACTCATTGCCAGGTGTCGCCAGTAATTTTTTGATTCTGCCAATTGTTTCTTGGTCGATCATGCTCTCCCCCTGGACTCGGCTCACTATTCTCCCCACCCTTCATGGCCGATCCCATCGTCGTCATCGAAAGCATTATCGGCAGTCGTATCGACAAGTTGACGGCTGGTCGGCGTTGGCACAACCCACTCGCTGACCGGGCGAATGTTCAAACGTTCAGCCGCGCGTTTCACAATGTCTTCCGTGGTCGGCGTAATGCCGTAGATGGAGCTGCCGCCAAAGAATTTGGTGTAGGCCGGTTGCCGCTCGGTAGCCGGCACGTCAACGCGCAATAAGGCAGCGCCGGCGATCACTTGCTCACTCACATAGCCGGCGATGACATTGCGTCCCATCAATTCCACGATAGCGAAGCACTCAAATTTTTGTTCTGCTTCCTGTGTCATAGCTTCTCCTGATTTCTCCGGGCATCGGTGTGCCCGGCATCATACTGCAAAAATTCCTGTGTATCGTTTTTGAACGGATTCTGATAGATTCGCTGATACCGAAAATCTTCATAGCCTGCGGTGTAAGGCGTGACGAAGCGGCAGCCGCGCAAGAGGCCAACGGCGCGTGGTGGGTTCATGGTGGGCGTGGCGAGGGTGATCGTGTTCATTGGCGAACGTCTCCCATTAGGCAAAGACACAGAAACGCCAGTAGACCAGTAGAGAGAACGGTGATGGCGTAGCCGCCGCCTGCGGCATCATTCTGGCACCTCAGCGGGTCGCTCCAGCTTGGGTTGGCTGCGCTCGACCTCGTCGATCATCTCGTCTCGGCTGCACCAGAAGTTACCTCGATTTTCGCCAAGGTAGTGGTCTTGATAGACAATGCGGGTCTTGGTGACCAGGAGCAGCTTGAACACCCGCCCATTTTTCTTGAGGATGTCACCGCGCATGGGTGTGTAGTCGTTCATTGAGGAAACTCCCGAATGCGTAAATCCTCTGGGAAGTCAGTCAAATCATGGCGCTTGTCGGAGATGCCGCCTAACTGTTTCATAAAGAAGGCGGTTCCGGCGGCTTGGCACTGATCACGCAGCGAACGCGCCCATTCCAGTTGCAGCGAACGCGCCTTTTGCCCAGATTCGCCGCCAACAATGATCCAGTCAACCAGCTTGTTATAGCCTGCCCATGCTGGCCCAGCGGCTTCATAGGCCAAATCCTCTAAGTTCAGTGGACCCAACAACGGCTCACAACTCAAAAACTTCACCGGCGCTTCTACGTTCAATAGATGTGGTATGCGCTTCTCTGCCTGCTCTTGATTTTCCACACTTGTACCAATCCAGATGTTTGTACGTGGATAAACACCATTCCATGCAAGCCAAGCGCAATCCCCGGCGTAATCGGCAACCATGCGATTGATGTTTTCTGGCCGCTTGGTCAGCAGCAACCAATCAAGGTGTGGCGTCTCAGCAATGAGATTAAATAAATCGTTGCGAGGTTGTACCCAATCAGGATGGTCTTCAAAGACATCGCTCAGGCTCGCACAGAAGACCTTGGCGCGCCGGCCTGTTGCCTTGGCGGTGGCGTTCCACTGGATCGGCTTCTTCCAGTTGCTAGAACTGGTGCGAACGCGGCGTGTATTGGGTCCCCACTGCGCACGGCCATAGCGCTTATCCATCAAAGCCTCGGCGTAACAATGGGTACACCCCGCACTAACTTTCATGCAGCCAATCACCGGATTAAACGTGTGGTCTGTCCATTCAATCTTGCTGTTTTCCATAATGCATCTCCTGAATGTTTACTTGCCCCCTCCCCTCACTGGCGGACAGCGCTACCCGACCGCCAGCATGAGGGTAAGTGAGGAAATTTCGATAGGCTTTGCCGCCGCGCTTTTCCTTGCGCAACGCATAGCCGCCCGAATAGGTCCATTTCCACTGAGAGAGATACGGGTAATCGTCGTCGTCAACTAGCGCGACGTAACCCTTCGTTAAGGCAAGCTCTTTGGTCATGTTTCTCCATGTCCAGAGTTTACAATTGTGGGCTAGTTTTGATTCGCGGTCGGGCTAGCCCACAAACATTTTTACAGGACACATGGGAAGGCACAGAAAAGGATATAGCTTCCTAGATTCTAGCACCATGTACGCCGATATTCTTAATCAGGATTTAATCCGATGCTTGCAAAATGCTGACAAACGCCGAATAAATGCTGATATGTTTTACTTGAAAAAGGGTTGGTTGGTGTGGTATGATAGAGGGCAGGAAACCAACCGATTTAATTTTTACCCTTAGCCCTGGGCGCTTACGACGCCTGGGGTTATTTTTTGCTCTGAATCATGCGCCGGTGCAAACGGCGTTTGAGATATAACTTTGTTCGCTGGCGGTCGGTAAACTACAAGCGAACTGGTGAACGCTTCGGTCCTTTGGGCTGAGGCGTTTTTTATTTGCCTCTAGCCCTGACCGTTTTCCTTGTTCTTTTTTACATTGCGCCGACGGCCAGGGCGTCGGCTTTTTTTACTGTACCAGTGACGATTGTTACGGGTTCAACCTCGGCATTATCAATTAACCGCCGGATCACTTCGCTTTTGTCCCAGCCAGTTGCCTCAATGATCTCTTTTAGCTTCTCTACTTGGCGTTTTGCCAGTCGCACAGCGATTGTTTCGGTGTACTCCATTGTTTCGCCCTCCTTTCTGTGGCGTTGAACTAATTGTATAACATAGTATAACGGCTTGTCAAGTGGCAGTATAACATCGTATGACAATCGTAGGTTTTGCCTGTTGACAATTATGTATAACGGTGTTATACTGAATACACAAGCAGTAACGTCCTTTAACAACACGAATCATCCCCCTCCCGCCAAGTAGTTCTGATCACTACGCCGTAGACCAGCAATCAGTACGCACTCTAATGTACGGAGTAGAAAACGCACGTAGGCGAACGGCGGCGAGGG
>JACCDT010175070.1_pt1 | contig 19926 bp, 20 predicted proteins | sample 7446291 | NCBI WGS metagenome assembly JACCDT01 (sample SAMN15323446, study PRJNA562643) | freshwater metagenome | isolation source: river surface water | place: USA:Blue River Watershed | collected 2017-08-17 | reverse complement strand
GGTGTGAGTTGCCTCACACGCTAACCGCTACTGTGCGGTAGGTATATCCCCCGCCTTGCTTGCGTATCTCTACTAGATACGCCTCAGCATCTTGATACCACACCGCTTTAGGGTGTTTCTCAGCGGATACGATTTCGCCCTCTACGGAGCGGCTACGATAGGTCTTTCCTACTAGTAGGCTTTCGATGTTATATAGATTAGCACTCATTTGGCTACCTTCTTTCATTTTGTTATATCGGTATTATTTCAGATTTATTTAGTTTTATCAAGACGACACGCCGCTTAGGCGGTGTGAGTTGCCTCACACTCAGGGCTACACTTAGTAGGTAGCGAGAATAGATACTTTAGGAGAGCCTTACGCTCAGCGAAAGATATTTCGGGGTGGTGTTGAGAAACACCTCCGTGTTGATATTCGTAGATAATCTTATCTAGTGTATTTTGAGTTAGCATATTGTCTATGCTCCTTTCTTAGTAGTGGGTCTTATTCGCTAGGCTCACCTTTCGGATTATTTGCTAGGCTCATACCCTTTATTTATTTATACTATAATCATATACCTACCCACTGACATTTATCAAGTTAGAAATGCGTATAAATCGGACATTGTGAGCCATATCACATTATTTTTGTGTGAGTTAAGACACATATGGGCGCACTAATTAGACAAATCGGACATTTTAAAATCGTGGATCATACAAAATAAAAATTTATTAACATTTTCATAAAAGTGATTTTATAGTCAACTAAAAAAACTTTTTACAAAGTATTGACTCGACAATTTTTTGCATGGTACACTTATCATGGTTTGTGGGGGGCTTACACTAAGGAACTCAAATGTACCAGATGTCAGCTTTCTCCTTTATCCAACTTTAGCATTTTTGTTAATGGGGGGAAAGGGGGGCTTTGCTAAAAAATCTAAATCCCCAGATATCAATATATATCTATATGATATCTATGTAATAAAACAGTTGACTAGAATAATCAAATAATATATAATAAAAATATGGCGGCTAATCGAGTTGTTAAATGTGATAAATGTGGGCGGGAAATAGAAGTCAGATCAGGCTTTGCACATATGACATTAACTAATCATTATAAGGGATGCAAATGACTAGAACTTGTAGAGTATGTAAAATAAATAAACCAATTGAAGAAATGGTTATTGCTGTAACTAGCACTAAAAAAATTCATTATAAATCTGTTTGTAAGATATGTCAGTCTATATCTCAGAAAATTACTAGTCAACTAAAAAAAGAAAATGAATATCCAAGTTCAGATTATCGTTGTCCAATTTGTGGAGGAGATTCTCCTAAATGGTATTTAGACCATAGTTGGGAAACAGGAGAATTCAGAGCATGGCTCTGTAATTCCTGTAATATTGGTCTAGGTCAGTTTAGAGATAATATTGATCTTCTCAATAAAGCTATCGCATATTTAAATTCAAAATAATTTTTGGCGGGTAATTTAAAAATTCCCCTTGCTATAATTAAGCCATATGATGCTTCTTTGTAGGTATTATCTAGGATGAAGACTGAAAAGGTCTCTATAGCCAAGCAGAAGGCTTATTTGGCTAGATACATTAGAGAGCTTAAAGAGAAGACTCCTTGTTTGGACTGTGGGATTAAATATCCATATTATGTAATGGACTTTGACCACGTCCGTGGTAAGAAGCATAAAAATGTTATGGAATTAATCCCTACTCTGTCCAAGAAGAAGATAGATGAGGAAATTGCTAAATGTGAGATCGTATGTAGCAATTGTCATAGAGTTAGAACGCATATGCGTAAAATTTCCAGGAAATCCGCTCAAGCTTCGTAAATAGGATATATTGCCCACATTGTTTCATGTGAAACATTTCTCTCTTCTCTCCCGCCGCCGCAATTTTTCGGGCGCACTTTTAATTTCGCACTATATTTAGTATACTTATAATTATTGGACCATAGCTCAGTCGGCAGAGCGGGAAGCTGTTAACTTCTAGGTCCCAGGTTCGAGCCCTGGTGGTCCAGCTTGCGAATATTGCATAGTGGTAGTGCGTAACCTTGCCAAGGTTAATGTGCGAGTTCGATTCTCGCTATTCGCTCTCAGCCTTGTTAGCTCAGTGGTAGAGCATCCGCCTTGTAAGCGGAGGGTCAACAGTTCAAATCTGTTACGAGGCTCTAGATTAATTCATGCCATTGAATAGAACCAACAGCATCACCTGTGCTTGTTAATGTTCTTATGGCTAAGCAGTAAACATCTGATACTGGAGTATCTGAATTAGTTCTTCCTAATTGTAGATCAAAACTATTTTCTATTTCTAAATCTGTTGCTGCATTGTTCTGATTAGACCCTGCCAAAAATCCTCTGCGAACAACAGTTCCTCCAGTTAATGATGTTGCTGTTACGTTGTATTCAGTATCTTGTGTAGGAGTATTCTCTACCCACGAGCCATCAGGAATACTTGGATTTCTCAATAAAGCATACTCGAATAGGTTATTAGATGTAGTTGCTATATTGAGTCTTGCTATTTGTACTACTGAGTCCATTCTTCCCGCTTTTAAACGAACTGCAGCTAGTGGAACAAACGATGTTCCTACGTTTTGAAACAGAGTGTTTCTGGATGCAGACCATACTTCTGGCTTTCTATCATACCCACCATTAGACATAACAGATACACATATTTGCTTAAATGAACTAGAGCTTGCTGTAGCCGCAATATTTTCAATTTCATATCGAAGTGGAAGAGTGGCTGTAGTCATATAAACTTTATTTATAAAATTAGCATGATTAAATTGATGAACTGTTATGAATTGGCCGTTTATAGCGAATCCTGCTTTTACAGATCCTACACCAAGCCATTCAAACTCCATAAAAAATATTTGTGCTTTTGTTAGGTCTAAAGTTACTCTGCTTGGACCAAGTCCGTTCATAGAATCAACATTCCAGTTTGACTGATTTACAACTTCTTCTTCAATACCTCCGCTAGTATAAGTTCTTCGAACTATAGATACTACCGACCCACTTTGTTGCAGATAAACACCATTTTGTCTAGAGAAGTAGCCTACTCTTTGCCTAAGTCCAGTTTTAGCAGAATTAAAAACAAATGTTTGAAATACAGTTAAAGCTTTTCCAGGTTGATAGGGAAAAACTTTTTTAGACTCTCTATATATTTTGTCTCCAGAATCAGAACCTATTGTTAGTAAGTCTGTAGATTCGTTTTGTAGATAAGACACAGTGGCTGTGCCATTTATTAAATCGCTAAATTCATCTCCAGAAGTATATCTGTGTTGATTGTCAAAAAGTGTATATGGTTGTGAAACTTTAGTCCTACCAAATGCGTCAAATCCAAATGAGGCAGGAGTAGATGGAGAATATTGCGGTATTCCCGATGTAGCATTTATATATGTTGCCATTAGTTCTCCAATACTAATATTGATACTTCCGCCGAAGAATCGCAAATTCCATAAAGTTCATCATATGGTCCAACAGTTATACTTAATGTTTGTTCTGGCAAAAGCCTAAATCCGTAATCACTTGTAGTTACGCCATCAGCACCTAAATACACATTTCCAAAAGATATGTTTTTAATAATTATAGAAGACTCAGATCTCAACACATTCCAGTTCGTCATATGAACTTGAGTAGATCCGATTTGTAATATCTTATGTTTGACGGCCATATCTTCTTATTATACCGCTAAAAAGGACAAAACCCATTCAGAGGCGGATCCGAATGGGTTCTGCTGTTCTTGCGAACAAGCACTGGGAGCAAAAGTGGTGGGATGCTACAACCAGTGCATAGTTATTATTACATAATGAATTTTTTAAGTCAACTACTTTTCGTCAGATTCTTGTGGTGTAAATGATGGGGTAGGACCCAATAAAAATCCTTGATCATGATATTGTATAAGTTTGGAAGTATCTTCAGGTCCTACCAATTTATTTGCAATAATTGTAAGTAGATCATATATGCGATGTAGCATGATGTAATTAACCATGTCTAGGTTATCTTCAATATTTTGTGATTCTTCTTTTTCAGTCATTTGGTCTTCCTAGGTCTTCCCAGAATTTTTCTCGACCCATAGCATCTGTTTCTTTTATTTCTCCGCCGTCAGTTTGTATTTTCTCGGACGGCTCTTTCGATTCTTTCATAAACTTCTAACCCCATACTGTTTTTATATTTGCAAGATAGACAATATAAGTAAATTGTATCATTTAAATCAAGATTAGGCATTAGAAGGCCCTGGTCTACTGGGCATTCCAGTTTAGACACAAGGCCTTCCTCTGCTAAAGCCAAATATTTAGATACTGTCTGTATCTTCAATGACTTCTCCATTCCTATTGGTTAGGAAATTTATCTAACCACTTCTTAATCGCCCCTGTTTTCATTGACGACCATGAGCTCCAATCACTACCGCCTTGGGTCATGTAATACGTTATCTCTGCGTTTACTACGGGATCAAATAAAAGTATATTTGACCTCAGTTCGAATTTCTCTTTCCGATCAATGCCGAGTTCACCCAACATATTAATCTGAAAAATTCCGTAGGAACTGTCTCCAGTATTCCTGTTACCATTGTAAGCTAGAGGTCTAGCATTAGACTCTGTCTTAGCAATAGCCCAAGCCGTTTTAAGGGCTTTTCCTTCAAAACCTACAGCCCAGAGTAAATTTATTAACTCTTTATCTGTAAGCATCTCCGAAGGCTTGTATACAGTGTTGCTGAATTTTTCCAGCGTTTCTTTTTTCAGTTGTTTTTCATTTTTTGTTTCTTCTTTAACAACTTGCGCTGTTAAAGCGTTTGCTTGAGTTTCTATTGCTGATGGCTGGACACCAAATAGAAATAATGTTATCATTCCTATATGCACCCAACTATGAGCAACTTCGCTCAAACGTTGTTTGATATTCTCCATGGGCATTTCCTCCTATAGAGATAACGAACTATAATAATAGCATTGGCGGTAAGTTGCTGTCAAGTCAGTTGACTAGGATATAATATGCGTATTTCTTTGTATGTTCCAAGATCTGGATTAAATCCAGCTGTTGGTTTTGGGTACGCTGCACAAAATATAGTTAATTCTTTACATAAATTAGGCCATGAGGTTAGATGGTCAGATCCTAAAGCTCAAGTACAACTAAACTTTACACAACCACAACATTTTAAATTACATAAAAATCAATATCAAATTGGTTATACTCCGTGGGAATCTACATCTATGCGGAGAGATTGGGTAGACGCATATAATAATCTTTGTGATGAAGTTTGGGCAACATCTAATTGGAATGCGGAAGTATTTAAAAATAATGGAGTAACTAAAGATATATTAGTTTATCCACATGGCATAGAAGAAATATGGAAACCGTATCGTAGAAAAGTAAATGATGTATTTAGATTTTTACATGTTGGTGAACCTGCTCCTAGAAAAGGCGGGGAAAATGTATTACAAGCATTTACTAAACTATTTGGAAATAATCCTAAATATAGATTAACTATAAAAGCACATCATACACATACATTAAGATATTACGATAAGTTTGGTAATGCTATTATGCCAAATGAAAAGTATTCAAATATATCTATTATTACAGATGAGATGAGTGTTGAGAATCTGGTAAATCTTTACCATACCCACCATTGTTTGGTTTACCCTACATGGGGTGAAGGATTTGGCTTTATCCCTATGCAAGGACTTGCAAGCGGCATGCCAACAATAACAACATACCCTTGGGCTAACTATGAAAAGTATATAGGTCCATTAAAATTAAAGTCTCAACTTACAACTGAGACTTTGCCAAAAGCTATAGGTGATCCACATGTTGGACAAATGTTTAAGCCAGATCAAGATCATCTAGAAAAACAAATGCTAGACGTTACAGAAAACTTTAGAGCATATTCTGGTTATTATTATGCCCAGTCGACTGAAATTCATGAAGAATACAATTGGATTAAGTTGACTAAGAATGCATTTAAACATTTAGAAGAAAAATTTTAAAACCCCTTCCCACGCTAAATAAAGTTTGGTAGAATTGGTATCTATTCAAATTTTTTAATTAAACCGCAAGGCGGAGAAGGAGCTTTACACAAAAATGGCAAAAGTTATTGAAAACCCCTATGAAAACTTTATTGCATTATCTCGATATGCAAGATGGATTCCTGAAGACAATCGTCGTGAGACTTGGGGTGAAACAGTAGATAGATATTTTGCATTCATGCTTGATCATCTGTTTAAGAACTATAACTATGAGCCATCATCTAAGCTTATAGAAGAACTTAAAGATGCAGTTTACAATCGTAATGTAATGCCATCTATGCGTTCTGTGATGACCGCAGGTGCTGCATTAGAGAGAGACCATGTAGCAGGTTACAATTGCTCTTTTGTTCCAGTAGATAATCCTCGTTCATTTGACGAAACTATGTATATCTTGATGTGCGGCACTGGAGTAGGATTCTCTGTTGAATACAAGTATGTTAATAAGCTTCCTGCCGTCCCAGAATCTTTTGAAAAATCATCTACAGTTATTGTTGTAGAAGATTCAAAGACTGGTTGGGCAAAAGCCTACCGTGAACTTCTCGCAATGCTTTGGGCGGGACAGATTCCTTCAATTGATGTATCCAAACTACGTCCAGCAGGTGCTCGTCTTAAGACAATGGGTGGTCGTTCATCTGGACCACAACCACTTGTAAATCTTTTTGATTTTACAATTGCAAAATTTAAGTCAGCAGCAGGTCGTCAGTTGAAGCCTATTGAGGCTCACGATATAATGTGTAAGATTGGCGAAATTGTAGTTGTTGGCGGTGTTCGTCGTTCTGCAATGATTTCTCTATCTAATATTAATGACATTGAAATGGCAGCGGCAAAGTCAGGAAACTGGTGGGAAAATAATTCACAACGAGCCCTATCAAATAACTCAGTAGCATATTCTCGTAAACCAGAGATGGAACAGTTTATTGCTGAATGGAAGAATTTATATGACTCAAAATCAGGTGAGCGTGGCATATACAATGTTGGAGCAGCTCAGAAGCAAGCAGCAAGATGGGGACGTAGAGATACAGAAATCCACTATGGAACTAACCCATGCTCAGAAATTATCCTTAGACCTTATCAGTTTTGTAATCTATCCGAAGTTGTAATTCGTGAAAATGACACCGCTAAGACGGTGGCAGAAAAAGTACGCCTAGCAACTATTCTTGGAACATGGCAATCAACTCTTACAGATTTCAAGTATTTACGTAAAATCTGGAAGGATAATACAGAAGAAGAACGCCTATTAGGAGTTTCTTTGACTGGACAATTTGGAAATAAATTTTTCTCTGGTAAAGAGAATCTAAAGAAGCTAGAGGAGACCCTAGAGGGTCTTCGTGATTATGCTCGTGAAATGAATAAAGAAGAGGCGGCTAAGATTGGAATCAATGAATCTGCTGCTATTACATGCGTTAAGCCTTCTGGAACAGTATCACAACTTGTAGGAGTATCTTCAGGAATGCATCCATGGCATTCTCAATATTATATTCGTACAGTTCGTGGCGATAAGAAAGATCCACTATCTACATTTTTAAAGGAAGTCGGAATTCCTGTAGAAGATGACTTTATGAAGCCAAACGATACCTATGTATTTTCATTCCCAGTTAAAGCACCAGCAGGTGCAATTCTTAGAAATGATTTAACTGCTATTGAACATCTAAACACATGGTTGGTTTATCAACGTGCATGGTGTGAGCATAAACCATCAATTACAGTTTCTGTTAAGGAAGATGAATGGATGGAAGTTGGAGCATGGGTGTATAAGCACTTCGATGAGGTATCTGGAATTTCATTCCTACCGCATTCAGATCACTCATATAAGCAAGCACCTTATCAAGAAGTTACAGAAGAAGAATATTCAGAACTCCTTGCAAAAATGCCAGCTAATATTCGTTGGGAAGATTTATCTTTCTATGAAACAGAAGACGGAACATCTGGAACTCAAACACTTGCCTGTACTTCAGACGGTAATTGTGAGATTGTAGACATTTCCGCCTAAAAGGTATATAATAAGAATTGGGGTAATACCCAAAATTCCTGGGCACACGGCCCAGAAATAGGAGGTCTTTATGAAAGAAGATCTGAACAATGATGGAAAGGTAACAATGCAGGAGAAAATTCTAGCAGCGTTAGCAAGCTATGGTCGCCATTTTCTTGGTGCCGCCATCGCTCTATATATGACTGGTAACACAGACCCAGGAGACTTGATTAAGGGTGGTATTGCAGCATGCTTGCCAGTTATCCTCAAGGCTTTAAATCCAAACGAAACTGCTTTTGGATTTACAAAGAAGGCATAATTTAATAAGTAGTTAGGACGGCTCCTATGCTAAAATGGGCATAGGAGTTTTCCTATTTTAGGAGTAATAGCAAATGGCAGGACAAAAAAATTTTGAAGTGGATCAAAATACCACTTTTACTTTTATTGTTGAATATAAAGACAATACAGGTAGCCCAATTAATTTAACTGGGTCAAGTGCAAAACTTCAGGTCCGTGATACAAAAGGCGGATCTAAATTAGCTTTTACTTTAACATCACCAGCTGGTGGTATTACTATAGATGGGCCTAATGGAAAATTAACCATTAAGATGACTCCGACACAAACGAATAAATTGTTTTATCCAAAGTCATCATACGATATTATGCTGACCGATTCAAATACAAATAAAATTAAAATCCTAGAGGGCTTTTTGACTCTAAGTAGATCGGTAACAATTTAATGGCAGAGACAGTTGTAGTAACGGAAGTTGTACATGATGTAGTTATTTCTTCTCCTGGCCCACAAGGTCCAAGAGGACGTACTATATTAAATGGAAATGGCGTACCAGCATCAAACCTAGGTCTTGAAGGTGATTTTTATTACGATAAATTAACTACAAGATTTTATGGCCCAAAGCCCTCAGACGTAACATGGGACGGTGCTCAAAATTACCTACTAAGTACAATGACCTTGGCTTATTCTTGGGAATTAGCTCAAGTTACTGGACCAGTCTCTGGCGTATATTCTGTTTCTATAGTCCACAATATGGGCTATCATCCAAATGTTACCGTTAAATCAAGCGCAGGCGATATATTAGAAACAGGAATAGACTATAATAGTATCAACCAAATCACACTGACAATGGCTCAACCATTCTCAGGGACAGCGTACCTGTCTTAGAGGAGCAAAGTAAATGGCAAGAAAATTTTTAGTAAGCGTTGACCTTAATAAGAATGAGTTACTCAACGCCCGAATTCAAAACCTTGGTTCTGCACCATTAAGCGCAGTTCCTGGTCAGATTTATTATGATACATCAAATGACACGATGTATTACTACAACGGATTGGCATCACCAAATGGTCCATGGATGCCAATGTCTGGTTCTACAGAAGTTATCCAAGATGTAATTGGATCTTCGGTAATCGGCGGAGTTGGTCTTACAGCAACATATGGAGACCCAGCTGGAACCACAACAATTGATTTAGATAATACAGCAGTAACAGCAGGATCTTATGGTTCTACCACACAGATTCCAACATTTACAGTAGATGCACAAGGTCGTTTGACTGCAGCAGGAACAGTAGATGTTGCTACAACACTTTCAATTGCAGCAGAGTCTGGAACAGCAGATACAGTAAATCTACTTACAGATACTCTAACATTTGCGGCAGGCGAAGGTATCGATACTACTGTAACAAATAACACAATTACAATTGCGGGAGAAGATGCCTCTACAACAAATAAAGGTATTGCTTCTTTCAACTCAGATGACTTTAATGTAACAACTGGACATGTAGAGCTAGAAGATACAGTAATTAAATCTGTAACGACAGATTCTGGAGCATTAACACCATCTACACACGGAATATCAATTTTGGGTGGAGAGGGAATTGATGTAACACATACAGGAACATCAATCACAGTAGCAGGTGAAGATGCATCTGATACAAATAAAGGTGTTGCATCATTCAACTCTACAGCATTTAGCGTAACAAATGGACATGTAAATCTAGTAGCATTTGCAAATAACATTGATGCTAACGGCAATAAGATTACAGAGCTTGCAGATCCAGTAGATCCACAAGATGCAGCTAATAAGCGTTATGTAGATGCAGCAGTTTCTGGTCTTGACTGGAAGCCAGCAGTTCATTTGCTATCAGCAACAAATGTTGATTTAACAGCAGATCTAGTTGGATTAGTAATTGATTCACACGACGCATTTGTTCTAGCAGATGCTGGATATAGAATCCTTCTAAAGGGACAAACAGTAGATACTGAAAATGGTATTTACGAACTTTATAATGACGCAGGAGCACTTAAGGCCCGCCGTCCAGCAGACGCAGATACAGCAGCGGAACTTGTAGGTGTAGCAGTATTCGTAATGGAAGGTACTATATACGGTACAACTTCCTGGGTACAGTCAAATCACTACATAACAACATTTGCTAATCAGCAATGGGTACAGTTCTCTGGAGCAGGAGCATATACAGCTGGCGCTGGTATGACTCAAACAGGCACAACATTCGATGTTGTTGGTGGAAACGGTATTACCGTAAATGCTAATAATATTCAGGTTGATGCAACTGTAGTAGCTCGTAAGTATGCAACAGTAATTGGTGATGCAACAAATACATCATACACAGTTACACATAATTTAAATACACAAGATGCGGTTGTTCAAATTTTCACAGCAGCAGGATATGTGCAGGTTGAAGCAGACGTAACAAGAAGCACTCTTAATACAGTCACGGTTGCCTTTGCATCACCACCAGCTTCTAACGAGTATAGAGTAATAGTAGTAGGTTAATCGTGGCTAAGCAATTTAAGACAACAATTGCTCCGCCAGCCCTAAGTTCAGATCCTACTGGGTCTGTAGTCGGAGAAATTTACTACAATACCGCAACAGGTACATTAAAATATTTTAACGGATCAGTTTGGTCTGCAATAGGTACTGGCAGCGGCGGTGGCAGCGGATCTTCAAACGCATTTGAAGTTCTTGCAGATGCACCAGCATCTCCAACTCAGGGTCGAGTTTATTTTGATTCTTCAGAAAATACAATTAAAGTATATAACGGCAATATTTGGTATGATGTTGCGGGTCCAAAAGAATTATTGGATCACCAGCACTATGCTGGAGAAGGTCTTGTTCGTCATGTTGATTATGGTCAGTATGTTTCAGATTTAAATTACATTGTATCTATGGATGGTGGAACTTCAAGTTCATCCTATGCATCAGCACCAGATAATGATATAATAGACGGAGGAGCAGCATAGAAAATGGCAGTTAGAATTCAACTACGTAGAGATACAGCAGCAAACTGGTCTCTTAATAACCCATCTCTTCGACCTGGTGAGGTCGGAATAGAAACAGACACGCTTAAATTTAAAATAGGTCCTATTCCTCAAAGTGGTTCAGCCACGCCTTGGAATAGCATTACCTCTTATGCTAACGTTACTCCAACTTCATTAACAAATAGTTTAACTCAATATATTCTAGCAGCAGACCAAGGTGCTGCTGGCGGACCAGCAGAACTTAATTTAAATGGTGATTTAGTAATCCCAGAAAATCAGATCATACTTTGGAATGATGACTCTTATAACTATACAACAACTTTAACTGCTACACAGCCTACAGCAGATAGAACAATTACTTTTCCAAATGTAACTGGAAATGTTGTAACTACTGGAGATACAGGTTCAGTAACAAATGCTATGCTTGCAGGATCTATTGCAAATAATAAGCTTTCAAACTCATCTGTAACAATTAATGGATACGAAATTGCTTTAGGTGCTTCTGCAACATATGGTACAGACAATATTTCAGAAGGCACAACAAATTTATATTTTACAGATGAAAGAGCGCAGGATGCAACTGCTTTAGCCTTAGCTGCTGGAACACATACTAATATTACAGTTACATATAATGACAACGCTAATTCAATTAGCCTTGCTGCCGCTCCAGGATATACAAATGAAGAAGCTCGTGATGCGGTAGCTGGTTTAATTACAGGATCTACACATGATGGAGTTTCTGTAGCCTATACCGATGATGGCGCAAATGCAGGAAGCCTTGCTTTTACAAATACAGATAAAGGTTCTGCACAAAATATATTTAAGAATATTGTGGTCGGAGCTACAACAGTAGTAGCAGATTCAAATAATGACACTCTAACAATTGTAGGAAGTAATGGTGTTGGAGCGTTAGCAAATGCTACAAATGACGTAATTGAAATTTATAATACAGGTGTTACATCTCTGACTGGCACTGCAAATGAGGTAGAAGTAGATACAACTACTGGAGCAGTAATAGTTGGTCTTCCAAACAATGTTACAATTTCTGGAAATCTAACACTTTCAAATGGTCCAACTCAAGCTTCTCATGCGGCTACAAAAGCATATGTAGATAATACTACTGCTGGACTTAATTTCCATGCACCAGCACATGCAGCTACAACTGCTAATTTAACTGCTACATACGATAATGGAACATCTGGAGTAGGAGCAACACTTACTGGTAGCGGAACATTTCCACAGATTGACGGACACACAGTTGCAGAGCAAGAAAGAGTTCTTGTAAAGAATCAATCAACTGGGTTTCAAAATGGTCTTTATGTTTTGACAGATGATGGAGATCCAAGTGGTTCATGGGTACTTACTCGTGCCACAGATGCCGATAATTCTCCAGCAGGAGAAATTGCATATGGAGACTTCTGCTTTATTCAAAATGGTGGACAAGCAGGATATGGATTTATTGTAAATACAACAGGTACAATTACAATAGGATCAACAAATATTAATTATGTACAATTTAATGCTGGACAGGTTGTAGTTGCAGGAAATGGTTTAACAGAGCCAGCTGCAGGAACACTAGCAATTGATACAGGTGTTACCGTAGACTTAAGCACTGCTCAAACTTTAACAAATAAGACTTTAACAAGCCCTACAATTACTGGAACAGGAGCAATTGCAGGTACATTTACTGGTAATTTAACTGGAGATGTTACTGGAAATGTTTCAGGAAATGCGGGAACAGTAACAAATGGAGTTTATACAACTGGATCTTATTCAAATCCATCATGGATAACAGGACTTGGATGGTCAAAGATTTCAGGAACTCCTACTACATTAGCAGGATATGGAATTACAGATGCATTAGCATCTACTACTGCCGCTTCAACTTATGCGCCAATAAATAATCCAACATTTACTGGAACAGTAAGCGGGATTACAGCAACCATGGTTGGTTTAGGCAATGTTGAAAATACAGCTTTATCAACATGGGCTGGCAGCTCTAATATTACAACACTTGGAACAATTGCAACTGGTACATGGGAAGGTACAAAGATTGCAGCAGATAAAGGCGGTACAGGATTAACTTCATATGCATCTGGAGACATTCTATATGCTTCAGCTACAAACACCCTTGCTGCTTTAGCTAAGGGCACAGATGGACAAATCCTAACATTGGCTTCAGGAGTTCCTTCTTGGGCAGCCGCTCCAATTACCCTTCCAACACAAACAAATAATGCTGGAAAGTATTTAACAACAGACGGAACAACCGCTTCTTGGGCAACATTAGTTGTTCCAATTGAAACAGGAACTTCAACTCTTACTGCAAATACTGCTTCTACAATTAGCACAACTGCATTGTCAGCATTTACTAGCATTGAATATATGGTGTCTCTAAAGCAGGGATCAAAGGTTAGAACTTCAAAGGTTGTAATGCAAACTGATGGAACTTCAGTAGATATGACAGAATTTGCAATTACCGAAACTGGTGGTCAAATGACAGGAGTAGTAATTTCAGCAACCACATCAGGATCTGATGCAGTTTTACAAGCAACTGTAACAGATGCTGCAACCACAAACGTAGATGTAAAATTTAGCAAAGTAAAGTTGTAGGAGGGAAGTAAGTGGCAGATAAAAACTTCAAGGTCAAATCTGGACTAAATATCCCGATTACCTCCGCTGCTATCCTCACAACAGATGTAAATGGAAATATTTCCTCTACTGCAGTTCTTCCAATTACTGCAGGCGGAACAGGACAAACATCAGCAACTAATGCAATTAATGCTTTGCTTCCAGTACAAAATGGATCAACAATAAATTATGTAATTCAATCAGACGGAATTAATATTAATTGGGGTAAATTATATAATCAGGGAATCAAGGATAATGGCACAACCGTAAATCCAAGAGGAATTGTAAACTTTGTTGGTGCTGCATTTACAGATAGTTCTGCAACAGATACTACAACAATTACATTATCTCCTACTCCTAAATATCAGACATCTGCCCCATCTGATCCAGTAGTTGGACAAATTTGGGTAGATTCAGATGATGATGTAACTACATTTAATCCATACATTATTAGTAGAAATAAGTTTACAGCAACTGCTGGACAAACTACATTTGCTACCGCACAAACATTTATTCAGGGGTATGAACAAGTATTTCTTAATGGTATACTTTTGGTATATGGAGATGACTATACTACTCCTACCACATCTTCCGTCGTTTTATCTTCTGGAGCAGCAGTTGGAGATTCAGTAGAAATTTTCATTCAAACTAATTTATCTGCATATGTTGTTGATACGCCTCTTAAGGCTTCAACATTTATGTTGATGGGGGCATAATGGCAACAGAAGTATTTAAGATATTAGGGCAGGAAGCACCAGGAACATCTAATACAGCATTGTATACCGTTCCTACTGGTAAGTCTGCCGTAATTTCAACTATTGCTGTATGTAATCAAACAGCTTCTGATGCAACATTTAGAATTGCCACCCAAAAAGCTGCTGATGCTTCAACATCTACAATTTTAACAAAACAATATATTGCGTATGGTTCTACAGTAGCTGCCAATGACACAACATTTGTCACTATCGGAGCTACTCTTGCGGCGGGAGATCAAATAATCGTTTACGGTTCATCTTCTAGCATTTCATTTAACGCATATGGCTCTGAGGTGACACCTTAATGGGCATAAGTAAATTAAATCCTTCAGCAGGTGGAATTCCATACGGAGATACATCAGGTCGTCCAGCTCCTGCAACTGGTAAATTATATTCAAATGGTGAAACTGCTCGTATAGAATTATATACTGGAAATGGTTGGCAGAATATTGTACAAGAAACTCCAGGCGTTGCAAGTATCTCAGGAACCTATAATGAATCTACTGGATCAGCAACTATAGGTATATCAGGTACCAACTTTGTAAATGGAGCAATAGCTTCTGCTATTGGAACAAATGGTGTTGAGACACAAGCAACTACTACTACATATAATTCATTAGTACAATTAACTGCGGTATTTACTGGACTAAATGCAGCATATGAGCCATTCGATATTAAAGTAACAAATCCATCCAACTTATTTGGATTAATTCCAGACGCATTATATATTAATCAAACTCCAGTATGGCAATACTCCCCTGGCTCATTAGGAACATTTTCAGAAGGTGCCGCTGTTACTACATTAACTGCATTAGCAACTGATCCAGAAAATTCAGCTCTTACATTTTCTATAACAGCAGGTTCTTTACCAACAGGACTTTCTTTAAATACATCAACAGGTGTAATTTCTGGAACTCCAGCAGCAGTATCTTCAAACACGACATATAGCTTCACAGTATCAGTTACAGATGGTAATAATACTGTATCAAGAAATTTTTCAATTTTAATTAATAGCGTAGTTACTTGGAATACTGCATCTGGAAATATTGGAACTATTGTTCCAGATATAACATCTGTATTTAGCTATACTTTATCAGCAAATGCTCTAGGAAATACAGTATCTTATTCAGTATCTTCTGGTTCTCTTCCAGGAGGACTTTCTTTAAATTCATCTACAGGAGTTATATCTGGAACAGCTAGTTCAGTTGGGTCAGATACAACTTATACATTTACAGTAACGGCTTCTGATGGAACAGCTACAGCAGATAGGTCATTTAATATTATAGTTAAAGCACAGATAGTTTCTGGAGGGACAGTTTATTCAGATTCTACATATTTATATCGTACATTTACTAGTGGAACATCAAATCTTATATTAACTCAACCAATCTCTATGGATTATGTTCTTGTTGCTGGAGGCGGAGGTGGAGGAGCAGGAAATGCTGCTGGTGGAGGCGCTGGTGGTTTAATTGAATTAACAAATCAAAGTATTTCTTCTGGAACATATTCAATTGTAATTGGCAATGGAGGAAATGGTGGATCAGGAAGCAGCGCTTTTGGATCGGATGGACAAAATTCTACGGCATTTGGAAAAACAGCAATCGGCGGCGGAGGCGGCGGTTGGGATGATCAAAATGGAAGATCTGGAGGTTCAGGCGGTGGTGCAGCAGACAATCCAAATAGGTTCGGTGGTGCTGGACAACAACCAGGATCAGAATCTGGTGGATATGGAAATCGAGGTGGAAATTGCACCGAACCAAACTCTAATGGCGGTGGCGGCGGTGGCGGCGGAGCAGGAGGACCTGGAGCAGATGTTTCAACCAATGCTATAGATCCAAATCAACATTATGGAGGAATTGGTAGAACAAGTTCATTAATTAATGCAATGGGATCGGCAACAGGATACGGACATTTAAGCGGAGGAAATTATTATTTTGCTGGTGGAGGTTCTGGATCATATAAAGGTGATCCAACAATAGTTGCAGCAGTTGCTGGTGGTGGAGGTCAGACTGGTTCTAATGGAACTGCTAATACAGGAGGCGGTGGCGGAGGAATTACATCAGGAAATGCAGGTGCTGGTGGTTCTGGAATATGTATTGTTAGATATACAAAGGCTTCAGTAGGTTCATAATGGCTAAAACAGTTAAAATTTGGAATGGTACAGATTGGGTAGATCTTGGAGTAAAAGCTGCTCTTCCACCTGATTATGTAGATACAACTGCTCTTAATACTGCCCTTGTTTCTTATAAATTAGAAATAAATGTTTCTATATCAGCAAATACAAATTTAGTGGCGGGACGTAGATATTTCGTAGATACAACTGCTGCTAGAACATTAACACTTCCTGCTTCCCCCGCAGTTGGTAATGAAATTGTTGTTATAGATGCAACAGGCACAGCGGGAACAAATAATATTACAATTAATTCAAACAGTGGTAAAATTAATGGTACAGTTCAAAATCTTACAATTGACGTAGATGGAGCAGGGGCTTCATTAATTTATACTGGAGCAACATATGGCTGGAGGGTTGGATAATGACACTTAGTTTTTCTAGTTTATCTGGTGGAACATCATTTACCGTAGTCACATCAACAGGCGGATCTAAAACAGCTACCCTTGATAAGTCATACCCAGCAGGAACATATTTAATTGAATCTAAAGCAATGGATACAAACCTAGAAGTATATCTAGGTGCATCAGATGGGACACAGGTTGGAACGGCGACGGCAGGAGCAAAAACAATTACAGCTTCAGCTTCCTTTCTATATGTAACAACAGTAAATGCAGATGCTAATGATGCTGTTATATTTACATTAAAATCAGCAGCAACTCTTGCAACTAAAACAGATGCTGTGTGGGCTCCTCCTACAATTACAGATATTACCCCAAGTGGCTTGCCAAATGTCAATGATACAACAACAATTACGGGCACAAATTTTGCAACAAACGTAGATGTTAAATTCCGTAAATCAGATGACTCTACATTGGTAAATGCTAAAACAACAGTAAGAGGATCTGCAACATCTATTATTGCAGGTCGCCCAGATACTTTTGCAGTTGGAGATGCTCCATATGATGTAATTGTAACAAATCCAAGCACTAATTTATCAGCAACATCATTGAATGCAATTACTGCTGGTGCTGTGCCAGTTTGGGTTACATCTACAACATTAAATGAAGCTACATTAGAATCTTCATTTTCACAAACAATTCAAGCAACTGACTCTGATGGTGGATCATCTATAACATATGCAATTGTTTCAGGCGCATTACCAACAGGATTATCTTTAAATTCTTCAACTGGTGCAATTACTGGAACTCCAACAGGATCTGCTGGAACATATACAGTAACAATATCAGCAACAGATTCTGGTGGGAATACGGTAAATAGAACATTTACACAAATATTAAATTTAGCTACTATATTGGTAGATTATTTAGTAATTGCAGGTGGTGGCGCTGGAGGATCTGGTATTTATTTAAACGCTAAAGGAGGCGGTGGCGGAGCTGGTGGATATAGATCTTCAGTAACATCTGAACTTTCAGGAGGAGGTTCTGCTGCTGAAAGTAAATTAACCTTACAACCAAATCAAAGTTATGTAGTAACAGTAGGCGCAGGCGGAGCTAAAGGTGCATCAACAGGATCTCCACAATCTCTTTTGTTACCAGGATCTAATGGAAGCAATTCTACATTTAGTACAGTAACTTCTATTGGTGGTGGCCGTGGTGGAGAATATTATTCAGAAATTAAAGCAAATTCAGGAGGTTCAGGCGGCGGTGGAGGAACTGGAAATGCTTCAGCTACTGCGGTTGCTGGATCACAAACATCCAATCAGGGTTATCCTGGCGGCACTGGATCCGTTTATAGTGGAAGCAATTCAGCCGCAGGAGGTGGTGGTGCTGGATCTGCGGGAAATTCTCAATCTTCAGATTCAGCTGGTGGTGCAGGAGGATCAGGCCTTGCCTCTTCAATAACAGGATCATCTGTAACTCGTGCTGGAGGCGGCGGTGGAGGAGGAAATGTAACTGGAGGTGCAGGAGGTTCAGGCGGCGGTGGTGCTGGAGGAAATGCTGCACAAGTTGGATCAGATGCTACAGCAAATACTGGCTCAGGAGGTGGAGGCGGAGCTGATAAAGATGGATCCTCAAGCACAGGAAAACCTGGAGGCAATGGTGCATCAGGTATTGTTGTTGTAAGATATGCAAGTGTTAATCAAAGAGCTTATGGCGGAAATACAACTACAACAGATGGTACATATTGGTACCATATTTTTACATCTAGTGGAACTTTAAGTACAACTCCTTCTTATGCTGCAAAAGCAACTGGTGGAACAGTAACTACTGATGGAACATATTGGATACACACATTTACAGGAAGCGGAACATTTACTCCAAGTCAATCTTTGTCAAATGTTGAATATCTAATTATTGCAGGTGGTGGCGCAGGTGGTAATGGAGGCGGAGGTGCAGGAGGCGGTGGCGGAGCTGGTGGATATAGATCTTCAGTAACTGGACAATTATCTGGTAGAAATACTTCTGCTGAAAGTAAGATGACATTAACAGGATCAACAAATTATTCTGTAGTAGTTGGAGCAGGCGGTGCACCAAATAATGGAGATGGATCAAACTCTTCATTTAATTCAATAGTTTCAGTCGGTGGCGGCGGAGGAACAGGAAAACCAAACGCTGGTAGACCTGGCGGATCAGGCGGCGGGGCTGGTAAAGACGGAAACGGAGCATTGGGTGGATCAGGAACAGCCGCACAAGGATATGACGGAGGAGGTTCTCCAGGACCTTCGTATTATCAAGGAGCAGGTGGCGGTGGAGCAGGTGCAGCTGGAGCAAATTCAATCAATACTCCAAATGGTAGTGCTGCTGGTTCAGCAGGAGGAAATGGTTTACAATCATCAATAACTGGAACACTAACATATTATGCAGGTGGTGGTGGCGGCGGAACTGGAGACTCTGGAATTCCAGCTAACGCATCACTTGGTGGCGGCGGAGTTGGAGCAAAAGGATCTCCAGTAGTAGCTGCAACATCTGGTACGACAAATACTGGCTCTGGTGGTGGAGGAGGAACAGATGGTTCACCATTAGCAGGTTCAGGCGGCTCAGGACTAGTAATTATTCGCTATCCAGTATAAAACAATAGACTTATCATTTACCAAATGGTAAAATAAGAAAATACCTAAAAGGAGGTAACAAATATGGCACATTGGGCCGAATTAGACGAGAATAATATCGTTACTCGTGTACTAGTTGGAAGCAACGAAGAT
>JACCDT010748934.1_pt1 | contig 19927 bp, 22 predicted proteins | sample 7446291 | NCBI WGS metagenome assembly JACCDT01 (sample SAMN15323446, study PRJNA562643) | freshwater metagenome | isolation source: river surface water | place: USA:Blue River Watershed | collected 2017-08-17 | reverse complement strand
TTTCTGTTGGATCACATACTATACAAGTAGGTGAGACAGGATCTGGTCTTCCCCTTAGCAACCCAGTTTATTTAACTGTTGTTTCAGCTTCACAAAATCCAACAATATCTTCAATAAGTCCAACATCTAATATTTTACAAGGATCTACTGTTTATGTTTCTGGAACAAATTTTAGTGATAAAACTTATGTCTATATTGATAATGGAAGATATGTAATCAAGCCAACTTTTGATGTTGTTTCAAAGACTTCTCTTAAATTCATACTTCCACCAAATATTTCTTTTGGATCACATACTGTTCAAGTGGTTGAAGGTTCTGGTCCTCTTAGTAATTTCTTTACTATAAATATTGTTGAAACTCTCTCATCTAATTTTTCAGGTATAAATGATAATTTCCTAAAAGCTCCAACAATCTCATCAATAAGTCCAATGTATGCTTTACAAGGTGGTCAAGTTACTGTTTCTGGGACAAATTTTAACTACAACACTTATGTTTCTATTGATGGTAATTCAATTAAGTCTAATACAAGTTTTATATCTCCAACCTCTATAACATTTACAGTTCCATCAAACATTTCCATTGGATCACATTCTATTCAAGTAGGTGAAGGTTCAGCTATTAGTAGTGCAGTTTATTTAACTGTTTTAAGTTCAGCTAATATACTTACTGTACAAACACCATCAACAACTCCAACTGTAAATCAACATGACCCTGTTGTTGGTGATGTGGATACACAGGATCAATCTGCTGGTTCTTGTTTGAACTTACAAAATAATCTTAGATACAGATCAAAAGATATTACAACAAACCAAGAAGTTTCTGCTTTACAAGATTTCTTGCAGTTTAAAGGTTATTTGAATTCAGAACCAACTGGTTATTTTGGAATATTAACATTTCAAGCTGTAAAAAGATTTCAAAGTGATAATGGTATATCTCCAACTGGTTTTGTTGGATCTATAACAAGAGGAAAGATTAGTTATATAACTTGTGGAAATAAATAAGAGATGTATTAAACCTTGGACAGAGCTTTTGACCTTAAATGATATAAATTAAGATTATAAAATACTCCATAATAAAACTATGGAGTATTTTGTTTTCTACACTATGCTCGGAAATAAGAAAGAGTACTTTCTTATTTCGCTCACTTCGTTTGAAAATAAAATCAGTCATTTTCTGAAAGTGTTATTTTGGTAAAAGTCCTATCCTTGGTAAAGATTTTTTTCGAAATTTCTTGCATATCAGAAAATTCTACTTTTAAAGCATCTTCTATAGTTTCTCGAAGATGTTTTATTTTGCCAAAATACAATACATCATTCAGTGCATCATCTGCTATGTCATCAGAAAGTCTCTCACTTGTAATTATTCTTTCTAGATAAATTCTTTTTTGTGTTGCAAATTTATCTTCATATTTTCCGTTATAAATATCTGTGATTATGGATTGAAATTCATCCTCAACTATTTTTATGTTTTTTGTATCTGTTTTTAATAAAAAATAAAAAGATGACATTTCAGAAGTTTCATTATAGTTTAAAGACAATGAATAACACAGGTTTTTTTCATATCTCATTTTTTCCATAAGTATTTCATATATCAAATTTCTCCAGATTAAAATCTTGCTGGTATTTTTTTCAAAAGGTTTTGAATAAAAAATTTTTAATATTTCAGTTTGTTTTTGTGGGTTGCCTATGTCTTTTGATGATTTTTCAATTCTATTTTGTGATGGTTTTGTTATATTCTCTGCATTTCTATTATTTTTCACACCACTTTTTGAATCTTTAAAAAATAGATTTAGATGCTTTATATTTTCTTCATCTATTTTTCCAGTCAAGATAATAAACATATTTTCTTTTACATATTTATTTTCATAAAAATCTTTCAAGTTTTGTTTTGATATAGATGATATTGTATCTGGAAAACCAAATGCTATTATTATTTTTCCATATCTTGTATTTGGGTATACAATATTTTGCACTTCTTTTAGGTGTGCTAAAAATTTTTCATTTTTATATCTTTGCCAACATTCTTGGGTGATAACCTGTCTTTCACTTTCCACAAATTCTTCTTTTAAAAATGGTTTCCAGATTATATTGTTTAAATCGGTCATTACTTTCTCAAAATTTTCAGGAATACATTTTAAGTTATACTCTGTTCTCCGTAAACCAGTTGAAGCATTGAAAGTGTTTAGTGTCATATTTTTTTTCCATTCAACTATGGATTTTCTATCAGGAAAACTTTCTGATCCGTCAAACATCATGTGTTCTAAAAAATGAGCCAAACCTTCTTTACCAATAGGATCGTCTAGTGCACCTACTTTGAAAACTATTCTAATAAAAATACAATTTGCCCAAGGAAGATTTTTGTAATAAACAGGAACAGATGATATTTCTGTTTGCGAAAAGTCATAGGGATCAAAATTTATTTTAGTATTCATATTTCCGGTTATTATATGAAAAAACTAGATTTTTAGCAATTTTTCTGATATAAATTATTTAACCATTTTTAAATAAATGGCTATGGTGGCCATCGTTCAACGGTTAGGACTTCGGTTTGTGGAGCCGATAATGAGGGTTCGATTCCCTCTGGTCACCCAATTAAAATTTTAATATATAATATGCAATACAATATTCATCCGATTTTTGTTCATTTTCCAATAGCTTTTCTTTCGCTTTATTCTTTAATAAAAATTTTACCCGCTAGATTTTTTGCTCAAAATAGGAAAAGTATAGAAAGAACTCTTTTATTTTTTGGTATTTTGGGTGCATTTGCTTCTTTAAACACAGGGGAGATTGCAGAGCATATTGTAAGGAAAAATAGAAATATTATAGAAATACACTCTCTTTTTGCATCTCTTTCAACTTTCGTTTTTGTCTTTCTTGGGTTTTTGGAATTTTGCAGTTTCTTAAATACAAAATCATATTTTAATTTGAAGTTTGGAAAATTTTTATTATTTTTCTCAAAATTATCAGAAAGACAATTTTTAACTAAAACATTTGCTATTTTAGGTTTTATTTTAATATTTTTAACAGGTGTTTTAGGGGGTGTTATTGTATATGGAACATCTGCAGATCCTTTTGCTAAATATATTTTAGATTTATTTAATTTAAGTATTTAAGATAAACCGTGAGCAAGGCGAACACCCTTTGTGTCTAGGGCTCTACTCTGGGGTTTAACCTTTTATTTAGTGATCATAAAAGTCTTTTGGAAGATAAAGGTTTGTATTATGCTATGTGGAGAGAGCAAATAGGAGAAAGGGTTTAGAAAATATAAAAAATATTTTATGTTAATAAGTTTTTTATATTTTCAAAGTAAATGTTATATTTATAATAATGAGAAAGATTGAAGTTTATAGAAACCTACAAAGAGATTTGTTTTTTGTGGCAATCAGTGTTGTTTTTGCTGTTTTGCTTGTTAAGCTCGGTGTTCTTGCAAATTTTTTTGCTATTACAGAGGAGGCAAAGATAATCGGTAGTTTTGTTTCTGGAATATTTTTTACATCTGCTTTTACCATTGCTCCTGCTTCTATATCTTTGGCTGAAATAGCTAAAACAACATCGCCTTTTATAGTTGCTTTTTGGGGTGCGATAGGTGCTGTAATAGGGGATATGATTATATTTCTTTTTATAAGAGACAGATTTGCTGATGATATTATGGAGGTTTTAAAATTAAGTAAAGCTAGAAAAATATTACATTTTTTCAGAAAAGGTTTTTTTAGATGGTTATCACCTCTACTTGGGGCTTTTATTATAGCTTCACCTCTTCCAGATGAGTTAGGTATTACTCTTTTGGGTATTTCAAAGATCCGATCAGTAAATTTAGCTTTAATATCGTTTATTATGAATTTTATAGGTGTTTTACTTGTTGCACTAGTATCAGGTGCTTTATAAAAATATGAATAATCAAAATATACAAAAAAAAGAAACAATATTTTTTTTCGGATTGTTTTTTGGTGTGATAGTTTTAAACTATTTTCTTTTCAAACCATTTATAAGTATTTTATTTTTAGCCATAACTTTTTCTGTTTTTCTGTATCCTCTAAACAAATTTATCTTATCTAAATTTTTCTCAAATAAATCACTTTCAGCTTTTGTTACGATTATCTTGTTTGTGATTTTTATACTAGCTCCACTTATTTTTCTTGGTAAACAAGCTTTTTTTCAAGCTAGGGATATATATGACAATCTGGCAAATAATAATGTAAACGAAGTTGATGTTTTGGTTTTTACTGTTGAAAATATTATACAAAAAATATTTCCAGACTTTACAATAAACACACAGTCTTATGCAGAAACATTTTTTTCTTTTATGACAAATAATTTTACTGATATTGTTTTTGGAACATTAACTATTGTTATAGATTTAGTTTTGTTTTTAGTGGCAACTTTCTTTTTTATACGAGATGGTAAGTCTTTTATAGAAGAGATGGTAAAACTATCTCCTATGAGAGATAGTTATGATAGAGAAATTATCGTAAAAATATCAAATACTGTAAATTCTGTAATAAAAGGCACTTTGATTATATCTGTTGTTCAGGGTTTTTTAGTTGGCTTAGGATTATATATTTTTGGTATTCCAAATGCTTCACTTTGGGGTGCTGTATCTGCTGTTTGTGCTGTTGTTCCTGGTCTTGGAACAAGTATTGTTATTGTTCCTTCTGTTATATATTTGTTATTTGTTGGAAATACACCTTATGCACTAGGACTTTTGCTATGGGGGGCTATATTGGTTGGTAGTATAGATAACTTTTTAAATCCTTATATTATTAGATCTAGAACAAAAATACACTCTCTCTTGATCCTATTTTCAGTTTTAGGTGGAATAGCTCTTTTTGGGCCAGAAGGTTTTATATTTGGGCCAGTTATAGTAAGTCTTCTTGTTGCATTTGTTGGTATATATAAATCTAGTTTATTGAACAACAACAGTGTTGATTTTATACCATAAGATAGGTATTATTCTTTTAGATGAAAGAAAAAGAATCAATTTTTGATCAAGATATTATTTGTATTATTTCAAAACCTTTCTGTTTTGTTGTATGGGTTTTACTTAGAGTAATTGGATTTTTTTCAGCGGTATTTGATCATAAAAAAAGAATGAAATTAAGTTTCCCTGGATCTTTTGTTGAATATACAAACATTTTATATGTCAAAAAAATATATTTTTATTTTCATAAATTGAAAAATATTATTTTGTTGTTTTTTATAAAATACAGGCCACTTTTTATGTAGTGGTTTTTTGTTTTTAATGTTATAAATATAGTTATGGATTTTTCTTTAAAAAATACAGATTCATATAAACTTATTGATTGTGGAGATGGTGAAAAACTTGAAGATTTTGCTGGGGTTATACTTAGAAGACCGGACCCTCAATCTATTTGGCCAAAATCTTTTCCTTTACTTTGGGAAAATTATGATCTATATTTTAAAAAAACTACAAAGGGTTTTAAATGGGTTTTTAAAAAAGACATTAAAGAATGGAAGATTATTTTTGAAAATCTAAATCTTATTTTGAAAATAAATAATTTTAAACACACGGGTCTTTTTCCAGAACAAGCCATTTTATGGAGAAAGATGGGGGATTTGATAGATCAGTCTAAAAAAATAAATCCAAACAAACAAATCAAGGTTTTAAATCTTTTTAGTTACACTGGAGCATCTGCTTTGTATTTGGCAAAAAAAGGAGCGGATGTTTTGTGTGTTGATTCTTCAAAACAGGCAATACTTTGGGCAAACCAAAATAAATCTATAAATAGCTTCAGTGGCAGTGTCAGGTTTTTGCTAGATGATGCTTTAAAGTTTGTAGAAAAAGAATCTAAAAGGGGAAATGTTTATGATGCTATATTGCTTGATCCGCCACCTTATGGAAAGACATCAAGTGGTAAAAAATGGATACTTGAAGATGATTTGTTAAAACTTTTGATTTCTTGTAAAAAAATTTTATCAAAAAATAAGATTTTTTTGCTTCTGTCTGGTTATGGAACAAATTATTCATTTTTAACTTACCAAAATTTACTTCAAAAAGTTTTTGAGGAAAAGAAAAATATTTCTTCTGGTGAACTATCTATAAAACAACAAGAAGAGGAGGCTTATCTTTCTTCTGGTATTTTCTCCATTGTTTCTTTTTAGAAAATTAAAAAAATAAAAAGGGTATTAAACCCCAAGACAGAGCCTTGGACCCAAAGAATGTTCGCTTCGCTCACTTCGTTTGAAAAGAGATCTTTTCCTGCACTCGCTCGGAAGTAAGAAAGACTACTCTCTTACTTCACTCACTTCGTTTGAAAATAAAAAACCCGCAAGTGGGTCGGGGGTCGCTTGCGGTCTGACACCCCCGACCCACTTCGGGTCATTTTTCTTCTTCCACCTCCTTTTGAGGGGCGATTTCCCGCCCCTCCATGATTTCGCTCCCCCACCATCGTGGGGGAGCATCAAGGAACTTTTGTTTCGGGAACTTCATTTGAAGTTCCCGGAACTTTTCTCTCGAAATTAGCATACCGTAAAAAATATAATAACATTTGCAATAAAAGTCAACTTTTTTGTTTAAAATCTGTGGAAATGTTAATATTATTTTATGTTTAATTTTGATAAATATTTTTTAAATTTTTTTTCTGGCAATTTAGATTTTAATTTTGCTTTTAATTTTGCTTCTACTTTATTTAATCCTATTCCTTTTTTGATTGTATTTGTTTTAACTTTATATTTGATAAAAAAATATTCATCTGATAGTAAAGATTTTATAAAATTTATCCTAGCTATATTTTTAACTGTTATTTTGACATATATTTTAAAATATATTTTCAACATAGAAAGACCAAACGGTGTAAATGTTTTTAGTCCTAGTTTTCCTAGTGCTCACAGCTCTGTTGCTACTTCTTATTTTATTTTTCTACTTCATATTATGAGAAGAGATAAAAATGTTTTCAGGAGATATCTTCATTTTGCTTTCTGTTTATCATCCGCTCTTTTTGTAGGGGTATCTAGACTTTACTTTTCTTTTCATTTCCTTTCAGATGTTTTATTTGGATATATTTTAGGTGGACTTTGTGTTTATGTAGTTTTAAAATTTTATAAATAAGATGCAGATACTTTACGGACTTCCTGTTGTTGAATATATTAAAAGTGATTTGAGGAAAAAATTATCATTTTTAGATTTTAAACCAAAATTAGCAATATTAAATATTTCAATATCAGACCAGTCTGATATTTATGTCAGAAACAAACAGAGATTTGGTCAAGAGGTTGGTTTTGGTTGTGATTTATACAATCTATCTTCTGATTCCACAAATCAGGAAATAATAGATTTTGTTTCTAAATTAAACAAAGACTCTTCTGTAAATGGTATTATTGTTCAACTTCCAATACCAAATCATTTAGACAAAGATTTAATAATAAATTCTATTTTACCAACCAAAGATGTCGATGGTCTGACGGAGGAGAATAAAAAACTACTTTATAGTGGTAAAAAATCAGTAGTTCCAGCAACGGCAAGGGCCATTTTGTCCATATTGGATTTTTATAAAATAGATGTTGTTGGAAAAAATATTTCTGTTTTCGGTAGATCAGATTTAGTCGGAAAGCCAACTGCTTGTCTTTTGTCACAGAGAGGGGGTTTGGTTTCTGTTATTTCAAGTCAAACAAAAAATCCAAAAGAAATCTCTTTGTCAGCAGATATTATTATTTCAGCTGTTGGTAAGGTAAATCTGATAGATAAAAGTTATATAGGAAATAAAAAACCTATTGTTATTGATGTTGGGATAAATAAAATTGAAAAAGATGATGGGTCTTTTGGATTATGTGGAGATGTTTGTTTTGATCTTGTAAAAGATTTTGTTTCAGCTATAACACCTGTTCCAAAAGGTGTTGGTCCTGTGACTGTTGCATCTGTTTTTGAAAATCTTGTTGATATTTGTTAGTATATAAGTATTAAAAGTTTAACATTTTATTATGGATACATTTGTAAATTCTTTGGAAAAATATAGGGTGGCAAAATACATTTCTTTTTTTGTCATTATCGTTTCTATCTTTTTTCTTTTAAAAACTATTACAGCTTTAAAAGAGTATAAATATGTAGGTAAAGGTGTTTATCCTAGTAGTGTTATATCTGTAAACGGAAAAGGAGAAATTTTGGTAAAACCAGATATTGCATCTATATCTTTTTCTGTGATTGAAAGTGCAAAAACTGCAAAAGAGGCACAAGACAAAGCTACAAAAAAATCAAACGACACCCTAGCTTCTTTAAGGGGTTTTGGAATTGAAGAGAAGGATATAAAAACAACTGGTTATAATATATATCCAAAATATGAATACAGAACCAATCCTAGAAATTCTGACGGTTCTTGTCCTTTGGGAAATTGTACAGACGGTAAGTCTATCATTGTCGGTTACGAAGTTAGTCAGACTTTTGAAGTTAAAGTTAGAAAAATAGAAAAATCAGGTGATGTTTTGGCAAAGATAGGGGAAATGGGAGTTTCAAATGTATCTGGAATTTCTTTTGTTATAGATGACATTGATGCTTTGAAAAAACAAGCAAAAGAACTGGCTATAAAAGATGCTAAAGAAAAAGCAAAAGAATTGTCAAAAAATCTTGGTGTTAAAATAAAGAAAATAACAAGTTATTATGACAGTTCAGATAATATGTATGGATACGGAGAGGGTATGGGTGGTGGTGCTATGATGTCTGCAAAAGCAGATAGGATTTCTCCGGAGATTCCAACTGGTGAAAATAAAGTTATATCAAATATCACTATTACTTACGAAATAGAATAAAAGCAGATACCTCGTCCAATCTTCACAGCAAAGCTACTGGACATTTCTCGAATAAACCAGTTGCTTTATTGCTTTATTTGTGAGAAACTCTCTATTAGATGAGACAAACAATAAAAGAGTTTATTTATGTAATGTTTTTAAGTTTTTGTTTAGGTGTTTATGAAATTGCTGATATGATAAAAGATGTAATAAAGCCATTTTTTCTAGTGATTTTTAAATGGATTATAATCCCTTTTGTTTTGCTATATTGTTGTAAAAAACAAATAATGTATGAGTTGGGAAGGTTGTGGTAGGATGAACCCTTTGGTTCTAATATCATTATTTATATTGTTATGGTACCTATGGTATTTGTTGAAGAAAAAATCAAAAACATTGGAAAAGCTAAGATTTGACAGAAAAAATTAAATAGTATATAATATATAAATGTCGGGCCGAAAGGCCTTTTTATAAAACCAAAATTTGATAATATAAATAATATGAATTTAATACAATACATAAAAGATACATACATAGAACTTGGACATTGTAGTTGGCCAACAAAAAGACAAGCTATAATTTTTACACTTATTACTGTCTTTGTTTCAATATTTGTTTCAATATTTTTAGGTGTTTTTGATTTTGGTTTCAATCTTTTATTAGAAAAATTTTTACTAAATTAATAGATTAAATATGTCAAAACAACAAATACAAGAGGGTAGAAATTGGTATGTTATACACACTTATGCTGGTTATGAAAATGCAGTTATGAGAAATCTTAAACAAAGAATAGAGTCCTTAGCTATGGGTGATAAAATATTTGATGTTGTTGTTCCTGTTGAAAAGAAGATAAAAATCAAAGGTGGAAAAAGAATTGAGGAGCTTGAAAAAATATATCCGGGTTATGTTTTGGTTGATATGATTGTAACTGATGATTCTTGGTATGTTGTTAGAAATACTCCTCGTGTTACAGGTTTCGTTGGGTCAGGTGTTTATCCCGTTCCTGTTGAAAAGAAAGAATTAGATTCTCTATTTTCTAGAATGAACTCTCAAACAGCAAGTCATGCTATTGATCTAAGTATAAATGATCCTGTGGTTATTATAGATGGTCCATTTAAAGATCTTGAAGGGAAAGTTTCAAATGTTGATAGTCAGAGAGGTAAAGTCAAAATATTGGTATCTATGTTTGGAAGAGAAACCCCTGTTGAACTTGATTTTTTGCAGGTAAAAAGAATTTAAAATAAATTTGAAATTATAAGTATTTTAATGTATATTAAGTCTTCTCGTGCTTCTCGAGAAAGTTAAAGATAAAAACATAAATTATGGCAAAAAAAATTACAAAAAGATTAAAGCTTGTTATATCTGCTGGTAAAGCTACACCTGCTCCTCCAACTGGTCCTGCTTTGGGTCAAGCTGGGGTTAATATTGGTGAGTTTGTAAAGCAGTTCAATGATGCTACTGCAAAGATGATGGGCGATATAGTTCCTGTTGAAATAACAGTTTACGAAGATAGAACATTTAGTTTCGTTCTTAAAACACCACCTGCTTCATCTCTTATACTAAAAGCGATTGGTAAAGAAAAGGGTAGTGGTAAAAATGCTGTTTCAAAAGTTGGTTCTATAACAAAGGCACAAATAAGAGAAGTGGCTGAAAAGAAAATGCCCGATCTAAATGCTAATGATATTGAAGCTGCAATGAAAATAATAGAAGGATCTGCTAGAAGTATGGGTGTTGAAGTTAAAGGGTAATATGTGATAATTATATAGATGTGAATAACTGGAAATGTATCTCATAAAGGTGTAATTGTGGATAACTAATTTTCAGATTTCCAGTCTTTAGATATAATTAAAAATGTAAAAGGTGTCGCAAGGCGCCTTTTGCATTACTTAATTTTTTTAAATAATTATTATGAGAAAGATTTATATATCACTTTCTTTAACTAATACTCCAATCGATTTTATAAATTTTATAAAAGAGGTTAAATTTGATCTAAAAAAACAATATGAAGTTTTAGATTTTACTGAATTAGAACAAATAAAATCCGTTGAAGTTTATGAACATAGTATAAACTGTGTTTTATTGTCAGATTTTATTGTTGCAATATGTGATTATCCTTCTATAAGTTTAGGATATGAGATTTCTTTAGCTTTAGAAAAGTTTAGTAAACCAGTCATTGCTTTCTATAAAAAAGGTACTAAAGTTTCAACATTTATCTTGGGAATAAATCACCCAATGTTTACTTTAAATGAATATGAATCAAAAGAAGATATTTTAAATTTTATTAAAGAAAAGGAGTTGAAACATTTTAAACAATCAGTTCAGGTTGATTTGTGTGAAAGTGATATTTGTAAAGTCTAGTTTTACTTTTTAATTTTTTTCTGATAGTCTGAGGTGAGAGGTTTAAGTGACAGAACAAGAACTTTTAGGAATTCTTTCAAAAAGTAGAATAGATACTTCAAATTGGGGTTTTGGTAGTGCGAAATCAATTGATGATTTATTAAAAGAAATTCAAAAGAAAGAAGCTGAACTGATTATTAATGAAGGTGGATTGTGTGTCAGGAATTTAAAAGTTGTTGCAATAGATGTTTTCTATAATGATCATAAAGGAAATAAATATATTCTTGTTGAAGAAAAGCAGGAATTTAGTGATGGTAGAATAAGAAAAAGAAATCTTGAAACAAGTTTAGGTGAAAAACTCTATTTAAATGAAGAGCCAAATCAGGGTGTCATAAGGTGTATTAGAGAAGAATTATCCATTGAGTCATTGAATTATACTCTTGAAAACAATGGGGTAACCACAAAAGAAGAGAACTCCAAGTCTTATCCAGGACTAAAAACAGTTTATGTTTTTTTTAGGTTTATTTTAGTATTAAATGATAATGGTTATAAACCAGATGGGTATATAGAAAATGATTCTAAAAAGACAAGTTATTTTGTTTGGAAAAAAATCCAGGGTTGACCTGGAATTTTTTATAAATATTCCTTTATCTCAATTAGAGATTTAAGTTGTAGACAGTTTATGCTTGGATCAAATTCTTTAATGTTTACCAATATTGATTTTATACCCAAATCTTTTGGTTTTTCATAGTCAGTAGATGGTCTGTCCCCAATATAAAGAAAATTTTCAGGCAATAAATTTGGATAGTAACTCATCCATATTTTATAAGCATCTAAATCGGATTTTGAGGCATTATCAGAAGTTAAAATATTTTTAAATAATGAGGTGTTAATTTTTAATTTATCAAGTTTGATTAATGTATTTTTTTTATTTGAACCGGTTATTATATCAAGTGATGAGTATTTATTTTTTAAATACTTTAATATGCTCAGTATGTCTTTGTTTGGTTTTAAAAATTCTGAAATATCAGCATTTTCTAGTGCCTCTTGAACTAAATTTTTTGCTCTATTTTCCCCAAAGCCAATCTGAATAAGAGTTTTACTACCACTTAAGCCTTTGCCATTTTTATAATAACTATCAAATATTTTTTTTGCTTCATCTTTGCTTATTTTTTTAAGTAAAGATATTTCCTCAAATAAATATCCTTGTATAGCTTCATCTATAAGAGGGGATTTGGGATATAAAGTTTGATCAAGATCAAACCCGATTATTTTTATTTTTGAAAAGTTTGTATTATTTATATGCAACATAGTATATACTTAATTTCCCTAATAAAGCATTTAATCTGGTTGAAAACAATGTTGCAATATAGGAAATTAGTTTTTTATCATCAGATAAATTATCTATTGATCTATTTGCAAACACTGCTGTTGCATAAACCTTTCCTCCATAAACATTTATTTGTAGAAATACCAAATTATCACCTTGGGGGTCTGATTTTCCAGTATAATATTCTGACATAACTGGGTTGTTATGTATAACCCCTTTTTCTTTTAAGTAGTTAATAGATTTTTCGATTGTATTTACACCTTCGTAATCTTCTAATTTTTCAAGAATCTTACTTTTAGGTTTTTCTTTTATTTCAACAATATCGTCAAAATAATATGCAACTCCTCCTGATGTATTTAAATTATTATCTGTATTTAGTTTATAAGGTCCAGATTTTGTATCAATGTCACCGACTGGTTTTGATGGTTCTGATAATATCTTTTTGGTCCTTTGTTCCTCTGTTAAAAGTAAAATATTTGCTCTATTGGAAAGCATATACATATCTCCAAAAGGTATATTCAATTCTTTTTGTATTGTTGATATGTATGCATCAAAAAGACCAAAAATATTTTCAGGATAAGCATTTACGGCATTATGTGCTCTTGCAATGTGAAAAGAGTTTAGTTTGTCGTTTTGTATAAAGAAAATATCATGTGTTAGACATGGATCGTGAGTAAATTTTTGTTTTCCAGTGCTTATGTCAATATATGTTCCCATATCAGTTGCAGGATCAAATCTCTGAATGATTGTTGCTAATTTTGAGTTATTTTTCAGGATTTCTATAGTTTTTTCTAATTGATCAAAACCAAAATAAGTTCTAGTTCTTTCGCCGTATGAATATGAACCATCATGATCTTTTCTTAAAAGTTGCTGTTTGTATTTTTCTCTAACTTCTTCTCCGCTTTGATCACCTTGTCTGTATATTGCAGGTATTTTTTCCAATGAGATATTTGATTTTCTATATATTGCCAATATAGATGATGTTCGAGCCAATCCTTTCCATGAATCACCATGCTCTTCGGTTATTCCAAGTGTGTATATTGATCTTAAAACTCCTTTGTGGACATCTAAAAAACTATCTCCGTCTATAATAGTTGTTGGTAGGTTTTCTTTGTTAATTTTAAAAATTAAACTAAAATCTTGTATAAATGAGTACCCAAGCTTTGATGCAATAGCAGCTTTTCCAAGCTGAACTCCAATATCCATCCTGTGTAATATATCCATTTCATAATTTTCAAACCTGTTTTCTCTTGATATTCTGTCTATCATTTCTGGTAGATTATTGGATAATAATTCAAAAACTGATTCACATACATCAAAAGATAAACACATAACAGAAATTTTTTTATCTCTGGAATTGATTTTATAGTAATATCTTTGATCCATTTTTAATTGTATATTGGATTCTGTTTTTATTTCTTTATCACCTATAATTTCATTATCTAAAATAAAAGATGGAAATTGTACTTCATTTAGTATTTCAGTATTAACTCTCCCGATCTCTGCCCCTAGTAATATTTGATCTGTAGGAGAAATGTATTTTTTTTTATCTCCTAACTCTTTCATGATTGAGTAGCATATTAGAAATGGGTCATCTCCAATTATAAAATAGGTGTCTGAGATTATCTTTAAATCAACTCTTATACTTTTATTTTTTCTGCTTACTTTAAATGAAGTATTAAATTTTATAGGCAATACGTCTAAATAAATTTTAGGTGGCTGAAGATGTTGAAAATCTTTTGGATCAAGTTCTTTGGGTTTTTTTATATTTTCTTTTAAATTAGATATGGTTTTAATGATCATTTTCAATGAATCGTAATAGATTTTATCTTTTTTATTAATTTCTATTAATTCATCTAGTAGATTTTTCGGTATTTTATTTTCAAGCCATTTCAGGTAGTTTTCTATAATATTTTTACTTTTTTCGTTTTTATATGCAAACATAGGCAAAACAATGATTTCTTCTTTGAATTCTTCAAAAATTTTTGCATTAATATTTGGATAGTGATATGAAGCTCCTACACCATCGTTTATATAATTACCTGTTTGTGTTAGATCAAAGCCATTCATTAGTGCTTGTAATAGATTAGTGCTTGGGCAAAAAGTGTTTGATTCTTCTGAAAATAGAATTAAATATTTTAATGTTTTGTGGGATAAAGAATTGATAATCATTCTTTCTCCACCGTCACGACTTACAATAAGAGTACCTAAAATACATATATATTTCCTTAAATCTTCTGGTATCTCGTTTAATACTTGTCCGGGAGATGATGTGTTTGTGCAGATGGCAATATTTCCATTTGTACCTTCTTGGGGCATTTGTAATATTGCATCTATTAATGGAAATGTATTTTTTTCTACCAATTTTTGCTTGTCCATTTTGATGGTAAATAATTATTAATATTTTGTTTAATGTAAATATCTTTATCTTTTGCAAATAAGTATATCTTAGGATCAAAGTTAAATTTACTGCAAATTTCTGAAATAAATTGTCTACAATTTCCACACATTTGACACGGTTCATTTTTATACTTATTTGATACTAATCCTATGTGTGTTATTTTGTCTTTATTATACATTAGTGATGAAAGTATAGAATTTACTTCTGAATGCAACCCAAGTCTTTTGTCTGGACTGGAATATTGTCCGGCAAAAAATATTTCATTTTTTTCAGTTACAACCGATGTTGCATAACCAGAAGCTGAATCATAAAGAGGGAAGTTTTTAACTAAACCTTCAATTGCATATTTTTTAATCTCATCTACTAAATTTTTATTTTGATCTAAGTTTAATTTTTTATGATAAGGAGAATGGTTTTGATTTATTTTTGATAATAATATATTTTTTGGTTTATAAAAATCAAGACTCACATTTTCTTGTTTAAAAATTATATCTCCTTTTGTGTCAATTAAGGTGTATTTAATCAACTGTCCAGTTCTTATCGAATGATCAATTATTATTTTAAGTATGATTGGTAATGTATAGTGATCTGTTTCTTCGGTTAGTGTAACAATCTCATTGACTCTATAATCATTTGATATTGTGGATAACATTAAAGCAATATGTTCAGATGGTAAATTAAATGTATTTGTATCTGATTCAACTAATCCTCCGAAATATTTTTCTCCAGAAAGTGAAACTGCAACAGAAACCGATCTAAAAGAACCATCTTTTTTTGTAATAGATAGTTTAAGGTTGCTCTTTAATTCATTAAACATTTCTTTGTTCATTAGTTTATTTTTATATTAGTCCTTAGTCTACTTACATTTAATCCAGTGTTTGTCCAATCGTAATGTAGTATTTTTTTTAAAAAATCATTAAATAAATGAACTTTGTCTCTTTCTAATCTTGTATATATTATTTCTGCTTGCTTACTCGACAGTCGTATTGTTGGTCTAAATGGCATTGGAAATGCATAATAAGGTATTAGTTTTTGGTTTTCTTCTGGTTCAACTAGTATTACATTGATCGGTTTGTTTAAGTGTTCTATTGAATAATCTATTCTGTGTGAACCATCACATATTATATAAAAATCATATTTACCATTGTATTGTATTCCATAGTTTATAAGAGGGGCATTTGAATGGAATATGTCTAAGTTATTTATTGAACTTATTTCATCTATGAAATAATTTTCTAAAAATCTATTTAATATATGGTGTAAATTTCCCTCTGAATCTTTTGTATAAAATTTTTTAAATAAAGTTATTAATTTATTTAAATCTATAAAACCATTGGAAAGATGATATGAATGTTTTTCTATTATGGGAGGTATCATATGGAAGGTGCCTCTATCTTTCCAGTCATACTCTATTCCGTATTTTAATTCATTAATTCTTATTTTGTGTGGTTTAAGGAAATTGTCAACAGTTTTTATTATGTCAGTTTGATTTTGATATAATGTTGGCTGAGGTGAAAAAAGAAATTCCTTTTTATTTCCTATTTTTATAGTTGGTGAGTCTCCTATGGATGGTGCCGGTAATACTGTTGCAATACTAAACTTTGCTTTATCATAAGGTCTTATTTTTTGACCATCTTTACCATACAAACCTCTAAACTCTAATTTTTTTAGAGAACTTTTTAGCTCTTCCATATCCAATATTCTTTTAAGTTTTATCTTTTCCATAGATGGATTTTATCATATATTTTTATTGTACAATATTGACTTTATTTTTTATTTAGAACATATTTGTTATTATTAGAATATGATTTTAAAGGTTAAAAAAATAGAAAAGGATGCTAAATTGCCAGCTTATGCAAAAGATGGTGATGCAGGTATGGATATTTTTGCTTTAGAAAAAACTGTTGCTGTAAGGGGAAAAATAACGAAAATAAGAACAGGGATATCTATAGAATTACAAGATGGTTTTGTTGGTCTTTGTTGGGATAAGAGTGGACTTTCAATGAATAATGGTATAAAAGTTTTGGCTGGTGTTATTGATTCCGGATTTAGAGGGGAGCTTGTTTTAGGTGTTGTTAATTTAGGTTTAGATGATTATGTTTTTGAAAAAGGACATAAGGTAATGCAAATGATTGTACAACCTTATATTTATTGTAATATTATTGAGGTAGATAGTTTATCAGATTCAAAAAGGGGACAAACTGGATTTGGTTCATCTGGAAAATAAAATGACAGAAAGTATAATAAAAAAATGGATAGCCGAGGTTTTGGGTTTAGATACTGATTTTTCTATTGAACCAAATCAAAACCTTTCTTTTGGTGACTACTCTAGCACCGTAGCTTTGATGATGGCAAAAAAAGAGGGTAAGGATTTAAAGACTTTATCCGCTGAATTTGTAGAAAAATTAAATAATCAAAAAATAAAAGAAATTGAAAAAGTTGAAGTTGCACCAAATGGTTTTTTGAATTTCTTTTTAACAAAAGAATATATAAGGGATTGTTTAAAGAGGACTAAAAAAGGTGAGGGTTTACCGAGCAATTTGAAAGGAAAGAAGATTTTTATAGAACATACTCAACCAAATCCGTTTAAAGAATTTCACATTGGACATTTAATGAACAATGCAATTGGTGAGTCAATATCAAGACTTATTAAGACACTTGGAGCGGATGTGCAAGTTGCTACTTATCACGGTGATAAAGGTATTCATATAGCAAAAGCTGTGTGGGCTATTTTCAATAAAAAAACAGATGATTTTAAAAAAGCTTATGCAGTAGGAAATATATTTTATGAAAACCTTGTGGAAAAAAGTGAAATAAATGAAATTAATAAGAAAATATATGAAGAATCTGATAGTTATATAAATTTAATATACAAAGAAGGTATAAAAAAAAGTTTTGAGTTTTTTGAAGAAATTTATAAAAAACTAGATAGTCATTTTAATTTTCATTTTTTAGAAAGTCAGTCAGGGGAGATTGGTAAAAAAGTTGTATCTGAAAATATTGGTAAAGTTTTTGAAAAAGGTGATAGTGGAGCAGTGATATTTAAAGGTGAAAATTTTATACCTAAAACTCATACCAGAGTTTTTTTAAACAGCGACGGATTGCCAACTTATGAAGCAAAAGAAGTTGGTCTTGCTTTCATAAAAAAAGAAAATTTTGATTATGATTTATCTATTACCGTAACAGCAAATGAGCAAGATAGTTTTTTTGATGTGGTAGAGGTTGCCATAGGTGAAGTTATGCCATCAAGAAAAGGTAAATTAAAACATATATCTCATGGGATGTTAAAACTCCCAGAAGGAAAGATGTCTAGTAGAACTGGTAATGTTATAACAGCAGAGTCAATGATAAATCAGGTTAAAGAAAAAACATTAGAAAAAATGAAAGACAGAGAGTTTTCAGATGAAAAGAAAAAAGAAATTGCTCAGATGGTTGCTATTGGTGCTATAAAATATTCTATATTAAAACAATCAATCGGTTCTGATATTATTTTTGATTTCAATAAATCACTTTCTTTTGAAGGGGATTCTGGTCCTTATTTACAATATTCAGCTGTCAGAGCAAATTCTATATTAAAAAAAGCAAATGATCTGTCTTTGGTTTCAGGTGATTTGATTCCAGAAGATTGGAAAGTAACAAAACTAGAAAAACTTTTAGAGAGATTTTATTCTGTTATAGAAAGAGCGGGACTAAAATATGCTCCACAATACATAAGTACATATCTGATAGAGCTTTCAGGTGAGTTTAATAGTTTTTATGCAAAAGAAAAAATAGTAGACAAAGATGATAAAAATTCTCCATATAAAATCTTCTTAATAGAAGTTTTCAAAGAAACTATGCAGTCAGGACTTTGGCTTCTTGGTATAAAAACTCCAGAGGAGATGTAAAATCTTCTGAATTTATTTATTGACTTTTTAATCTAAATATGATCTAATTGGATAAGAAATTTCAGAAGCCCCCAAACCCCCCAAGTAGGACAAATTTTAATTTTAGACTTGGTCATAGCCAAAAAATGCTTAAAGTAGGCATTTTTTGGCTATGACTACCAATGTGGTTGTCCTCTAGCTCTAACCCTAAACCCACGGGCAGTGGGAAGTCCATCGGCAATCAGCCGATAAGGAGAGAGAGTGATGAAATACGGGGAATTAACTCTTGGTCAGATAGAAGCAATAGTCAACAAGCTCGGTGGGATGGACGGCGTTCGCCGCTTCCTCTCGGGTGAGCTGACCCTATCGGTTCCACAGTTCACCATTTGGAAGACGGTGAAGCTTGGCACGGGACTGAAGATCGCCGATGATTTCCGAAAGGCACTCAAGGACGGGGGCTTCAAAATCGGGAATTGGGGTAACGACATTCTCGGCAAGCCCGCCTTCACGGCGAGCGAAACCGAGATGGAGCTCCCCCTCGTCAATGTCTCCGTTGCCGAGCTCGGCTTCAATGATGGTGCCACACGTGGCGACATCTACGAGCGAGCGATTTCACTCGGTCTGGAACTCTGTCCTTCTGAAGTTGGTCCTCAACTGCGTTTGCAGTACAAGGACCAGCCGAAGGGAGAGTGGTTACTCATCGGGATGAAACCGATTTCGGACTCGGACGGCTATCCTAACGTGTTCCACGTTGTACACGGCGAGGATGGTCGTTGGTTGAATGGCAACGGTAAGTGGGACACCCTCTGGGACGGTTACAGTCGCTTCGTGTTCGTTCGTCGCAAGTAGCACTTTGGCTCTGGTCACTGGGACCTTCTTGGACCCTTTGATCTTAGCCCTTTGGGCCCTGCATCTGCTTGTACAGAGATGCAGGGTCTTTTCTTAATCCTACAAATTTATTTATTGACTTTTTAATCTAAATATGATATAATTCGATAAGAAATTTGCAAAGTCTTAAACATATCTGATCTTCAAAAAAATCGCCATAGCTGAAAGAGTCTTACAAAAAAGTAATTTATATAGGGCTTTCCCAGCTACGGCGACATACAGTCGCCCTCTTGCACACAAGGAGATAGACAATGGGACAAATCACTATTGACCAATCCCATCAGGTTATCGCCACTCTGGCTGTGAATACTGATTGGGCAACGATTGACTTCGCTAACTCGGGGCTTCAGGACTTCATCGTCCGTAACCCGAA
>JACCDT010031731.1_pt1 | contig 19934 bp, 21 predicted proteins | sample 7446291 | NCBI WGS metagenome assembly JACCDT01 (sample SAMN15323446, study PRJNA562643) | freshwater metagenome | isolation source: river surface water | place: USA:Blue River Watershed | collected 2017-08-17 | reverse complement strand
TATCCCCGATTCATAAGGGGTTACAGCACTAGCGTCGCTTCACAGCGATGAATGAAAAAGGCGTACTCCCTGGTCTCATTGGAGGCCGCTATCTCTTAGAGAGCAAGATTGCTCACGGTGGGATGGCTGTGGTGTGGCTTGCTAAAGACACATTCCTTGATCGCAAAGTTGCAGTGAAACTCTTGCGCCCGCATCTGGTTAATGATGCAACGTTGGCAGAACGTTTTCGACGCGAAGCAATTGCGTGTGCGGGCATTACACATCAAAACATTGTTGCTGTGTATGACTGCATCGAACACAACGGTCAGCAAGCAGTAATCATGCAATACGTCAAAGGAAAAAGCTTGCGTGAGTTGCTTGACAGACAACAACGACTAGGACCAAAACTCACGATCCACATCGGTATGTCAATCGCTGCTGCGTTGGATGAAGCACATAACAAAAACTTCATTCATCGCGACGTAAAGCCAGGAAATATTTTGCTCACCCCAGAAGGCCGAGTGTTGCTCACTGATTTTGGAATTGCAAAAGCAATGACGTCGACCGAGGCTGATCTCACTCATGACAACATCATGATGGGAACAGCAAAATACTTAGCCCCCGAACAAGTTCGTGGAAAACCTTTGGATGGTCGATCCGACCTGTATTCATTGGGTCTTGTGCTCTATGAGTGCTTGGCTGGAAAGGTTCCGTTTCTTGGTGAGTCGGATGCCGACACTGCCCTCGCTCGCCTGCAGCGCGAACCGACAGACCTTGCTCGACTTCGACCTTCACTGTCACCACAACTTGTCAAAGTTATTCACAAACTGTTGTCGCGAAATCCTGAGCATCGTTTCGCAACTGGGTATGAAACTAAAGTTGCGTTGCACTCTGCCCTCACTGGCGCACACGATAAGACCACCGAGCTCACGCCGCCTTCGGGAATCTCTCTTGAAGAAGAGGTGTTTACTCCGCGCGAACCAGTTCGCCCGGTGACACCACCACGTGGTGAGCAGCGGCAACTGCAGCCTGCACCTCCGTTTGCACTTCGCAGAATGTTTGTTGGCCTCATTGCACTCAGCCTGATTGCTGGTGTGGCCTTGTGGCGAGTCTCTGGAAACAGCGCAACAGAACTTGCTGCAGTTCCTGAACCGGCAGCAGTTGTTGAACCGGCAACCATTGCGTCAATTTCTACGTTTGATCCACTGGGTGACGATGGTGTGGAAAATGATGAGTTGCTCCCGAACTTGCTTGACGGCAATGCAGCAACCATGTGGTCCACATCGTGTTATGACAATCAATATTTTGGCAGTAAAGAATTTGTTGGATTAGTAGTTCAGCTCAACCGAGCGGCAACTGGCACCTTGCGAGTGGGAATGCAGAATGCGCCGTGGGCTATTGATGTCTTTGCTTCTGCCGAGACTGCACCAACCGACATCAATCAATGGGGCTCAAGCATTGATGCCGGCTACAACACCAAACGTGAACGAGCAAGTTTTGCTATCTCTACACCTGCCCAATTCATCCTGATAAAAATTCGCGAAGCAGGAAAGAGCGCGAACTGCAGTGCATCGAACCCATACCAGGGTGTCCTCGCAGGTGTGGCCTTCACCGAGGGTTAGCCTGAACTCAATGGTTTCTAATCCATTCTCCGACCCAAACTGGTCCAAGGCAGTCGTCGATTTCATCGACCGATGGATTGGTTTCGTGCGTGATCACACCACGCGACCACTCATTGCCATTATCCGTGGACTGGTTTTTGGAACGATGGCTCTTGTTGGGGTCTTGTTCTGTGTCGTGATCTTGCTCATTGGAATCATGCGTGCCCTCGTTTCACTTGGTGATGTGTGGCTAAGCCATGACACCGCCGTGTGGGTTGCCTATTTCGTCCTCGGTGCTATTTTCTTAGCCCTTGGGGCATTGGGCATGCGTAAACGTCGCCCGCGCGACTAAGTTTTTTGCAACTCTCACGACAAAGGCGCTGTTTTTCTTATGGCAATTCATCACAAAGTTTTAATTATTGGTTCGGGCCCAGCCGGTCTTACTGCTGCCATCTATACGGCACGAGCCGGATTGCTTCCTTTGGTTATCGAGGGTGAGCCAAGCTCAACCTCAGATCAACCAGGTGGCCAACTCATGCTCACCACCGAAGTAGAAAACTTTCCTGGTTTTCCCGAAGGCATTATGGGCCCAGAACTTATGACTCGTTGTCGCGAGCAAGCAGCCCGTTTTGGTGCCGAATTCATTACCGAGAAAGTCACTCGCGTTGATTTCTCTAGTCGACCATTCCGCGCATGGGTTCGCGAAACGGAATACAGCGCCGACAGCGTCATCGTGAGCACTGGCGCACAGTCGTTGATGTTGGGCCTTCCTGAAGAACCACGATTGATTGGTCATGGTTTGTCCACATGTGCAACGTGCGACGGGTTTTTCTTCCGTGGTCAAGAAATTGCAGTTGTTGGAGGAGGAGACTCTGCGCTTGAAGAAGCGCAATTTCTTACCAAGTTCGCATCAAAGGTGCATTTAATTGTTCGTCGAGATGCGCTGCGTGCTTCAAAAATTATGCAGGACCGCGCACTTGCAAATGAAAAGATTTCAATTATCTGGAATTCAACCGTGTCAAAAATTCACGGCGACGACAAAGTAACTGGAATAGAGCTGACCAACACTCAAACCGGTGCAACAAGTGAGCTCGGTGTCACCGGAATTTTCATTGCTATCGGACACCGTCCGAACACCGACTTATTCAAGGGTGTGCTTGACATGGAGGACTCTGGTTACCTGATTACAAAACCAGGTTCGACCTACACCAACATTGAGGGCGTCTTCGCCTGCGGAGACGTGCAAGACCACACCTACCGACAAGCAATTACCGCTGCAGGTTCGGGTTGTATGGCTGCAATTGATAGTGAGCGTTGGTTAGAGCACCAGCACTAATCGGTCACACCTACAGAAGTTTCACGCGTTCGCGTCTCGCAGTCAGTACTATTTCAGTACACAACTTCGAAGGACTCGTTATGGCTCAATCAATCACCACGCTTACATCTGCAAATTTTGACGAAACCATTGGTAGCTCAGACACCCCTATTTTGGTTGACTTTTGGGCTGAATGGTGCGGACCATGCAAGGCCATTGCACCTGTGCTTGCAGAAATTGCAACCGAGCAAGCAGGAAACATCACTATTGCAAAACTCAATGTTGATGACTACGGCGACATCGCCATGCGCTTCAATGTCATGAGCATTCCAACACTCATTGTGTTCAATAAGGGTGAAGCTGCAAAGCGTTTGGTTGGAGCTGTTGGTAAGGGCAAGTTGCTACAGGAGCTCGCAGAATTTCTTCCGAACTCCCGCTAGCGCAAGGTAGTCGCGGCACAGCCGTACACGATCTTCAGCGTCGACTCGTTGCTGCAAACTTGCTTGCACCAGACACGTTTGAGTTGGGGGTCTATTGCGTTCGCACCGAACAAGTAGTTGCAGAGTTTCAACAACTTCGCGGCTTGCCTGTAACCGGAACATGCGACCATCTCACCTGGACAACCCTTGTGGAGTCATCGTGGGTGTTGGGTGCGCGACTGCTGTATTTAACTTCTCCTCATATGCGTGGTGACGACGTTCAAGCCATGCAGACAGTGTTGGCCAAATTGGGTTTTGACTGCGGCCGCGCAGATGGAATTTTTGGGCCAAACACCTTGCGTGCGCTTACCGAGTTTCAGCAAAACTACGGAATCACTGCTGACGGAATTTGCGGAGTCAACTCAATTCGTGCGCTAGAGCGAACGAGTAGCCAAGGTGGTGAAGGTCCTGGCATCGTGACCGTGCGTGAACATGAAACTTTGCTCACTGCGCAACACAACACTGAACGCCCGCGCATTGTGATTGGCTGTTTCGATAACAACACCCGTCTCACTCGCCTGCTGGTGCGAGAGTTACGCAATCGCGGTGATGATGTAATGACTATTGAAAACGCAGACCCTCATGCTCATGCACGAACGGCAAACTCCTTTGGTGCCGATTTGTACCTCGGCGTTTCACGTGCCTCAACACATGGGGTGCACTTTGCCTTTTACGAAACGGACTCGTTTGTTTCAGCCGGCGGCAAAGTTGCGGCAGAGTTGTGTGCCGAGAGCGTCCGTTTGGCGGCCGGTGCGCTAATGATTGCAGTGGGTGGCATGCAGCTTCCAGTTCTCCGTGAAACACGAATGCCAGCCGTGATGTGCACCATTGGCCAAGAAGATGAGAGCGACCAAGTCCTTGGAATGGTTCCGGCGTTGGCTCAAGCCATTACACAATGGAGCAATCAGCCGCTATAAAAGTTATCCACAGGTTTATACACACTCTGTGCACAATCTCAAGTTCGTCTTCACGGTAAACCTGTACCCAAGACTGATATGGGTTTACTCGTCGAGGTCGGGGCCTTCGGTCATCAATCGGTAAATTCGCTCAAGGTCCTCAAGGTCGGCAAACTCCACCACCATTTTTCCGTGCTTACCCGACAACGTCACCGTCACAGGTGTGGCGAGGTGTTCAGACAACAATTCCTCAAGCTCGTGTAGACCTGGTTCCTTCACGAGATTGACTCGTCCCGGGGTTCCTGTCTTTGGTTTTGCACCGGTGGTTCCCGGTTTTGGAGTAACCGTTGTTGATGCTGCGCCAGGGTTCACCGCATTTCGCACTGCCTCTTCAAGTCCGCGGACCGTCAGGCTTTGTTCAACCGCTACTCGTGCAAGTGATTCTTGCACGGCGCGATCAGGTGTACCAAGTAGGGCTTTGGCGTGACCAGCCGACAACCGCCCTTCGGCAAGATATTGCTGAATCGTTGGAGGCAAGGTCAGCAAGCGAAGCGAGTTGGTGATTGCTGAACGGCTTTTGCCCACCTTGGCAGCCACTTGTTCGTGGGTCATGGAGAAGTCTTCAAGTAACTGCTGATACGCAGCTGCTTCTTCAAGTGGTGTGAGGTCTTGACGGTGAAGGTTTTCGACCAGCGCTTGTTCTACCGATGACACATCATCGGTAACCCGAACAATGGCAGGAATGGTGGACAGTCCCGCCCGTTTGGAAGCCCGCCAACGACGTTCTCCAGCAATGAGTTCAAAACGATCTGGAGTTGATGAAGGGCGAACCAAAACCGGCTGCAACAAACCAATTGCCTTAATTGACGCAGAAAGCTCCGCGAGTGCGTCCTCGTCAAAGTGATTTCGTGGTTGATTTGGGTTTGGGTCAATGGAGGAAACTGAAATTTCCTGCAGCCCTGTTCCCGAGCCGCCACCATCGCGCGGTGGCATCACGGTTGATCCCGTTGGAATCAACGCATCTAACCCTCTACCGAGTCCCGATTTGCGCGCCACCACTCACCTCCAATGCCACTGCTCGATACGCCTTTGCACCCGTTGAATTTGGGTCAAACGTGGTAATCGGTTTGCCGTGCGACGGTGCTTCAGCAAGGCGAACATTGTGTGGAATAACTGCCTGACACACTTTGTCGCCAAAATGCTCGCGCACTTCGCTCACTACATCGCCTGAAAGCTTGGTTCGGGTGTCGAACATGGTGCAGATAATGCGACTCACACCCAACCCTGGATTCAAGTTTTTGCTGACCAGATCGACGTTGCGGAGCAATTGGCCCAATCCCTCCAACGCGTAGTACTGGCACTGAATAGGCACAATGACCTCTTTGGCCGCCGTGAGTCCATTGACGGTAAGCAATCCAAGTGAGGGCGGGCAGTCAATAAGCACGTAGTCAAACTGGTCAATAATGGCTTCGATCGCCTTTTTGAGGCGAGTTTCTCGGCCCATGGCCGGAACAAGCTCGATCTCGGCGCCCGCCAAATCCAGGTTCGACGGTGCAACAAAGAGGTTCTTTACCGCAGTCGGGGCCAAGCAGTCCTCAAGCGGTGTTTCATGAAGCAACACGTCATAGATACTGGTTTCCATATCCCGGGTGTTCAGACCCAGCCCAGTTGACGCGTTTCCTTGTGGGTCGAGGTCAATCAGGAGCACCCGATATCCCTGTTCTGCAAGGCATGCTCCAAGGTTGATGGTGGTCGTGGTCTTTCCAACGCCGCCTTTTTGGTTCGCCATTGCAATAATCCGCGGTGTCGGATACGGACCAGTGGAGGTGGTACCTGGCATGTTCATGATGAGCCAAGAATACCGCCATGCGAAGACTTTTAGGGGGATAGCGCACTGGAATGTTCCACGTGGAACATTTTGGAATTGGGTTCGCGGGTCGGTCGTTAATGTTCCACGTGGAACATTGCAACAGGCCCAATGCGGGTGGGTTCAGAAACGCCCAGAGCTGAAAGGTTCATTCCTTGCCAACGGTCAGGGGAGCCGGGTGGTGGTTCAGAGACCACGATGACTCCCCCTGCCTTGACCAGTTCGGCCGACCACTGCAGTGTGAACTCGGGTGGGCCAAACCCGCGCGCACAAGCAGCATCAAATGAGTGCTTGATATTGGTGGTCCGCGCAAAACTCTCCACGTCGGTGCACACCACCGAAACTTGTTGTTCAATGCCTAAGGCTTTAACAGTTCGTTGCAGGGCATCGGTCCGTTTCGAGCGACGATCAACCAGGGTGAGCTGAACTTCTGGGCGGGCAATTGCAATGACCAGTCCCGGGACACCGGCCCCGCTTCCCAGGTCTATGCAGGTTCGAACCGATAGCGGGAGAGCGTCGGCAAAAGCACATGCATGGGAAATCATGTCTTTCACGGGTTGCGTGCCGAGCGCACCAATGCGTTGAGCCGCGCTAAAGATGCGGATCAGCCCTTCGTGCTCGGCTGGACGGGGAACTGCCACAAGGGCAGTCTAGTTAGGCCTCTTCTGGCTGGTCGTCTGCAAGTGCAACCACAACACGGCGGTGTGGATCTTGTCCTTGCGAACGGGTGGCAATGCCTGCAAACTCCACAAGCGTGTCGTGAACAATCTTGCGGTCTGCAGAATTCATCGGTTCAAGAACTCGTGGTTGTCCACTTGCGAGCACGTCGTTTGCCACCTTGAGGGCAAAGCGACTGAGGGCTTCGCGACGCTTTTCGCGGTAGCTGGCAATGTCTACTCGAAGGTGTGTGTCATGGTCGCCCAAACGGCGTTGGCTCACCACGCGGGTCAAGTCCTGAACTGCCATCAGCGTTGCACCTTTGGTGCCAACGAATACTGAAACATCCGTGCCATTCACGTTGATGTCGATGTCTTCGCCTGATTGTTGAACCGACACTGAACCGGTTAAGCCGGCAGCAGTGAGCATTCCTTCAAGAAATGTGGTTGCTGCAGCACTCACAGTGGCTGGATCTACTGGTGGCATGTCGGGGCGTGGAGCCCTTGGGGTGGCTTCGCGCTTTGGGCGAGGAGATGAGGTCTTCTCGCGGCGCCCACCTTTGGCGTCTCCATCTTTACGAGGACCGCGTTTTGCCGACTTGTCGCGACGATCGTTCTTGTTGCGAACACTGTTTGGACGAACACGAGCGCGTACTCGTGCTTCTCCGCGAGTGCGCCCGAAGAGTCCTTGTTTCGGTTCTTCAACAACTTCGAATTCGGCATCGTCTTCTGCAACACCCAACTGATCGAGTGCCAAGTTTTTCGCCAACTCAATGGTTTCTGCTGTGGTTTCTACCCATTCCATAACAATGTCCTTACGTGTGATGACTTACGATTTTTTTGGCTTGCGCGGAATCGCGCTGCTTCGGTTTTTGCCCGGAGGCGTTGATTGCTTCGCCGAAGAAGTTCCGCCTTTTGGAGGAGTTACTCGCTTGCTCACAAATGGGGCACTTGGATCGGTGGTTTCTTTCTTTGGCTTCTTCGACTCTTTGTCGTTCTTCGACATTTCGCGCGCGCGTTCACCTGCTGCTTGAGCTTGTCGACCTAACGATGAATCATTTCCGTAGAACCGTTGTGTGATGTATTGCTGTTGACCAATACGAATTACTGCTTGCACCATGTAATACACAATCAATCCGGTTGGCAAGAACAGTTGAAAAACTGCAAAAAACACTGGCAAATACTGCATGATCTTTGCTTGTGTTGCTGACATGGTTGGGCTTACCGTGCGCGATGCAACCATTTTTTGTTGCACAAAATACAGAGCTGCGAGTGCTGCAACAAGAAACACATAAATGAGACCAGTTGCAAAGTTGTCTCGCACTGCATCGACTGGTTTCAACGCAAGGTCAATTCCGAATGACACCATCTCGGTTTTTCCAACCAGCGACTGATACAACTCAGAAGTTTTGTTCAGGTACTTCGGCGCAAACGTCACTCCGTCTGCTGCTTTTGAAATCAAACCGTGCAACGCTTGAAACATGATGATGAACACGGGCATTTGCGCCGCAATTGGCAAACACGATGCCATCGGGTTCACCTTGTGTTCCTGGTACATCTTCATCATTGCTTCGTTCATTTTCTGGCGATCGCCTTTGAACTCAGCTTGTAAGCGACGCATCTCTGGTTGTAGGCGTTGCATTTCCAACATGCCTTTGGTGCTCTTCAGTGTGAGCGGTGTAATCAGCAACATGACCACCACGGCCACTAGGCCAATAGCGAGGGCGTAGTTGTGAGTCCAGGCATAGAAGGTGGAAATCAGTCGTGCGGCGAGTTCAAACATGATGGGTCAGCAATCTTTCGTGTTATCGGTGCAACAGACGGTAGGCGATACCGAAGTTGAATCATCAGGGAGTGGAACAGGGTCGAAACCAGATGGGCCAAACGGGCGACAACGAAGCAGGCGGCGAGCGGTCAACAACCCTCCTCGGCGAGCCCCAAATACTTCAATTGCCTCATGGCCATATTCTGAGCAAGTCGGGAAAAATCGGCATTTTGATGGGTACCCCGGGCGCAGCGACTGGTACCAGCGAATAGCGCGCAACATGGCCTGTTGGGTTTTTGTGGTGGAGAGATCACTTGTGGTGAAGGCTGCTTGGGGGGTGGTCATGGTCATGAAACCGCCACCTTTGCCACGAGTTGGTCAACAGTGGCCCCAAGGTCATTCCAAGACATGGTTCCAACACGTGGTTGGGCACCTACCAAATACCAGCCTGCCGGCAATTGGTCGGACTTAGCCTCAAGAAGCGAGCGCAATTGGCGACGAATTCGGTTGCGCAGCACGGCACCGCCCACGTTTCGACCAATGGCGTAGCCCACATGGGCGTTCTGCAAGGAAGAGTCCGTCAACATCAGACACCACAATCCGTTGGAGCGAACATACGTTCCCTCTTTGGACAGTCGGGAGAAGACCTCCCGTTGGCGTATCCGGCCGATCAAGCCGAAAGCTTGTGTCGGCCTTTGGCGCGACGGGACTTCAAAATGGCGCGGCCAGCACGGGTCTTCATACGATGGCGAAAGCCATGCTTCTTGGCACGACGGCGATTATTTGGCTGGAAAGTGCGTTTCACGCACGCCTCCTCGGTTCGGTGCCGAGAGGACCTCGACAGCTCTGGACGAACAACCTATTGGGTTGAACGATGGGACTACAACGGCAAGAACTCTACAGGCAAAACTCGGTTTTTTTTGCCTGTGGAAAACCTGCTACCTTCGCTTCCCCCGCCTCGTGTCGGCGGGGGTGTCCACACCCTGTGGACAGTGCTGTGGACGGCATTTGACACGGGTTCCGCTCGTCGGAAACGCTTGACACCATTGGGTTTCACGTCATGTGAAGCGCACATATCAGTACAGAGGAACTATGGAAAACGAGCTACAAGTCGATTCTCGCGGCACCGAAAACCATGATGACGTGTGGCGTGCAACCGCTCAAGTTTTGCGTGCTCAAGTTTCTGAAGCCGTCTGGTTTTCTACATTCAACGATGCTGTTGCCATTGCAGATGACAAAATGAGTCTTCGCCTTCAGGTTCCGAACACCTACGTGCGCGAACGAATTTTGACTCGCTACATGTCTCTTGTTCGCGATGCTTTAGACGAAGTTGGGGCAAGTGAGCGCCAACTGCTCATCGACGTCCAGACCAACACTGCTGCCGATGTCAACGAGCAGTTGTCCACGAACAACACCCCCGACCAATTGCCGGCCGAGCTCAACACTTCTCTTTCCCAGCCGTCCGAAACCACCACCCTCAAAAGTCGCACGGGCAAAGGCATGGCAGTAGGGCTCAACCCTCGCTACACCTTCGAAACCTTCGTAAAGGGCACCTCGAACCAATTCGCCCTTGCGGCTGCTCAGCGTGTTGCCGAAACCCCTGGTCGTTCGTACAACCCGTTGTTCATTTACGGTTCTGCTGGACTGGGCAAAACCCACCTGCTCCACGCCATTGGGTATTACGTACACCAGAACTACGCCCACTACGAAGTTCGCTATGTCTCAACAGAGACATTCCTCAACGAATACGTTGATGGCATTCGCAGTAACACCATTGCTGCCTTCAAACGTCGCTACCGCGAAGTTGACGTCTTGCTGATTGACGACATTCAGTTCATGGAGGGCAAAGAAGGTTTGCAGGAAGAGTTCTTCCACACGTTCAACTCGCTCCACGGCGCAAACAAGCAGATCGTCATTTCCTCTGACCGTATGCCGGACGCCATTCCTACCTTGGAAGACCGTTTGCGCGGTCGCTTCCGTTGGGGTCTCATCACCGACATTCAGCCACCCGACATGGAAACCCGTCTGGCCATTCTTCGCAACAAAGCCGAACGAGAGCGTACGTCTGTGTCTCACGAGGTGTTGGAGTTCATTGCCAGCAATGTCACCACCAACATTCGTGAACTTGAAGGCGCCCTCATTCGGGTTGCTGCATATGCCAGTTTGAACAAAACCCAGGTTGATGTACCTCTGGCCCAGCAGTTGCTCACCGACTTGCTTACTCGTGCCACGGTAAAGCCGCGTTCTGACGAGCAGTTGCTAGTGGAAATCGCTGAACACCTTGGGTTTGAAGTCGAAGCGTTGCGCGGCAAGAGTCGTCAACGCCCTTTGGTGCAAGCACGCCAAACAGCAATGTATGTGTTCCGTGAACTTACCGACCTCAGTTATCCCGCTATTGCCCGCTTGTTCGGCGGCCGAGACCACACCACCGTGATTCACGCTGTCGATAAAACTCAGCGCATGATGAGCGAGCGTAAGCAGGTGTACGACCAGGTCACCGAGCTCGTCCAGAAATTTAAGACGTCATAAATCATGTTGGGGACAACCATGTGGGCAACAGCGCAACAACCAGTGGATAACCAAGAGTTATGCACGGCTGTTCGAACTACACAAATGCAAGATGTGTTTGCCACCCCACAGGCATGTGAGGAACATTTCCATATGTCATTTGGTATTCGTGGTGTTCATCCACAATCCACACCCCTTATTACCGTTATTAAGTCTTTATATAAACATCCACAAATAACAATGAACAACGTTGGCCAAGGAGCATGGTGATGAAATTTCGAGTTGAGCGCGAAGTATTGGCAGAAGCACTAGGTGCAGCAGCTCGTGTTGCATCAACACGGAACAACGCCATGCCGGCACTTTCCGGTGTGAAGCTTGAAGTCACTGGAGATCAATTGACATTGTCGTGCACAGATAACGACCTCTCGGTTCAGTTTGTACTTCCAGTTGGCGGGCAAGCCGATGGAGTAGTTGTTGCAAGCGCAAAACTTTTGAGCGACATTGTTCGCGCAGGTGCAGACGGCAAAGTTACGTTTGAATCTGCTGGCGAAGAGGTTCATATTTCATCTGGTCGTGCACAAACAACGGTTGCAACATTTGCCGCTAGCGATTTCCCACATATCGCATTAGCAAGTGCTCCACCAGTAACTCTCTCGGCACCATTGTTGGGCGAAGCCCTTCGACAAGTTGTTCGCGCAGCAAGTTCCGACATGCAGCGTTTGCCACTCACCGGAGTTTTAATGTCGGCAGAGCCAGAAGGCCTGCGCTTAGTTGCAACCGACTCATATCGTTTGGCTGTTCGCGATTTACCAGGAACAAACGTGTTGGGTCACGGACAAAAGGTGGTCATTCCAAGCCGTGCACTTGGTGAATTACAACGTTTGCTCAATCAAGGCGACGAAGTGACGTTGTGTCTTGCAGAAGACAGAGCAACGTTTGCAGTAGGAAATGCAACATTGTCAACCAGTTTGTTACAAGTTGAATTTCCAAACTATCGACAACTCATACAACCGTCATATCCGAACACGCTCACGGTTGCTCGTGAAGCTTTACTTGAAGCGGTTCGTCGTTGCCGAATTTTTGCACGCGAAACCACTCCAGTGCGTTTAGAGATGACAGCCACATCGTTGAAGTTGTCGGTAATTACTCAAGACATCGGAAACTCAGAAGAAGAAATTGATTGCTCGCTTGAAGGAACCGAGATGATTGTTGGTTTCAACCCTGAGTATCTTGCTGCAGGAATTGAAGCTGTTACTGGTGATGAAATCACCATTCAAACCACCGATCCACAACGTCCGGCTGTTCTTCGCGGTGTTGGAGCAGATGATTATCTCTACTTGGTGATGCCACAACGTCTCACCGTTTAAGTGCAGCATTCCGAGCGACAGCGTGATCATTCAACACCTTGAACTCACGAATTTTCGCAATTACGCGGCAACAACAATTGATTTAACTTCTGGTGTTACCGCAGTTGTTGGAAACAACGGTCAAGGCAAAACCAATTTGGTTGAAGCGCTTGGTTATCTTGCGACGTTAAAAAGTTTCCGTGGTGTGCCAACCGAAGCACTCATTCGCACGGGTTGTGAAAGCGCAGTATTGCGCGCAACAGTTGTGCACGCTGACGGAAGAGAAGTACTGATCGAAACCGAACTTGTGCGCACAGGACGCAATCGTTCGTTGGTGAATAAACAACGCCTCGCTCGGTCTCGAGATTTGCTTGGAGTGGTGCGGACCACGGTGTTCTCACCAGAAGATTTGGAATTAGTGAAAGCTGCACCAAGTGTGCGTCGTGACTTCGTTGATGATGCTCTTGTCGCGTTGCAGCCCAAACTTGATGTTTTGTGCAGTGAGATTGAGAAAGTGTTACGTCAACGAAACTCGTTGTTAAGGCAAGCAGGTGGCAGGCTGTCACCCGATATTGCAAGCACACTCGATGTTTGGGACGCGAAGTTGGCAGAACTTGGCAACGAACTTGGTGACGAGCGTTCCCGACTCATCGCTCAAATTTCTCCTCGTGTGTCGAAGGCATATGAAGAACTCGCAGAAAAAGCCACTCCGATCGGCTTGGTGTACGAACCCGAATGGCGCCGAATTGGTTTGGCCAACGAACTGCAAACCTGCCGCATGGATGACATTCGTCGGGGTACCAGCACGGTTGGGCCTCATCGCGATGACATTGATTTGCTGATCAACGGCTTGCCAGCCAGAACCCATGCATCCCAAGGGGAGCAGCGAACCTTGGCGCTTGCTATGCGGTTGGCGGTGCACCGCATGGTCACCGAGGAGTTCGGCTCTCCGCCGGTACTCATTTTGGACGATGTGCTGTCCGAACTAGACCCTGGCCGGGCCGCAGCCTTATTACGTCACTTTCCGGAGGGCCAGGTACTCATTACTACGGCGGGCTACCTACCCGAGGCCGCTCACCCCGACCGTATTGTGCGTATTCAACAGGGTGCTGTCGTTCAGGACAGCACCACAAAGGACAGTTTTCCTACATGAGCAATGTCAACAACCCATCCGAGGAAGCCCTCGACGAGGATCGACAAACTGACGCCAGCATGGGCAGTCTTGGTCGTCTGTCCACCGAGCTCAACGCGTTGTTGTCTCGCCTTGGCTCCGAACCGGCATCGGTGGTGAACAGTGTGTTCACCGATTGGGTCACACTCGTTGGCGAACACGTTGCGCAACATGTTGCTCCAATCAAACTCGAACACTCCCGATTACTCGTTGAAGTGACTGAAGCGGCGTGGGCTACACAATTGCGTTTTCTCGAACCGCAACTTCTTGCAACGTTGTCAGCAGCAACATCAAGCAACATTGTTGGTATCGATGTACGCGTAAAGCGCAATTCGCGTAGCAAGTAATTGGTAGACTAAACCGTGTTATTTATGTTGCTCAATCGTGTGTCTCGCCGCATTTTCGGCGCTCTCGTAGAAGGTAAGTGATGGCAACCACCAAAGCTCAAAAATCGGCAACTGCCGGATCCGCGTCTTATGGCGCAAAAGACATTCAGGTACTTGAAGGCCTCGACCCTGTTCGTAAGCGCCCAGGTATGTACATCGGGTCCACAGGGCTCACTGGTTTACATCACCTCATTTGGGAAATTGTGGACAACTCTGTTGACGAAGCAATGGCCGGATATTGCAACAAAATCACGGTTACTTTGCTTGCCGATGGCGGTTGTGCAGTAAGCGACAATGGCCGCGGAATTCCTGTCGACCCATACACATCTGGCCAACACAAAGGCAAGAGCGCACTTGAAGTGGTGCTCACCGTGTTGCATGCTGGTGGAAAGTTTGGCGGCGAGGGATACAAAGTTTCTGGTGGTCTACACGGTGTAGGTGTGTCGGTAGTGAACGCACTATCGAAGCGACTGGTTGCAGTTGTTGATCGTGGTGGCGAACGCTTCAGTCAAGAATTTGTTGATGGTGGAAAACCAAAAGGGAAATTGTCAAAGATTGGTGCATCACCAAACAAGTCAGTAACAGGAACCACAGTTACATTCTGGCCAGACCCAACCATCTTCGCTTCAGAAGGCGTTGAGTTTGTTGCGCGCACGGTTACCGAGCGTTTGCAAACTATGGCATTTTTGAACAAAGACTTAGAAGTTGTATTTAACGACGAACGAGCCGACAAAAAACAATCCATCACCTATCAATACAAAGGCGGAATTGTTGATTTTGTGAAGCACCTAAACGCTTCACGCGAGGCATTGTTTAACAAAGTTGCACATTACGAAGGCAGCGACGACGAACAAACCGTCGACATCGCACTGCAATGGAACACCGGCTATTACGAGGGTATTTATGGTTATGCCAACGGCATTTCCACCGTTGAAGGCGGCATGCACGTTGAAGGTTTCAAGACTGCGCTCACCTCGGTGGTCAACAAATACGCGCGTGCAACAAATGCGTTGAAGGAAAAAGACGACAACCTGTTAGGTGAAGACATTCGTGAAGGCATCACTGCAATCGTTGCAGTGAAACTTCGCGAACCACAGTTTGAAGGTCAGACAAAAGCGAAGTTGGGCAACGTGTCCATCCGTTCGTTCGTGCAGAAGGAAACAAACGCACGACTTGAAGAGTGGATGCAAGAAAACCCAACTGAAGCAAATCGCATTGTTAAAAAAGCAATTGCTGCGGCACAAGCTCGACTTGCTGCAAAGAATGCACGTAATGCTGTTCGCCGTAAAACCGCACTTGCCGGAGCCGGCATGCCCGACAAGTTGAAAGACTGCACCAGCACTGATGCAAGTGAAACCGAGTTGTTCATCGTTGAAGGTGACTCAGCAGGCGGCACAGCAGTAGACGCACGCGATCCGCGCACGCAAGCAATTTTGCCAATTCGCGGAAAAATCTTGAACGTAGAACGTGCTCGTCTTGACAAGATGTTGAAAAACACCGAAATCCAAACACTCATTACCGCAATTGGCGGTGGTATTGGTAACGAAGAATTCGACGCATCAAAGGCGCGTTACCACAAGGTGGTCATTTTGGCTGACGCTGACGTGGACGGCAGTCACATTCGTACCTTGTTGCTTACGTTCTTCTATCGACAGATGAAACCAATGGTTGAAAATGGATTCATCTACATTGCGCAACCACCGTTGTTCTCTACCGAAATTGGTAAAGAAAAGATTTATCTCAAAGATGATGCTGCAAAAGAAAAGTTCCTTGCTGAGCACCCAAACCACAAGAAAGAATTCCAACGCCTGAAGGGTCTTGGAGAAATGGACTGGCAAGAACTTCGTAGCACCACCATGTCGGCCGACTCACGCACGCTGTTGCAGGTCACTGTCGACGAAGCCGCACTCGCCGAAGACATCATGAGCGTGCTCATGGGTGACGACGTGGAAAGCCGCAAGAAATTTATTCAAACCAATGCGCGCGATGTGCGCAACCTCGACTTCTAGCGAGCACTTAGGCGTAAAGGACGTGTGTAATGGCCAGTAAAAAACCAGCGAAAAAAGCAGCAGCCAAGAAGCTTGCCCCGCGCAGCGATAAGTCTGCGAGCAGCAAGTCAGCTCCCGAAGCAGAAACCGCTTCAGGCACTCCGCCACGTAAACCACCTGCAAAACAGGACGATTTGTTCGCTAACCCAGACTCGGTTCAGCCGGTGCAGTTGCAAGACGAAATGGAACGTTCGTTCCTTGACTATGCAATGTCGGTCATCATGTCGCGTGCTTTGCCCGACGTTCGCGATGGTTTGAAGCCAGTTCACCGCCGAATCATTTGGGACATGGATCAACAGGGTTTCCGCCCTGACCGCCCGTTTGTGAAATGCGCGCGCGTTACCGGCGACACCATGGCGCGCTATCACCCACACGGTGACGGTGCTATTTACGACGCGTTGGTTCGCATGGCTCAGCCGTTTTCGTTACGTCACCCACTTATCGACTTCCATGGAAACTACGGTTCACCAGACTTTGGTCCAGCAGCCAGTCGATATACGGAATCTCGTTTGCACCCGCTCGCCATGCAATTGCTTGCAGACATCGACGAAGACACTGTCGACCTTATTGCCACCTATGACGGCACTGCAGAAGAACCAATTGTGTTGCCAGCGCGTTTCCCCAACCTGTTGGTAAACGGAAGCCAAGGCATTGCAGTAGGTATGGCCACCAGCATTCCGCCGCACAACTTGGGTGAAGTAGTGGATGCAACGTTGCACCTCATCGACAATCCAGAGGCAACAACCGGCGACCTCATGAAGTTTGTAAAGGGCCCAGACTTCCCAACTGGCGGCCTCATCCTTGGTCGTGACGGAATTAAAGATGCGTATCAAACCGGTCGCGGCAGCATCAAGATGCGCGCAAAGGTCAGCATTGAAGAAGGTAAGCGTGGGCAAATGCTCATCGTCGTTACCGAACTTCCATATCAAGCAAGTTGTTCCGCCATTGCATCTCGCATTCAGGAACTCGTTGATGGTGGCGAACTTGACGGCATTGCAGACGTGAACGACAACTCATCGGGTGGTCAAACCAACCTCATTATCACGCTGAAGCGCGATGCGAATTCAAATGTGGTCATGAACAACTTGTTCAAACTCACACAACTACAGACCAGTTTCCCTGTGAACATGGTTGCACTCGTCCACGGAGTTCCTCGCACACTCAACCTGCGCGATGCACTCGTTGGCTACGTAGATCACCAAATTGAAGTCACCACACGACGTTCAAGGTTCCGCCTACAAAAGGCAACCGATCGAAACCACATTCTTGAGGGTCGCTTAAAGGCGCTTAACGTCATTGACGAAATCATCAAATTGATTCGTGCCAGCGAAGATGCAGCATCTGCAAAGGCTGCGCTGATGGGCAAGAAGTACAACTTCTCCGAGCGTCAAGCAATCGACATTCTCGACATGCAGTTGCGCCAACTCACCAGGTTGTCGCGCATCGACCTTGAAACCGAACAAAAAGATGTACTTGCTCGCATCAAGGAACTTGAGGCAATCCTTAATTCCGACACGAAGTTGCGTGCGGTTATCTCTAAAGAACTCAGCGCAGTTCGCGAAGCTTTCGCCACTCCTCGCGTGTGCAAAATTGCCGCCGATGTTGGTGAAATGAGTGTTGAAGACTTGGTCGACAACAAAGAACTCGTCATCGTGATGACCCAGGCTCAATACATCAAGGCTGTGTCTGCTGATTCATTCCGCACACAAGGTCGTGGTGGCAGGGGAGTAAGCGGTGCCAAGATGAAGTCTGATGACATCGTCAGCAACGTCATCTTCACTACGTCGCACTCATACTTGCTGTTCTTCTCAAACCGCGGTCGTGTGTACCGGTTGCGAGCGCTCGACATTCCCGAACGCGATCGCACCGCAAAAGGCATTCCAATTGTCAACCTGTTGCCGTTAAACCAAGGCGAAACCATTCAGGCAATTATTGACACTCGCGAGTTCCCTGGCGAACGCTTCTTGTTCTTCGCAACCAAAGAAGGACAGGTGAAGAAGACTCCATTTAACGAGTACGACTCAAGCCGCCGAGATGGCCTCATTGCCTTGAAGTTGCGTCCAAAGGACGAACTTGTTCGCGTAATCGAAACTTCAGGTAGTGACGACGTGTTTATGGTGACGCGCGACGGCCAAACCATTCGCTTCTCTGAAAAAGGAGTTCGTCCAATGGGTCGTTCGGCCGCAGGTGTGCGCGGAATGAAGTTGCGTGCCAGCGACGAAGTGGTGTCGTGTGATGTTGCCAAGGATGACTCGGCAATTCTCATCATCACCGAGTCGGGCTATGGCAAGCGCACCCAAGTCAGCAACTTCGCCCGCAAAGGTCGAGGCGGCATGGGAATGATTGGCATCAAACTCACCGGCAAAAAGGGTCACGTAGTGGCCGCATTTATGGCGGGCATCGATGATGACATCGTGGTCGTTGCTTCGGGTGGAACCACCATTCGCACCCCAGTGAAGGAAATCTCCAGCCAAGGTCGCGCGGCAACCGGCGTGCGCATCATGAGCATGGATGACGGACAAGTTGTGGCCTCAGCCGCACTCGTTCTTTCTCACGACGAAGCATAAATACACGTCCTCGAGCAGAGCGAGGTAGTGCAACGCTGACGGTTGCACTCACCATTGCGGTGATGGTGTTGTTGCTTGCTGCCTTTAACCGAGTTGGTACATATCTCATCAATGCTGAACGTGCACGAATCGTCAGCCAAGTTGGAGCTCTTGCTGCCGTGTATGGCGGCGAACGAACAGCACGCGAAGTAGTGCAACTGAATGACGCAACAGTGTGTGAGTTTCGTAACCCTTCCAACAACACAGCATTCTTTACCGTGTGCGTAGATGTCCAAGGCACACAACGGTTCGCTCACGCTGTCGATAGTTGGACAATCTCAGTGCCTACACTGGAACCGTGAGTAAAACATCTGCACGTGCACCACGGGTGCGTCGAGTTACCAGAGTTATTCGCGAGATTGATCCCTGGTCAGCCTTCAAGGTGGGTCTCGCGTTTCACTTGGTGGTGTACTTCACGGTGTTGATTGCATCGGTGTTGTTATGGAGCGTGGCCTCGGCAACGGGAACCATCGACAACATTGAACGTTTCATGATGTCGTTTGGGTGGGAAACATTCGAATTCAATGGTTGGCAATTGTTGCTCAATGAGATTTTGCTCGGCCTGCTGCTGGTGGCTTTGCTAACCATCGTGTGGGTACTTGGAGCAACCATGTTCAACTTGATCACCGATCTTGTAGGCGGAATTCGGGTATCAGTACTGGAAGAAGAGGTTCTGGTATCCACGGTTGAGGGTGACGGAAAGCGGCAGTAGGCTCATTTCCCCCGAAAGCAATTCGGGGCTATAGCTCAGTTGGTTAGAGCGCATCCCTGATAAGGATGAGGTCACAAGTTCGATTCTTGTTAGCCCCACGGAGGTAGTGCAGTGAATTTCATCCGACGCGTACTGATGGTGCTTGGCATCGCAGGTGCTGCCGGAGCCATACTGCGTATTAAGGGTCGGTCAGAGCATTCCACCACTCGTGGCGGCTGGCGCCCAATGAATCCGTCAGAGAGCGATTCAGCGAACCCACCTTCGACCAAGAAGTAACGGTTGTGTTTACCGACAAAGTGGGAGTTCTTGGAGCTGGCGTAACCGGTGTTCGAGTTGTCGAACATTTGCGCGCGCTTGGGCACACCAACATTTTGATCAGCGACAAAGTGTCAGCTCGCGCAAAACGGCTTTCGGCGCTTCACAGCACAAACACCATTCTGGTTGAAGCAGTAACTCGAGAAGAACTGTTTGAGTGCGCGGTTGTTGTGCTTGCTTTTGGTGCACCGCACGCACAACTAGCTTCACAATTCATTCAGCGTGGTGTGTCGGTGGTGTCTCTTTCCGACAATGTTGCCGACTGCATGAATTTGTTGGCACTC
>JACCDT010113699.1_pt1 | contig 19979 bp, 20 predicted proteins | sample 7446291 | NCBI WGS metagenome assembly JACCDT01 (sample SAMN15323446, study PRJNA562643) | freshwater metagenome | isolation source: river surface water | place: USA:Blue River Watershed | collected 2017-08-17 | reverse complement strand
TGCCATTGACTTATACATCTCAAATGTGTAAGAAAGAAGGCTGTTCTAAGTTAGGATGGTATGGTTTACCAGGAGGCCGTGGAGAATACTGTTCGGATCATAAATCTAATGAAATGGTCAATACTAACTGTAGCCGATGCTCTGAGAAAGGCTGCGATCTTATTGCAAGCTTTGGTTATGATTCTGGAGACCGCACTAGAGAACGATGTTCCTCTCATCACTTGCCTGGAATGATTCAATTGTCCTGGCAATTATGCTCTGAATGCAACTTTACCACGGTTAATTCAAAGTATAGACCGTATTGCTACTCATGCTATGCTGACAAATTTCCGAACAATGTGACTGTGATGAATCATAGAACTAAAGAGAAGGCTTATGCTCGTAAGCTCTTGGAGTTGTATCCTGATGGTCGCGCCAATAGAGAAATTGAGTTTGGCGTAAGTCGCCATCGTCCTGACTTCTTGATTGAGCTCGACGATAGAGCTATAATAATCGAAATTGATGAAGATCAACACAATCGCGAATACTCTTATTCAAAAGACTCTGAGGATTGTCGCAATCAATGCCTTCGTGAATCTATCGGTAAACCAATCATCATGATTCGCCTGAACCCTGACAGTTACCACAAGAACGGTTCTGTAATTGGCGGTTCCTTCATGTATGTGCATGACCGATTGGCTATTGAACCTGATGAATTCGGTAAGCGTTTCGAAGAACTCGCCAATGTCATTACTGAGCAAATTCATTCTGATGACATCGAAGACTTTCAAGAAATCTACTTGTTCTTCAACGAGTAATCAGCGAATGATCGCTTAAAGCTTGCTTGATGGCAACAAGCAATTGCTTTTTTGTGGTATGATTCATTATACTTATGGTTAAAGTATATTCACCTATTGGCATTCTTTCGATTGTTCGTTCATATATGTCAGGCAAGTCGAACCTAAAACGCAAAGCTGATGATAACTCTGAATACTCGGCAAATGAATCAAAGCGAGCGAGACTATGTCCGTAAGTATTAATTATTTTTTTCCCAGGAATTTGTCATCGTACTAATATACACGGCTACGTGGATAAGCAAATCGTCTTATCCATCCTAATTCCAAGTAACACAAACTAAATAAAAAGGTATGAGTTCAGGAGGCGTCTATAGCCTTTTAACTAATGATGGTAAGCAAGATCAGATGCTTATGGCCACCGAGGCTTTGTCTCGTCGTTTGGCAGCTATTCGTAAGGCCCGTGAAAACATGGCCAACCCAACCCCTACTCTCGCTGATATCGAGAAGACCCACATCATCTTCATGAACTCGCACTTCAAGCCTTTCGCTGCTATGGGTTTCGAGTACAACAAGGTGGTTGCTAACAGCCCAACTCTCGGCTCGAAGGTTCAATTCTCCATCCCACAATTTGGTGACTTCTTCAATGACATGGTTGTCCATGTGAAGCTCACTTCGCCAACTGCTACCTTCACTGGTACCCCTGCTAACGGCGCTGTCGATTGCGCCTTGTTCCGTTGGTGCGACTTCCCAGGTGAACGCCTCTTCCAAAAGGTGTCCTTTGATGTCAACGGTAACCCTCTCGATGAATACTACCCAGATACTTACAACATGCACCGCCAATACTGCGTGAGCGAATCCAAGAAGGTCGGTTGGTTCAAGAACATGGGCCAAGAACTCCCAGTTGATGCTATGTACAAGTATCATGATGATACCCAATCGCCAGTCGCTCCTAAGAACGCTCGCGCTTCGTTCCGCCACTATGATGGCCACCAAACTTACAAGCAAACTCATGAAGATCTTGAAATGTTTATCCCACTCTTGTTCTGGTTTAACACCGATCCTCGTCTCTCGATCCCATCCGTCTGCATCCCATACGGCCAACGCTTCATTAACATCGATCTCGCCACCCCACAACAACTCCTCCGCGCCATCATCAACCCAGGCGCCTTGTCCACCTCCGGTTTGACTGCTCCAGTGGTCACCACGCCAACCTTCGCTAACTTCGACTTGTACATCAACAACATCTTTGTGCAACCAGATATCCATGACATCTACATCAAGCGCGTTGCTTTCTCGCTCGTCCGCGTGCACCGTCGCCAAGTCACCAACGTGAACAAGGCTTCGGACAACGTCCACCTCCAATCTATCAAGTGGCCAATTGAAACCCTCTACATCGGCATCCGCCCAACTGCCAACGTCACCTCCAACCCTAACGTAACTGCCGTCAACAGCCAAGCCTCGGTCATCGATGCTAACATGAGCGACTGGCACAAGTTTGGCGTCGTTACCGAAACCTCGGTCACGCAAGCTGCTGGTGTCACTGGTGCCGCCGCTGGTTACCTTCTCAGCAAGCAACGCGGTCACGTCAGCCGCATCAACATCAGCTCGCAAGGTATCCCATTGTTCAACAACATGCCTTCCAAGTTCTTCAACTCGTACGTGCCTTACACATACGGCGGATGGAACATTTCGACGCCAACAGACAACGGCTTGTATATGGTGTCATTTTGCCTATACCCAGGCACATTCCAACCATCCGGTCATATTAACGTTTCTCGCGCTCGTGAGTTCTACTTTGAATACACTTCTGATTACGTCCGTTCGGACCGTACTGCCGATTTGGTCGTCAATGCTGTGGCTCTTAACTTCCTTCTCATAAGTGATGGCAGCGCTGCCCTCAGATATGCTACATGAGCTTTCGAGATGGGACTGCGGCCTGTACGTTACTTAAAAGAAGATCATATCGTATCATTCCTTTATTTTTTGCCTCTCAGACTCACGAAAACGGATGCCGATATCGCGTATTCGAGAAGAATCCTAAATGCTTGATTTCCTGTATTTGAAGGTGTTGTTGAACTCTACTACCCTCCCTAGGGGGTGGTAGCTCTATAATTCCTTTAAGTGCATTTAGACTCATTTCTCAAAGTTTATTAGCCTCCCGGGAAGCCAATAGGAATTCTAATATGAATTAGAATCATGAATAATTTAGATTTTTTGATCTTAAAAGTCAAAAAAAAAATTGAATTCTGTATTTCTAGAATACTGAACAATGCAACGATCTATCGAACGTTTGAGCGCCCTTGGCTTTGAAATGGTTGACCAAACCATCTACAAGACTACGAATACTCGAATGAAGATTAAGTGCATTGAGCACGGCATCATCTGGTCTTCTACCGTTGGCGAAGCTTATCGAAAGGCCAAGTATTGCGAAAAGTGCCGAGAACTTGACGGTTCTTGGAAAGAAATTGCCCATTCTAAAGGATACAATATCTTGAAAGAAGAAGGAGAATTGGTAACATTTCAGTGTTCTGAAATGCATGAACCTTGGACTACTAAGAACCATAACATCAAGTTTACGGAATGTAAGACTTGTTCTGGTAAAGTGATTCCATTGGCTGCGGTTTTGGAAAAGGTTGAGTCCCTTGGATTCAAACTGACTAATCCTGACGAATTTGAAACCACTCGTAGTACGGGCAATTTCAAGTGTTCTAAGGATCACGAATGGTCATGCCAAATACATAACGTATATGGTGAGAAATCCGGTTGTCCTCATTGCTCTACAGGTTCTGGAGAGAAGAGATGCCGTTTCATTCTAGAGACTATCTACCGTAAGCCATTCTCTCGTACTCGAGACATTGTCAAGATTACTCTTGAAGATGGAACTGAACGTAAGCTTGAGCTTGACATGTACAACCGTGAGCTTAAACTAGCTCTAGAATACAATGGCATCCAGCATTACGTTGAAGATCCAGTTTACTTCCACAAGCATGGTGGCTTCGAAGAACAACTCGAACGCGATCGTCTTAAGAAGAAATGGTGTGAAGATAACGGCATTCGACTCATTGTAGTTAGCTATGAATTATCTACATTTGTAGCCATTGCTGAGTACATTACCGGCCAACTAGGAGATGGAACTGATATTAATTGGACAGATAAGCAAACTGAGTATAACACTATGTCTGACGCCAACATCGTAACTACTGATGCTGAAACCAGTTATTGGACTGAGTTTGCTGAAGAGAAAGGAGGTAAGTACGTAGGTCGTTCTCACAATGGCCGCCGTCCAACGATCGTAATGATTTGCGTCAAAGGGCATAAATTCATGCATCAAGAATCTGACTTCAATAGAGGTCGCTGGTGCCCTGATTGTAGCAAAACTAAGCCTTTATCTCTTGACGTTGTCAATGATATGCTTGCTAGCGCCAATATTCAAGTAATCAGTAAGTTCAATGGATCTGCGATTCCTATGATTCTGCGTTGTGACGTGTGTGAATCTGAATACGAATCCATATGGGACAACGTGAAGCAAAGAGAACTCAAGAATGGAAGATGCCGCAATTGCCAATCAAAGCATGCATGGATTGATAAGAACAAGGAAAAGCTTGATAACTTGGATCTCTTACCTGCGGAGCCTGTTCTCAAAGACTTGAGAGACGTCCAGAAATGGATCTGCTCTGCTGGACATCTCCATGAAGTAGCCTGGTCCACCATCAAGGCGCGCAAGGTCGGATGCAAGACATGCAAGAAGGAGAAGCTTGGCAAGTTCAAAGAGAACTAAGTCGACATGTTCATCTTGATACTCGGATGGTATCGATAGTCTTCTAACAAGAAGTCATCTGCATTGAAATCCTCGATTTTCTTTTTTGATTTGAGGATCTTGAGTCTAGGGAAAGGAAATGGCTGTCTCTTGAGTTGTTCTCTTAATGCATCAACATGGTCTAGATATATGTGCGCGTCTCCGATGGTATACAGGAAGTCGCCGGGTTTAAGATCACAGACATGTGCTATCATGATAGTCAAGAGAGAATAACTGGCTATGTTGAATGGTACACCGAGTCCGACATCAGCAGACCTCTGATACATCTGGCAAGACAGCTCCTTGTTAGCCACATAGAACTGGCACATCATGTGACATGGCGGCAAGGCCATTTGTCCAAGATCGTTGGGATTCCAAGCCGAGAGAATGATTCTTCTATCATCTGGATTGTTCTTAATCTTGTGAATAACATCAGCTAGTTGATCAATGCCTTGGCCGGTATAGTCTGTATGCATGTCTACATACTTAGCTCCGAAGTGCCTCCACTGAAAGCCATACACCGGACCGAGGTCCCCTTGTTCTCTATGCTGAAGACCAACTGAATCTAGATACTCCCGCGAGCCTTGTGCGTCCCAGATCTTGACCCCCTTATCGCGTAGTTCGTTACTGTTGGTACTGCCGCGTATGAACCACCTAAGTTCTTCTACGACTCCTCTCCAGAATACTCTCTTGGTAGTGATCAAAGGAAATGATTCTCTAAGCGAGAACTTCATATGATATCCAAAGATGGACAATGTGCCGGTCCCAGTGCGGTCTTGTTTGCGATCACCTCTGAAGAGGATCTCTTCAACGAGCTCGAGGTATCTGTCCTCCATACTTGATATGTTTCTTAAGACCAAAAAAGAAATGACAACTTAGCCAAGCATGGATGGTTTTCTGAAGACGCGCTCAGAGCACTCAGACTTGATTCGTTCTATGATGTCTACGTTTCTGTTGATATCGCTACATAGTCTAATGATGTGCACGTTGGTGGCTGAATCTGCTCCTTTGTCATGATAAGCCTTGATTGTATCATAAGAATGCCGATTCTCCGATTCTAGAGCTTCAATGATGTTTAGCCTGTCTCTAGAGCAATATGTCGAATCGTATGTCGCATACAGTTCAAGTACAGTGGCGAGATCGTCTATTTCTCTAAGAAGTTCTCGTTTGTCCGATTCTTCGCCCAGCGGCTTAAGCAAGTCTATATGCTTCAAGAATTTAGATTTCATGATCAATATGAACTCATGGATTTGTATCCGGTCTCCAACTCGGGCGAGTGACTTAGCATAGTCTCTTGCTTCTAAGAACTTAGATACGTCCATGATTATACATTGCATCGAGATAACTCTAATGAAAAAAATAATACGCGTTTAGGTCGCCACTGATGGCTTGCGGAACTGGCGCTCAACTGTATCATATCTTAGCTTTTGAATGAGCTTAGTGTTGTTAGCGATGGCGCGTCTGGTCATTTCAATGCTGAAGTTTCCATTGTACTCTTCGATGTCGCGAGTCATACGATCTACTTCTATTTCTAGAGATTCGATGGTATTCTCTTTATCTATGTTTAAGTACTCCGTATCATACGTAGCGTACAAGTCAATCATGAGCTCTAGGTTGTCGAGTTCTCTTCTTAAAGCAAGCTCAGAGTTAGCCACCGGCCGCGTCAGATCAATGTCTTTGTAGAACTTAGATGTCATCATTTGGACAAACTCGTGTATATTGATACGCTTTTCGAGCGTAGCAAGCTGCTTGGCGTACTCGGTTGCTTTGGCGTATAGATCCATTGACTACTATGAAATATATATTCAAAATCGTGGAAATAGTTGAATTATTCTTTCATTGTGTTACCATGTTTGTCTCATTCGCCATCTTGATTGCCGCTATCGTCTTGATTGCCATCGGTATGTCTATCAATGACAAGCTAACCGAGATCGCGTCCACTCAGAACATGTTGTTCTCTAGACTCAATGATCTAGAAAATAGAATCAGCTTTAGCGAAGACTTGAGACAAGCATTTGGAGAGTTGTCTCGCTCTGACTTCAAGCGCCATGAAGAGATAATGGACTATCTTCTTGAGATCAAGTACGATGCGAAAGCCGCGGCCATTATCCCGTATAAGAAGCTCTAGACTCTTTCTTCTTTGTAAAAAAGTTGATTATATCAAGTCTATATACCTCTTAGCCATGCAGTACATCGCCAACCAACAGTCCGACCTTCCCAAGGAAGTGTTCTTCGTGATCGTCAAGTTCTTGCCTGTCTGTGAACGATTCGGGTTCTCTGAAGAGATTGATACTAGTACTTACCGTTTGATTCTCAATGCTAAGTACTTGCTCCGTAGAGCGTTCTACAACTGGGCTGTTGACTACAGGGCTGAGATGGATGTCAATCAATACCGCATCAGCAAGTCGGCATACAAGCGGTTCTATCCTCTCGCCCACAGGCGCACGTTCTTGGAGCATGCTCTTGACTATCTTGCCGATGAGCAGGATCGCGCGACTAGAGTCATGTCGTTCAACGAAGCCATCGATGAGCTGACCGAGGATGAGCTCTATGTCATTGGATGGTAATCTGATGAAAAAGTTGATTTTTTTAGTCATTAGAATACAATGACGTACCACGTTCAACGCACCGGCGCCAACTCTGTTATCGTGTCTCACGAAGTCGATTTCTCTGAATTCAAGTACGAGGATTGGCTACATGTGCGCATGGAGCTTACCAATCTCTATTGGCAATTGGTGTCCATGGGACTAGTCCCTGAAGAGTACCTCTATTCTATCGAAATGGAGTTCCCAGACACGCCTACTTCTTAGACTTTCTAGTCTTTGACTTTTTTGATTTCTTAGTAGTCTTAGCTTTGGACTTCTTAGACTTAGATTTTGGTTTCTTGGCTTTGGCCTCTACAGTGACTATGATATAGTTTTCTTTATGCTTTCCGAAGTTAGTTATATCTTCTTTGAACTTAAAGTCTCCAAACGAGATCTTCTCGAAGTTTCCGTAAGTCTTCCCAACTACTGCAATGGCTTTGTCCGAGATAGCTAGATTCAAGAGGTCTAAGTCATTAACAACATACGCGGCCTTTTGAGTCTTAAGAATGTTATTAGCAGTGTCTTGGAAGTAGTCGGTATCGTCGTACCTGTAGAATGCGCCCTCATCGTTGAAGTCTGCCTTTCTAACGTCTACCTCGCCGACTTGATCCAAGTACCATTCTAGGTATTCATATAGGTAGCCAACCCTGACGTGGAACATAGGGCCTAGCTTCTTGTACATGTCTAAGAACTTCTTGTGTCTATCACTAGCCTTCGGAATGTTAGCAATGATCTTGTCTAGTGAGTTAAGCGGCGTCAGCCTCTGATCTCCGAGAAGCACTCCCGAATCGTCCAGTCTTAGCAACATGTATATTGTAAGAAGCGTATTAAAATTGAACGAAATATGATGTATATAACCATGGAAGTGATCAACGGAGAGTACGCGTTCTGCAAGCTAGTGAGTAAAGATGGCCGAAGCTGGCAAGTGTTCGTGAAGAGCAACGTTCCATTAGTTCTTGAGTCTCATGAAGATAAGAGTCTTCCTGCTTGGCAGTACACCGTGTACGGTCAGAAGACCAAGACGACATCGGCCCTGACTGCCATTGAAGGTAAGAACATCGGGCGCAAGAACGAAACGTCTAACTTGATGCAAGCTATCAAACAATCTGAGAGTATGATCTCTAAGAAGTTGAAAGCTGGTTATAGTCTTGTGACTGAAACTGCGCCTGAGTCGACATCGCTGTACCCTATGGCTGTTAGTCCAGCGAAAGACAGGAAGATCTCATTTCCTCTATATGCGCAGCCTAAGCTGGACGGTATCCGGATGATAGCAAGTGCGCGCGATCTTAAATCCCGTCGGTTGCACGATATCGAGGGGTTTGAGTTTGTGAAAGCAGAGACCGACATATTGATCTCTAGACTTCCCGAATTGAACTTCTTAGATGGAGAACTGTACGCGCACGGGCTGCCGCTACAAGAGATTTCCGGCATCGTAAGATCAGGTGATGAATCATCTCCTAAGAGAAGCTTGAAGTATCATATCTTTGATGTTTGTTTTAAGGATATGAGTATCCCGTTCGTAGAACGTTCCGAGCTATTGGCCCGCGCATTCGTCGGAACAAGCTTCGAGTACTTGAGCTTAGTACCTACTATTCTTCTAGAGACTCAAGAAGAAGCTGACTCTTACTTCAATGAGCTAGTCTCCGATGGATATGAGGGTTTAATCTACAAGCCGTCGGCTGCGACATACGAGGCGTCTTCCGTGAGGGAAAAAAGAAGCATACGCTACTTGAAGCGCAAAGCATCGTTCGAGGAAGAGTTCCTGATTGAGTCTTACACTAGCGGATCTGGTAAGTTCGAAGGTCTTGTCGTATTCATTCTTAAGACTGAAGAAGGACATCTGTTCAACTGCGTACCTCTCGGAGATTCCGAATACCGGGCCAAGCTATACAGCGAGTGCGAGGAGGACTTCTCCAAGTACAAGGGCAAGTTGGCTAAGGTCCGTTTCGACGACTGGTCTAAGGACAAGATCCCTCTACGCGGAGTCATTACCCAGCTCGATCGAGACTTGTCGTTTGACTAAGTTGATTGAAAGCAAACCGGGCAAATGGATTTGTCTCTTGTCTTGAGATGAATGGGTCTACGGTTTCTAGGAAGAGTGTCTTCGGAGCCATGTCTTCATCGCACTCGAAGTACTCTCTCCCTCGGGCGAGACTATATTTTTTTCCAAATTCTCTAATGAGAGCTTTCTCAGCAGCTAGATACGAGTTACCGATGTCCATGATGATGAGGAACTTCACATCACCATAGGACTTGACTCTGTTTAGATTGCTTTTGCTGGACATTCCGACCTTTACGCACTTGGGATCTATTCTAAGCAGGTATACTAACATGATTACATATACTGAATGATGTAAGTTAAATTTCAATACATTCAAGTTTCTGCATCAGATAGTCTTCGCTAATCTTATGAATAACATACCAGCATATTTCTGAGTATTGATCTCTTACAGTTGAAGGCAGATACGCGTACCCTGTCGTGAACAGGTTGTCGTTCTCAGGGTTGGCGTGTCGTCCCCTGATCTGTTGGCGAAGGCAGTTGTTCTTGTAGTTCCTATAGTTAAGAATGAGACATTCGTGTACTGTCTCTAGAAGTAGTTCACAATCAAGATGATCTCGCATGAACTGATCTATCATGTTGCAGTCGACATTGCTCTCAACGCAGTCTCCGAAGCACTTGTACACAGACTTGGTGTACGAGGACATGGGCGAATCATCGCCAAACGAGACGTTGTGATAGATGTAAGAAGCCCAATCCATTTATCTTAATAGTTGCTTAGATTTAAAATTCTTTAAGATTCCTTTGATCGGAGACTTCCTAGACTTGGGACGAGGTATCTGCTCGTTGTAGTAGTTCCTAGAACTGAACCTTACCTTCTTAGAGTGAGACACCTTCGGCATCTTCTGACTATGCATCTTGACCTGTTCGATATGAATCGGATCCTTACATATGTTCTGGAGGACCAATTTCAGCAAGTCATTAACCTTGGATATACTCGTTACTCCAGAGAAATCAATAGTCATATAGCCTGCTTTGACGAACCTGTTGATAAGATCGGCTCCCGTGTAAATGATCTGCGGGCAGAACTTACTTGCTCTGAATGCCTTCTTATGACAAACGAAAGACACACAGAGAACTGAAGGCTTTCCTTCAAATATGACCATGGTAATGTTTTGATATGCTTCTGAGAAGTTATTCAAGTACTCCTTTGCCGTCGCCACTGGGACGAACTTCGAGATCTTATCTATGAACAAATTCTTATACTTGTTATCAAACTTAGGAAGTTTCGAAACCATTCTAGAGAACTTCTCTATCGGGACTTGCGCAGCGTTAATGGTGAGCTTCTTGTTAGTCTTAAGAACACCTAGTTCCAAAAAATAAACACAAGGATGCTTCATAAACTTCTCTACTCCGGAATCGTTGACTATGAGTATGTCACCCGAAGGCGGCGTAAGTAGTCCAGACTTCGGATCATAGAGCGTATTTCCTTTGGGCGGTTTGATCGCGTATATGTGCATGTATATGTATGTAACTAGATTTGCGCTCGGCAAAACGGACACGTGTCATTGAGTTGTTTCCATTCTATGTGACATTTGTAACACAATCTATGACCGCATTGAAGAATGAGAGTCTTGTTCATGTCTAAGCACACACCGCACTCTTCCATGAGCTTCGAATCTTGCACTCTTCCGACATTTACTTTGCACCAAACACAAGTACCGCCAAGCGCAATCTTCTGATGCTCCGGCATCTTGGATTTGCATAAGAAGAAGTTGTCGCATAGACTCATAGCGCACTTCCCGGTTTCGAGACACATATGCGTGCAGTTCTTGTGTTCCGTGCAAGTACACTCGCAATAGCACATGCATTCGCACATCTCTAGATCGCACTCGCACGGGCACTCGCATGGCCTTTCGAAGCATTTACAATGATAGCATTCTTTGATGCATCGGCCTTGACAAGCCGCGTAGTCGTGAGAACAAGCAGTTTCAGCTAAGAGTTCTAGAGCGTTCATAGTAGTACAATAGTGTCTCAGAATCAACTTTTTATATGCCGTAATATAGCATGTCTACGTTCGGATATGATGAGTTCGTCACCAGTCTAACGAACAGCCAAACCGGCACCAAATTCTATATAGCCAAGTCTGACACGTACTCCGTGAACGGTTTGTTTGATTATATGTCTATAGATACCAATCCTTTCAAGCTTAAGAAAGACAAAGTATATCTAAGAAAGGGAGTGCATACCATCTCCGTGGAGCCTCAGTTCAAAGACATCTCATTCACAGATACTGAAGGGAAAACGTACGCTATTTCTGAGATGCTCCTCGCCGATAACAGCGCTGAGATATTCGCAGATCAGCAATACTATTCAGAAGAGTTCCCGAACCAAGATGCTCTAGTGAACTACTCCGACATACGAACAAGTCCTATTTCTAAGCAGTTGTCTAAGTTCAGTGATTGGAATGGGTGCACGGCCAAGTGCGGATACGACTCTAGATTCAAGTATAGAGAAGTAATTCCAGAGGTCTATACTACAGGAGCCGCGGTCCCGGATGGTCCTCTAGAAGTAACTGAAGAATGCAACAAGTTCTGTAATGATGATCTACAGATTCTAAAGAAATGGAAAGAGGTGTCTAGATGTCCCGCTACTATCATGCCTCCTTCGACTAAGAACGAGTTCTTCGTAACTGATACTGGCGAGAAATTCAAGTCCGCGCTCTTTATAGATAGCTTAAAATACGCTGAAGATCCTACCGAATTGCTGTCATCGTGGGGCAAGGCAACTACAGCGGAGCTGGCATCTGAGTGCCACGGCAATGAGCTCTCAGACCAGGCCTACATGAACAGAGGCGCTAGGATATTTTCTAAAGACTCAACCACTTATATTGAATACACTTCAGAAGGCAATGTCACACTGAATGGCGCCGACCAGATCACCTATCTGCGCAAGCCTTCTGAAACTCAGAGGATAGGTGATTACTTACAGCTGGCTAATGGAGTGATGACTTTCTACTCTACAGAAGGTAATGTTGTTGATTCTATAACATTGCACTCAGCGGCAGTTTCGTTGAAGATCTGGACTTCATGCGTTGCTATCATGGATAGCGGGAACTTTGTGATACGGCTCATCGGAACTCCTCCTGACTCGTTGGATGTGTCTAGTGGTTCTTTAAACTTCAAATCAAGTACTGTTGAGTACGCCATAATGTCCGCAGGAGACGCAGCTGTGATTCTTGGAACTACCGTGAAGTTAATCAATGCAGGAGAAGTCATTTCGGAGTTTCCTTTACCTTCTGGAAGTTACATGTCTTTAAGCTCTAATGGCATTAAAACCTTAGACTCTGCGCTAGTAGAGAAACCTATAGCGAAGGCATCCGACGTGGCCTCGTTCTCTCTAGCAGGTGATTCTATTGAGTTCTATGATAAGAATGACTGCATGGTTCGTATATATGGCAAGTCTTATTCTATGTTGTCTAGTGGAGTAAAGATCAGGAAACCGACTAGCGCAGATGAGACAATCCCAATCAAGTCTGAGAAGTCAACGTTTGTATTCCAAACAGATGCTAACATAGTCTTCTACAAATATGGCAAAGCGGTATGGGACAGCAATACTCAAGGGAAAGCTGCGACACATATGCAGTTAGAGATATCGGGAGAATTGAAGGTCATGGACGGGACAACTGTTCTATGGTCTAATAACTTGAATATAGTGGATTCTAAATTCTCTTCTATCATAGTAACTGATGATTGGTGTATGCTATGTACGCAGCCGGGAGAGGCTCTTCAAGTCACGAGAACACTACCTAACTCGACTAACGTGGACGCCATGACCGCGGTAACTAAGCGACATGCTGAGATGATATACTCCAGGTTTCCGGCATATACTGTTAAATCTTTGAAGTACAAGGGAGGAATCACAGGTGTCCCAGCAAGTGTCGCAGACTATTCCGATAGCTTGAACATCTCGGAGTGCGGACCTGGTGATGTGTTCTGTAAGCTTACAAAGACTCTCGTGAGTAGCAAGTACGTAGTGAAGCCCGGTAGCGCGACCAGAGCTGTGAAGTATACGACTGGGGAGGATACATATCCTAATGCAAGCAATGTGTTCGAAGACAAAGCGATACTTGGATACGAACAGCTGTTCTTGGATAAGTTCCTTGGTCTCTTTACTACCCCGTCTATAAACGTGAATGGAGATCCTTGTGTTCTCATGATCAAAAAAGATGAATCCGACTTCTCAAAAGAGTTATCTGAGTCTTCAGACTATAGAAACTTAATTGTTTCAAACAACTCACTTACTTCGAAAGTCATGATCGATTTGCTGTCACTTGGCGAAGGCCTAGAGATCTCGCCGGCATTCTCGTTTATGCCTGATATCAAAAGTAGTTTCTCTAATATACTAGACGAGATAATGCAGCCGCGTATAGACTTCTTAGAAGAACACTGTCAAGGCAAGATACTATCACCGGAATGTGCGACACTCTCTCAAATGAGTCCTGAGTACTACAAAGGTCAGCTCGGCGGTCAAGAGATAGCGCATATGCGCGATCAAGTAAAAGAGTCTTTCGAAAACAATGCCGAGTTTCCTACTTGGGTTTGGGTGTTCATACTCGTGTTGGCGCTGACATTTGTCTTCCTCATGCTAAAGAACATTATTCCTAAACATATGGAAATGAAGAGTATGACTAGCGTGAGTCCTATGCCCTCGAGCCAGTGAGTTTCTTTGTCACTGAACGATTCCTTTCCTCCAGAGTTCTTCTTATATATCTCGTCATAATACTTGACGCACTCTGATGAAAACGGATCCTTGTTACAGTACCTTAATACTTCGCCAGAGTAAAGTATGATGTCTTGAAGCTCGCCTGTGCCGAACATGTCTACGCAAGAACCTGGCTGCAATGAGTGCATTTCTTTACACTTATTGACTGCTTTCATTTTTTTGCTGGCAGAGACCATATCCAGCACGTCTTGATTGAATGAGTTCTCTAGCCGTGCGTAGATATCATTACACGCGTCACAGTCGGATGTCTCATATAAGGATACCACAGTGTCCGTCAAGAGTTTTGATTCATTGTTGTTGTTAGGAGTATCAAGAGATAAATCGTCAGTATATAGAGATGTTAAGTATTTGAGTTTCTCTCTTCTAGTATCCTCGGAGTGCCTGGCTTCCTCTGGCAGGAGATCAATCGCCGCCTTTATGTTGGCATAGTTCAGTTCAGCCTCTTCTAGATCGGAGGTAGCCATCTTGAATGCCACTTGCAAGATTCCTATCATATCCGGATCCTCTGGAGACGTGGCCAGTGCCTTGCTGGCTTCCTTCAGTTTGTTTCTCTTTTCTCCTAACTCTATAGATAAGTTATCTAATGCATCTAGCATGTTGACATACTCAGACGCAGTGTCTCTAGCCAGCGAGGCAATATCTTCAGTTGAGTTAAGTAAGGCATCAAAGTGTTCGTTTCTTTGGTCTCTGAACGGGCCAGTCCTTTGAATAGATGCTTTGTTGCAGTATTCGCTATCAGGCCACTCCCCTCCGCACTTTGAATAAATAAGCGCCTCCCTTATAGAATCCGTGAGTTTGTCACACCGCCCTGCATTGTCTTTCTCAAAGCTGTATTCATTACCATTCAGAGTGGAACAGTATAGATAGTTCCTCTTGTCTATGTTGTCCATTATTCTAGGATCTTCTGGAAGGCTCTGCTCTAGAACTCTGCATACGCCAGACTTGAAAGCGTTACTAGATTCATCAGCGCAAGCATCTAGTATCTCTTGATTGATGAGTTTGGTCTTAATGATATCTGTCATGAATTTGAGTAAGAATAACAAAGTGCTGGAATCCTCTAGATCCATCGTACTGAATTTAGAGATCAAGTATGCTTCCACGGTATTCTTGACGTCCCTGACAGTGTCATAGTCTATAGAAGAATCTGTATACACTGCCTCTATGAAAGGCAATATATCCTGATCGATTTCCATGTTCTTCACGTGCTGGCGCGATACCTCATTCAAGTCTTTAGATCTCAATAGTTTGAGACATTTATCTTCTGTGAGCTTGTCTGCGGTGCAATACCCCTGAAAGTCGATATTTGCCTTTTCCGGCAGATTACTATATATCAAAGGACTCTCGTACGCCTCTATGAACGCGCCGTTGAAGGTAGGCATGAAGAACATGTTGATCGCGTCCTCTCCTTCCCCGAATGAAGGAACACTTGTATCAAAAGACATATCATTGACAAATGAATGAACTCCTGGTGATAGAGTCAAGCTTACTGAATGAACGAATCCTGTATTCCCTGGAGTCCATGATCGCTTCACCATAGAGTTGTCAACATACGTCACGAGCTGGCTGTTGCTGTACACTAAGGAATAATCGGCAGTTACTTGCTCATCTACTTTCATGAAGAATACTTGCCTGAGTAGATACTTTCCTTCTGGTAAGTTGAGAGATCCAAGTTCGAACCCGCTAGACTCTAGAAACATCACTCTGAACATCTCTGACTTAGAGAAGTCTAACCCGGCTCGGACTTCCTCGTTTGGGCATTTGTATATGATGATTATGACTCTAGCGTCCTTCTCCACAACACTGAGTATAGATGCTCTTTCTTCCTTAGACTTAAACTTCATAGAATCGATCTGTTCCTTAGATAGCATGTTTCCAGAAATGATTGGGTTCTTCTTTAAGATCTTATCGTCTGGATAGTCGCTAGGTTCTATGAGGTCCCCGTCCATGGAAATATAAGCTTTATTGCCCATAACGGCTTGACAATATTCATTATGCGAGCAATGATCTATAGCGGCTTGATTGCTCATAAACTCCTTGGAAGTAGAGTATTCACTAGGCTTGCCGTTTACTTCATCGTAAGTAAAATTCATCTCTATATTATACCAATGACTGCTTTATCGATATTATTTAAAGAAGGAACACAGGCAGCAGCCAAGGAAGCAGCGCAAGCAGCTGCTAAGGAAGCAGCTCAAGCTGCAGCAAAGGAAGCCGCGCAAGCCGCAGCGAAGGAAGCTGCTCAAGCCGCCGCGAAGGAGGCAGCTCAGGCGGCAGCCAAGGAAGCGGCTCAAGCTGCCGCTAAGGAGGCGGCACAGGCAGCTGTTAGAGAGGCTGCACAAGCTGCAGCTAAAGAGGCCGCGCAAGCCGCTACTAGAGAGGCTGCACAAGCTGCAAGCAAGGAGGCAGCACAGTCCGCTGCTAAGAAAGCGGCTCAATCTGCGTCTAAGTTGGCAATTTCATCTACTGCTAAGAAAGCAATCGGAGTCGCCGCTGTCGTAGGTTCTGCTACTGCTTTGAATCAAATAAATGTTGGAGACATCAATGGTGATGGCGTTGACGATACAGCTCTTAATGCTGTGACCAAAACGGTAGGAGAAGGAGTGAAGACTACCATGTCTGCCGTCGCTCCAGTCCTTGGAACAGTAGTTAGTGAAACGGTCAACGCTGTAGTTCCTGTAGTCACTGAAACGGTGAAATCAGTAACCGGGCCAATCGTCGACGCAGGAGGCCAAATACTGAAGTCGGCAGGTATCGACGTGGATAAGATTTCTTCGTACTTCTCGGCATTCACTTCTTATATCTGGTACTTCATTTACTTCATTATTGCTATGTTCGTAGTGAAGATAATCGTAACCGCTAAGAGTTTATTTCGCTAGTAATATAAAGAAATGTTAGTATACTTCCTCGCTCTCATAGCTCTTGTCTTAATATATTATCTATATTCTTCATTGCAAGAGACTACACCTCCAAAGCCATCCTCTGCAGAGCCAACCGTGCCCCGCGACATAGTCCATCACATACTCGAACAGATCTCTAATGCCAAGTCTGAAGACGAAAAAAATAACCTCAACGAACAGTTGAAGATTATTCTAGAGACTCTCGTCGCAACCACTCCTGAGATGGCAGAGCTAAAGCTTAGTCTAGAGACTTAACTACCGCATCATGGCCTTCCAAGTTGTACGTCTTGGTGAAGATAGCTGCTTTGAACAGCTTGGCGGAAATGGTCTTAGTGCTCATGACTTGAAGGATGATTTGAGACAAGTCTACCATGTCGTCGAGCATGTTGAGTACGATGTCGCTACAGAACTTCTGGTATCGCTCAGACACCTTAGCGTTAGCGTATGTTTCATTAGTCTTTTTTTGTTGGTAAACGATCGATTTGACGTAGAACTTGAAGTTGATTTCCTTGTCATCAGATTGGGGTTGGGCTTCAGTCTGTTCTTCAGGTTCCTGTTCGGTGACTTCTTCTCGCTTCGACTTCTTCTTAGAAGGTTCTGCGGCAGCGGCGGCTGCTTCTTTGAAGGCAGGGAGCTGACTGTAGTATCCGTAGAGTGGACCTTCCGAGATCTTAGAAGAGAAGACATACTTAGGTTCGATGGTGCTGTTACCCACTTCTGCAAGTCGTTCGAAGGTGTACTTGGTGATCTCGTTGACTAGGATATCTCCGAATGAAGCGAGTACATTGAAAGAGTCCTTGCTGAACTTAGATCGCTTCTTGCTGATCACGTCGATCGTAGCAGTGTCGTGAGTTACCATGCGCTTAGATAGCAAATTCTTACTAATCTCTCGAATATCAATAGGAGAAGAACCCTTCTCTTCCAAGGACTTGATGGCCTCGCCTACCTTGATCTTATCATCGTCAGAGAGAATTGTTCCAATGTCTTTACCTGCAGTGATGTCGTCCAACTGAGCTTGAATCGCCTTGTTCTTGTCAACCGCACCGGCCACCTTGGCTTCCACAGCAGCTTTGTCTTCATCAGACAAAGGAACAGATTGCCAGCCTTCAGCCTTGACCTTCTCGATCTGGTCATCGAATTCCTTGTTGAGTTTGACTCCGCTCACGTAGTTGCTCACACGAGAACTTGGGATAGTGGACTCATGCGTTTCGGGGGCAGAGACTGGAGTAGCTACTGGGGCAGCAACTGGCTCAACAACTTGAGCCACTTCAGTTTGGCGTTTCTTAAGGACTTTCTTTTGCACGGCGCTCATTTCGATTATACTTTGTATTCTGCTTGTTTTCAATTTGATTTTGCGCGGCGGCTTATTTGTTTCGAAAAAAAAGATTAACGAACTACTCAATTATATTTGTTGAAAATATCTAGAGCATCTTTAGGCGTATCGCTTTCAGCTTGTGATCCTTCCCACTCAACGAGGTCGGGAATGCTTGATTGTGAATCATCCGCGATTTCAGTCTCTTGAGACTCGTCTTCAATGACTTGCGGCACTTGGTCTACTTGGTCTACTTGCTGTATTCTCTCAGATGCCACCGATTCTTCTGACCATTCGCATTCAGAATCATTATCTGATATATACTTGTTTAAGTACTCCAACGCTTCGCTCTGACTCGCTTGACTTTGGTCCTCTTCACGTTGACTCGCCTGTGCTTGCGCCTGTACTTGCGCCTGTACTTGCGCTTGTACGTGTACTGGTTCTTGTGTCTGTACTTGCGATTTGATGACTTCAATGTCTTTAGAAGCAGTGATTGCCTGGGCTGCGTCTTTGTCTACAGATCCAGTAAAGTACTTCTTATACACCTTGTATGAGAAGAATATGAGCAAGATCGCAATCATGACAGCAAGCATGTGATACTTGTATTTCACAATAACTGTGACTACTGAAGTCTTTGGCTCTGGGATGTCTATCGCGATAGATTCGTTAGAAGCCTTCTTAGCCAAGCAGAACTTTTCTTTGCTGTTCTGAAGTCCTTGGAGAATTGTTTCCTCATCGAACTTAAGACTCGGGTCAAATATGCGAGGCATGACTGTCGGAAGATCGTCTTTAGAGAATTGCATTTCTAAATATTACTCCAATAATAATTACGGCTTTAATTAATATACGCATGCAGGGTCCAATCGAAGAGTATAACGATATCATGAAAGATATCAACATGCCGCCGATCGTACTCGATGATTCTGTCGAAAGCTTCGAGAAAACTATAGAATACGTACAAGACTCCGATATTAATTTCTTGAGAATGGGATACAGTGATGAAGTCATTGAGAAGTTCTACTTCGCGAAGGCGAAAGTTCTCCTTTACCTTAAAGAAAAATATCATTCAATTGTTTCTGGTTCTATCGAAAAAAATGAAACCATAAAGGACGTGTACGAGTCTAAGCACATGCATCCAGGTGATTCTATCAGAGAGTTTAACGGCATATTGAAGAACAACGCGGAGGCCGCTGCCTTGATAATAAAGAACAGTTCGGGTCGCGTTAAGTACGCGATGCAGGTCAATCTACAGAGATCCCTGACTGGACGCAAGATTCTCTTCTCTAGCACTGAGCCTCAGCAGATGGGAATCACTAAGAAACTAACGTACCCTGTTTTCATGGATCTGAAGCTTCATATGATGAAACGGGTAGTATTGCCCAAAGAGGATACTATAACTACCATACACATCGCCGCGAAAAGGCCAACATATATGTTCTTCAATATCACAGATAAAGTTGCCATGAGTACTGAAGGTGTGTCTAAGGACATCATCTCTAATCTAAGGACTGTAGATGATTATGACGGTAGTCAACCGGACTCTATATCTCCGATAGACATAGTCGGCGTCCATGTAACTAACTACTTTGACCCGCATAACTGCCGATTCGAAGACGTACTGAGACCCGTGTATGTAGTAGTTAGTATCCCTGGGTCCCAGGAATGGTGCTATTCCTTCATAGCTCTTGATAACATGCAGTTACTTACTGGAGATATCGAGGAAGAGATAGATCTAACTATACCTAATGTTCTGCCAGATATAGTCGAGTTCAATTACAGAGGTTTGAATCTCTCTAAAGTAAAGAGCGATATTCGTGAAAAAATAAAGACAT
>JACCDT010106961.1_pt1 | contig 19990 bp, 28 predicted proteins | sample 7446291 | NCBI WGS metagenome assembly JACCDT01 (sample SAMN15323446, study PRJNA562643) | freshwater metagenome | isolation source: river surface water | place: USA:Blue River Watershed | collected 2017-08-17 | reverse complement strand
GATATACAGAGTGGTCGGCTCGTATGTAGTCATGCTTCATGTGCCGATTCTAACATACGGAAAGGAGAGATGTTGGGTGACGCTACATCCTCAGGCTGACGCCGTGGGGTATTGTGCGCGAATAAAATTGCTAATTAAATTAATATAATTTAAGTATACTCCTGCAATTAAATGTTCATTGCTAATTGTTAACATTTAGTCATTTTCTATGAGCATTTTGTCGGTAACTTCAGAAAAAAGTACAAAAAGCCATATTTATGACTGCTTTCGAACTTCTTATAAAGTAAGAAATGGCCTTAGATACGCGAAGAGCGCATAGTTTTGAAGGAAGACGACTTAGAGGTGCGGCGACTAAAAAACTATGCGCTCTGGAAAGTTGATAGGTGATTTATGACTTTTTAGTACTCGCGCATTGAAAGCTGAGCATCAATCTTCTTAATAACATCAAGCACCACCGATACCGCAATAAGAAGTGATGTTCCCCCAACCTGAAGCGCACTAATACCTGTAATTCCCTGCACAATAACTGGAAGCACAGCAACTGCTCCTAAGAAAAGTGCTCCAAAGAAGGTAATACGACTAAGGATGAATCCAATATGTTCAGCAGTAGCTACTCCTGGACGATATCCTGGGATAAATGCACCGTTTTTCTGAAGATTATCTGCTGTCTTTTCTGGATCAAACATTACCGCTGTATAGAAGTAGGTAAACGCAACCACAAGGAAGAAATATACACTTCCATAAATCCACTGATTTGCAAGTGTCTCATTAATAGTCCTTGCAATTGCTTGAAGACTACCATTTGAAGATGAAGCAAAAAGCTGACCAAGAATTTGTGGGAAAATAAGAATAGAGATAGCGAAGATAATTGGTACTACTCCTGCTTGGTTAAGGCGAAGCGGAAGGTACGTTGAAGCGCCAAGTCCGTTTGCCTGCCCTACTTTTGCCTGACGAGCATACGTTACAGGAACAGGACGCTCTGCTTCGGTAACAAACACGATACCTGCAATAACAACAAGCGAAAGCACGAGAATACCAGCGAGAGTTGGAATCTGTGACACATCAAACGTAACGAAGTACTGACCAAGTGCTGAAGGAAGTGTTGCAACGATACCAGCAAAGATAATGAGTGATACACCATTTCCAATACCACGCTCGTTAATCTGCTCTCCAAGCCACATCATAAGCATGGTTCCAGCGGTAATGATAGTGAGGTTCACAGTCATTTCCCCTGCTGTCATAGCTGGGATAACATTCTGCTTTACGAGAAGTGAAAGAAGCGCAAATCCTTGCAAGATCGCAAGTGGAAGCGAGAGAAGACGTCCGTACTGCACAAAGCGACGACGCCCCGCATCACCTTCTTCTTGATGCATCTCCTTAAGGCGAGGAGAGAGCACTGTCGAAAGCTGCATAATAATCGATGCGGTAATGTATGGACCAACCCCAAGCATCACAATAGAGAAGCTTGCAATACCACCTCCTGAGAGAATGTTAAGAAGTCCAAGGAACTGATTCCCTTGAAGAAGACTTTTGAGAGCTTCTGCGTTTACTTCCGGAATAGGAATCACCGCCAAAAAACGAGTAATAACGAGAACACCGATTACAAAGAGGATTCGCTTTCGTAGTCCGCGGTCAGAAAAAATAGCCTTAATTGTTTTCATAATTCCCCTATTCTAGCATAAACAGCCTTTAATTACCACAATAAAAGAGACTGAGCAATCATAACAGAAACAGTACATATAAAAAGAAAATAAGCGCTTTTGGCGCTTATTTTCTTTACTAGTTCAGAGAAAAAGTGATTACTTCTTCTTTGATCCACCTTTTGTTCCACCTTTAGAAGACTTCTTCTCAAGTTTCTTCGCTTTTTTATCAGCAATTTTCTTGAGCTGTTCATCTGTCTGAGGCTTTGCTTTTATGGTAATAGTGATTGTTCCCCCAGCTTTTTCAATCTTTGCCTTTGCTGTTTCAGAAACAGTACAGCCAGTGAAAGTAAGAGCGTGAGTGATTTCACCAGTTCCAAGGATCTTAATTGTAGGAACCTTACCAAGCACTTCTTTTACAAGACCTTTCGCAATAAGTGTTGCAGGGTTAACTGCATCTCCTTTTGCAAAAACGTTTAATGCTGAGAGGTTAACCACAGCTTCTGGTCCACGGTAAAATACAGATTCTGCGCGGTTCTTTCCATGACCTCGAAGCTTTGGAAGTTTCTTAATAATGTCACGCATAGCAGGTCTCACTCGGTGCCCCGCACGAGCGGTTTGCCCTTTTCCTCCCTTACCAGCGGTTTTACCACGCTTTCCTCCACGAGCTACGAGCTTCGATTTTTTGTGCGCATGAGCGCGCTTAATTTCATGAATTTGCATAGTCGTTTATTAATTACTTAGTACCTTCACTCTTCACTTCTTCGATCTTAGCTACAGCTACTGGCACCTCACCGTGAGTATACGCAATAGCCTCAAGAGCTTTCATTGTTGCACGAGCGTTATTAAGCTTGTTCTTTGTTCCTGAGTAAAACTTAGCAGTAACGTTACTTAATCCAGCAAGCGAAAGAATAGTACGAGCTGATGATCCAGCAATAAGACCACGTCCCTTGTTTGGCATAATCATCACGTCAGCTGACTTGAATTTAGCTGAAATATCGTGAGCAAGTGACTTTTCTTTTGTAAGCTTGATTGTCATCATGTTACGCTTTGCTGCTTTAAGAGCTTTTTCAATAGCTACCTGAGTATCAAGAGCCTTACCAGTACCAAGACCGATACGACCATTTCTATCTCCAGCAACAATTGCAACTGAAAGCGCAAAACGGCGTCCACCTGAAACCACGCGGGTTACACGACGGATACTAATAGTTTTACTGTCGAATTCTGGCTTCTCACGAGGAGCGCGAGGAGGTCGAGCTCCTTGACGTCCACCTTTAGGTGCTCCCTTGCCACCACGAGGAGCACGTTGAGCTCGCTCTTCAGCGACCGCAACGTTTCCTGTAGCTACAGTTGTAGGAGTTACCTCTGTTGTGTTTACTTCTGACATACGTTTAGAAAATTAATCCACCTTCGCGCGCACCATCTGCAAGCGCCTGTACTCGACCACGGTACGAGAACCCGCCACGATCAAAAACGATCGTAGTAATATTTTTCTTCTTTGCCTCTTCTGCAAGCTTAACTCCTACAGTTTTAGCACGTTCAACTTTTGTCATCTTACTTGTGAGAGCAATATCTGAAGCAGATGCAACAGTAACTTGCTTCACATCATCGATGAGCTGAGCGTACATATAACGGTTAGAACGAAATACAGCAAGACGAGGACGAGCTTCAGTACCTGATACTCGTGCACGAATCTTCTTATGAAGACGTGCTCTTTTTTCTACTTTACTATTTGTTTTCATATGTGTGTACTTAAAGACTATGCTGACTTCTTACCTTGCTTACGACGAATAACTTCATCACTGTAACGAATACCCTTACCCTTGTATGGTTCAGGTTTCTTAAGTGAACGAACTTGATTCGCAAAGAGACCGACCAACTCTTTATCAATACCAACGATAGTAAGTGTCCCCTTTTCTGCCGTAACAGTGAGACCTTGTGGAATTTTCTTCATCACTGGGTGTGAAAATCCAAGTGAAAGGTTAAGGTCTTCACCTTTAACATCCCACTTAAAACCAACTCCTTCTACAATAAGTTTTTTTGTAAATGGAGTTACTACACCTTTGATCATGTTATCGAGGTGTGACATGTAGGTACCCCAAAGAGAACGTGAGAACTTGTCGTTACGACGTGGCTCTGAAGTGATGATATTATTTTCAATTTTGAAAGTAATATCATCACGAAGAGGTCGAACAAGTTCTCCCTGTGGTCCTTTTACACGTACAGCATGGGCATCGAAAGTTACTTCAACACCTGCTGGAATTTGTATTTGTTGTTTTCCTATTCTGCTCATACGTTTTTACCAGATTGTGAATAATACCTCCCCTCCCACCTGCTCCTTGCGAGCAAGCTTGTCAGAAAGAATACCCTTAGGGGTAGAAAGCACACGCATACCATGACCGTACTTAAATGATGTAATATCACTTACGCCAGCATAGACACGCTTTGATTGCTTTGAAACACGAGTGACACCATTAATACGAGGTGAACCCTTAACGTATTCAAGAACAATTTCGATAGTAGGCTTTGTGTCACCTTGTACCTTATATGTCTTAATGTATCCTTCGTTTTTGAGAAGCTCGAGAATTGCAACCTTCATCTTAGATGAAGGAATAATAACAGATGATTTCTTTACGAGACCACCGTTTTTAATTGCAATGAGCATGTTTGCGATCTGATCCATATATCGTTATTACCAAGATGCTTTCTTAATCCCTGGAATCATACCTTCGTTCGCAAGCTCACGAAAACATGTTCGGCAGAGACCAAAATCTCTCATGAACCCGTGCTTTCGACCACACTTAAAGCATCGGTTAACTGTTCGTGATGAGAATTTTGGCTTTTTATTGCTTCGTGCAATAGTTGATGTTTTTGCCATTCTATTTTAGAAGTTAACGGTTAGTAGTAATAATTCTAAAGTGACACAGAAAGGAGATATCCTTATAGCTTTGCTTAAGAATTACCATTTTGAATATCAAACATGTATGACTGTAAAACATCGCTGTTTTCTAGACAAAATCTTACGGAGAAACACGGATTACAAAATGTAATATACATTATACCACAGAGCGCACATGGTAGCAAGACACCCCCTTTCGCAAAAAAAGAGGGTGTGTTTATTTTATAGCCTTTAAAGATCCTTCAGGTTTTCAGGATTTTTTAAAAACCACATGTTTTTTATTTTTAGTGAACCTTTGGCGGGAAGCTTTTTAACACAGTGAACCATCACCGCATGACTGCTGTAACTCTTCCACAAGAAAGAAAGGACGCTTGTCGGATTTATACTCTTGTAAGAACTTTTTCTTAAGGCTTCCACTTTCCTGTCTCTTTCTTCCTGATATCTTTTAATGTCTTCAGCAGAAAGACCCGATAAGTACGAGCCATCTATTACACCGTTCTTTTCAGTAAAGTGAACATAGACCCTGTCAACCAGGCCACTTTTGTCCAAAATACAGATAAGAGTGTGGAAGAGAACATTTTCCCTTTTTTCTCTGTTCCATCCCCTTACTAACCCGTACAGGTTCCACAACAGAGAGTCTCTCAATTTTTTTATACGTGTACTAGGTCTTTCTCGAAGTCTCCTTTTGAGAACATCAATAGCTTCGAAGTCTGGCAACAAAAAAGTATGTAGCTCAAACGAAGCAGCAGGAAGCGAACGAACGATTGTTATATGCATGAAAACATACAGCAAAAGTGCCGCCGCCAGTGTAGACAAAGCAATAGTCATTTCTTTTCTCACTAAGTAAAGAACGATAGTTACTACACTACAAGAAACTATAAAAAAGTAAAGATAACCAGGAAAAACTATCGTAGTATCTCCTCTTTTTCAATACAACCGTATTCGTAGAGGCGAAAGAAAATGAGGTGTGCTTTATGTGTCCATCCATCTTTAAATAAAAATGAGAGATCGTCTTTATGGTTTAAGACATCCTGAATACTTACCTCATATGGAAGACCGTCTTCATGAGGGTACTTTTTACTTATCTCTGTACGAAGTTCTTCTTCTAAGTCATGAGTAAGCCCAAGAAGGGCAATTGAAGAGCTGAGTACTTCATCTCTCTTTTTTGGAAGATCTTTTGTATACGGTTCAAAATCAATATCCTGATACACTTTTTCATACATGGACTCATTCATATCTTTACGCTTAATCCATGGATATACCACCTTAGTGATATGGTGTCGTGCAAGAAAGATAAGATCCTCAGTGTCTTCTCCACCACCCCCTTCTCTGTGTGAAAGAAGTGCTTCTCTAATATGAGTAAGCATATCCTCTGCTTCCTTAAAGGATTTTTCACGATTTATAACACGAACATGAGATTGAGGGAGTGGGTGATAAGCGCCAGCTTCTGCTTTTGTGTGCTCTTCTTCAAGAAGAAGATGTGAACGCCTGATGGCGCTATCGAGTTTCGTAACAAGGCGATTATGATTCATACCTTTACGGCATACGACGTATCATATGTCTTTATATAAAAAAGCATAGCACCTACACAAAAGAACACAAGTTGGCGATAAGTCTTTTGTCAGGGTACACTTGCTATATGCTTCCTATTATTCTTTCATCACTTGCCGGAATTATAAGCTTTATTATTCTTGATTATATTTGGCTTGCTCGTATCGCAAAAGACTTTTACCTTACAAGTCTTTCACAGCATATTCTTGTTAAAGACGGATCGCTTGTTCCCTACCTTCCTGCAATTCCTTTGGTGTATCTTGTAGCAGTTATTGGAATATGGGTATTTGTACTTAATCGTGTAGCGACAACAAAAGAAGCATTTCTCTACGGAGCACTTCTCGGATTCGTAATGTATGCGTTTTATGATTTTACTAATCTCGCAACGCTTAAAGACTATCCTTGGTCACTCACCATCGTGGACATGCTATGGGGAACACTTCTTGTGGGAGCTGTGACTGCAATTATGTTTTTTGTTAAAACACTTCTCGCGTGATTTTTAATTACGTTAAAAGAGGGACAGCGGGGTGATCTTCGATCACCCCGCTGTTGTTCTCCTTAATATTAAGGCAAAATAGCAATCTCATCAACTGCTGACTTTGCAATGGCGTGAATTTCATCTGCCTGAAGACCGTCTCTCCAGCTACCTTTTCTGCCCCGCTTAGAAAGAATTTGTCTTAATATTTCTTCACGGAGCGAAGAAAACCACGCATCATTTGGTCTTTTTTCTTGAGGGAGCAACCCTAGCTCTCTTTGAAAATTTCTGCAACGAATAAGCGCCTGCTTTCTCTTGTTGCGACTTGCACAAGATGCTTGTAGTATGAAAAACGTAATGTGCGCTTCTTGGAACTTACTCTCCAAAGAGTTCGTACAAAGGATATTTTTCATGACATAACTCCTAAAAAGAACGAAGATACTTGTAACACTATTAGAAAGTGATGCTTTTGTCAAAATAAAAACACCCGCTTTCGCGGGTGTTTTTATTTTTATTTACCAACCAAGTGGGGCGCTGTTTACTGTTACCTTGGTTTCCTGAACAGCAATTACTTGTCCTAAGATATTTGTTACAAATACCTGGAAGGTAACATCTTGTTTTTGGAAGTAAGGGTTAATAATACGTGCAGATACCTCTTGCTGGAACTGATTAATAGTATTTATTGGAAGTGTGTAATCTTGTCCACACGTAACACCACCTACGGTTACCTGAAGCTGATTCTGACATACTGCACGTACCTTAACGGTGTAATTTGCAGCGAGTGTACTGTTCCATGATGTACTTGGGAAGTTAACAAAGAGTTTAAATGTTTCCCCAGAATCAACAGGTGTCTTACTTGTAGAAAGGGTTACTGACCCTGTAACTGTTGTTGGACGACGAACAGTAAGCGGAGCAATTGCAGCGCGGAAGGTAGAAGGGTTTCCGTAGGTATCTACCTGTGGAGTTGCAATTACAACACGAAACGCTTGCTGCTGTGACTCATTACATGATGAGAAACATACCGCATCAAGAAGTTCACGAGTGAGTACAAAACTAAATGATGTATTTCCTGTAGTTCCTACAATACGACTTTGTGCGGTCTGAGAGTTTTCAAGAAGGATTGAGTACTGACCTGTAAGCACATTATGTGGCGAGAAAATAACATTTACTGTATCCTCTTCTCTGTAAACAGAGTTTGGAAGAGGTGATGTAATAGTCATTGAACTACTTGGTTCTGGGTTGTAATTAGGACGAGGATTAATATACCCAAATCCGTTTGAGATGTATCCTGTTTGACCAGAAATAACTGGTGCTGCAGATGTTACAGGTGAAAGTGGTGATGAAGAAGTGAAAAGTCCAGAAGGAGTAGTTGTGATACTTGTCTGAGGAGTAGCGTATACAGTAGGTGTTGTAACAGAAGGAGTAACCACACGCACAAATGGATCTTGTGCTCCAACATACGTAATCCCTGATGCGTATCCAAAATCATCATATGAAAATGGACGATTATCAATAAGGTCAGTGTCACAAAGACGCTCATTAATAGCATTTCGTGTAGAAGGACCAACCATACCTGTACCCTGGATTCCGTTATCACGTTGGAAACGAATCACCGCAGACTTAGTCGCAGGACCAAAGTATCCGTTTGGTGCAGCAAAAAGGTGACCTGAGGAACGGAGAAAATTCTGAAGTGTAAGAACTTCACTATTTTCCGAACCAACTTGTAATGCGCGAGTAATTTGAGTCTCGCAACGGGCGATCGGGGCAGAATTAAAATATCCCGCTTGTGCACTTGTAACAAGTGCTGCAAAAATCCCAAAAAACCCTACTCCTGTAATGACTTTTTTCATAATTACTATAGTATACACTATTATTATTAAAATGTCAAGATATTACTTGACAAAATAGTTTAGTGGTGTAAAAAAGACAAAGCCCCACAAGTGGGGCTTTTGTTATTTTTATGGTATTTGGTTTTACCGGAAAAGACGAGCCTCAAATTGAGCAATGAGGCGTTCACGCAGATTTTTGCTTTTTTTGATATACGTGGCCTGCTCAAGAAAATCAAGGTAATCCTGAACATCATCAAAACCTGCAACTTCTGCACGAGCTTTCAATTCTTGTTGTTGTTCGAGAACATCAAAAGCAGAGCCCGCAAACCCACACTGTGATGCTTGCCACTCGAGCTTGGTGAGACTGTCCCCTGCTTCGATCGGATCAGGTGGCTCATCGTGATCCACCGGATGTCCACCTGCCCCCGAACCACAATAGGCACGGCAAGCACGCAAAGCAGCGGCACGTTCGCGGCGCATATTTGCTCCGCTTCTTCTTGTGATTGCGGTCGACATTTCAAACTCCTTGTATGAAAAAGAACTGAAAGGCTTTACTCTAAGCCTACGAGATAAGCAAGGGTACCACACATTCCCTCACTTAAAGGAAATACTACAGTATTCGTAGATAAATGCAAAAGGAAAAGCGGGGCACCCATAAGGCGCCCCGCTTTTCACTTGTATCTACTTAGAGATTACGCTTTCTTAAAAGGTACTCCGATGATTTCAAAGAAACGAGCGGCCTCATTCTTTGTTTTTGCTGTTGTTACCATGGTGACAGCCATACCAAAAATATCTTTAAGTTCTTCATCTTTGATTTCTGGGAAAATAGTGTGTTCCTTGATACCAAACGTCATGTTTCCAATATTGTCTACCGATGTACGGTTAACACCGCGGAAGTCTTTTGTACGAGGAAGAGCCACATTAAACACCTTATCAAGGAAGGCAATCATGCGAGCTCCACGAAGTGTTACCGCAACACCAATCTCATCACCTTCACGAGTCTTAAATGACGCAACTGACATCTTTGCTTTACGAATAGTTGCCTTCTGTCCAGTAATCTTAGTAAGACGATCGATAACGAGATCATTTCGTTTACGGTCACGCTTCATAGCAGAACCTGTTGCAACTGAAATACTTACTTTTGTAAGCTTAGGTGCAGCCATAACATTCTTGTAACCAAACTCTTTAGAAAGAATCGCAAATGACTCTTTTTGCTTTTCAGTAACTGACACAATTGATGATTTTGACATATATTTTTTGTAAGTACGATTAGCTTTTTTGGTAGAAACAAATGTTTTTACCTAGAAAGCGGTATACGCGCTTATCTTCAAGATCTCTTTATTAAGAAGATCTTTTTTACTTAATAGACTCTCATTCTACTATAAAAATACCTTTTTGTAAATAATCCCCGTAACAACTCTGTTACGGGGATTAGAAGCTACCAAGCTCGTTTATAGAGCTGTTTAAGCAACATTTTTGCTGCCACTCTTAGTTCTTTTGTTTGATTAAATTGCGGAATTCCTTGAATCTCAGAAAGAAGTGTCAAAAATCCATACACCTGCTTCCTCTCAAACTCTCTTAGAGAGGAAAGCGTTCGCACAAAGTAATCACACTTTCTCTTGTAATACTCATCATCTCTTTTTTGGTATACATGACCGGCAAACAAAATAAAGAAAAGAGCAAGCGTGAGAGCGACATAGCTCACCACAACAAGTGTTATGTCTTTTGAAAGGTGAGCAACCACCAAGAAGACGAAAGAAAGACTAAAAAATCCGCCAACAGGAAGTGCGGTATGCCAAAAAAACTGTCTATGCCACCATCTTTTTTCCAGAACATCTTCAGCGCGATCCTTACTTAAAAAGAGACGCTTGATGGTGAGGAGTGCTTGGCAGGCAACCTCTCCCCCGATTATCTTACACCTATATTCAACGTAGCGTTTTTCTTCTGGAAAATTTTTTGGCTGAACAATGACGGGCCCACCACAGCATTCACGCACCTCATCTTCTTGTAACTCTTTATGCATGGAATATCCTCCAAATCGAAATGAACGTCGTAGTACACATTATCACAATCATCAAGAAAAACAAAAGGTTCCTTATGTGTCTATAGAAACACTTGCTTATTTCTCATCTATGCTACACTTTTATATAACCATGGAAAATCTCATCAATATCACCACACAAGATATTCCAAATTTTGTAAGGCAGATGTTTTTTGATGCGTGCACAAGAAGAGCATCCGATGTCCACATTGAACCAACCTCACACCATATTCGTATACGTTTTCGTACTGATGGGCTTTTAACTGAATACGCCTCCCTCCCCCTTGTTCACCATGAGCAACTACTTAGCCACTTAAAAGTGCTAGCAAACCTTGATATTAATGCTGTTTTTACTCCACAAGATGGACAGTTTTCATTTACTTTTGATGTAACTCATGACAATGGTGCGCCCGGAAAAATAACACTTAATATTCGTATTTCAGTATTCCCTACTATTAACGGAGATGCGGCTGTCTTTCGTATAGCAAACTCAAACGCAACACTTTTTAGTTTAGACAATCTTGGTATGACTCCTCACATGCTTCAAAAAGTAAGAAATATTATAAAGAAAAGCTATGGGATGTTTCTTATAACAGGGCCGGTTGGGTCAGGAAAAACAACAGCGCTTTACTCAGCGCTTAATGAGACCATGACTGAAGATAAGAATATTATTACCTTGGAAGATCCTGTAGAAATTCGTTTTGATAAAATTAGACAGATTGAAATTCATCCTGACCGAGGGCTGACATTTGCTCTTGGGATGAAATCCATTTTACGACAAGACCCTGACGTTATTATGATTGGTGAAATACGTGATAAGGAAACTGCAGAATATGCAGTAAGAGCTGCACTTGTTGGGCGCACCGTCTTTTCTTCCGTACACACTAATTCAAGTATTGGAACGGTTGCTCGACTTATTGATATGGGTATCGATAAAAGTATGATTGCATATGCACTAAATGGTGTTATTTCATCACGACTAGTGCGAAGAAATTGTGATTATTGTAGACAGCCTTACATTCCAGCGCCGGAATTTTGTGTTTATTTTGGAGTAGATCCGTCTGCTCATACTTTTTATAAAGGTGTAGGGTGTGACCAATGTGGACACACCGGCTACCTAGGAAGAACAGGGATTTTTGAAGTACTTGAGTTTGATAGTGAACTTCGTACACTTATCGTTGACGGTGTTTCAATGGGTGAACTTCAAAAACATACTGAAAAAAAGGGACAAGGAACAATGCAACAAGATGCTTTAGAAAAAATACTAAACGGAACAATTACCATGGAGAATGCAGCCCATGCGATATAAAATAATACAACGTAGCTTATGGCTACGTTGTATTATTTTATATATATTATTCAGCTGATTCTTTTTTTACTGTTTTCTTTGCAGCTTTTTTAGCTACAGGCTTCTTTTCAATTTTTTTCTTTCCATCAGCAAGCTTCACATTTGATGCGTGAATTGAGAGAGCGATTGAAACAATACCACCCTTCTCCCCCGCCTTTTTTGGACGAGTAGATTTCTTCGCCATGTTGATTCCCTCAACAACAACGCGGTTTTCTGCATGGAGAACTTTTACAACTGCTCCACTTTTCCCTTTATCTTTTCCTGTTGTGACAATTACATTGTCTCCTTTTTTTACGTGCATAGTGATGTACTTAGAAGTGTCTAATAATTAAATAATTTCAGGAGCAAGAGAAGCAATCTTTCTGTATCCTTCAATACCTGTTTGTGAAAGCTCACGAGGAATTGGCCCGAATACACGTCCAGCTTTAGGTTCCTTCTTGTTTTTATCAACAATAACAACAGCATTGTCATCAAATGAGATATAGGAACCATCTTCACGGCGAACCTGCTTTGTGGTACGAACAACAACAGCGTACACAACATCTTTCTTCTTAGTTTGCTTACGAGGTTCAGCAACCTTAACAGAAAGCACTACCATATCTCCAAGAGAAGCGTAACGACGCTTACTTCCTCCAAGCACCTTAAAAACTCGCCCGCGCTTTCCGCCAGAGTTGTCGGTGATGATTACGTTTGTTCCTGCTTGTATCATGGTAGTTTAATTAATTGAATAGTAAATGCTGTTAAGTAAATTATTTCTTTCCGATAACGGTAAAGTTCTTATCCTTTGAGAGTGGACGACACTCTTCGATAATTACCATATCCCCTACCTTGTACTCATTATTTTCATCATGAGCCTTGTAGTGTTTATCGATTTTGTAGTACTTGCCGTACTTCTTGTGCGCAACGTAACGGTTAACGTTAACAACTACAGTTTTGTCCATCTTATCTGATACGACAGTTCCTGTGAGTTTTTTGCGAGTTGTTGTGGTTGTTGTTTTCATACCTTGTGTGATTAATAAATGCGTTTAGCGAGCAATAACGCGAGTCTTTACAGGAAGCTTACACCCTGCTTTGCGGAGCGCTTCGCGAGCAACCGCTTCTTCTACTCCATCGATTTCAAAGAGTACTCGTCCTGGACGAACCTCAAACACGTATCGATCTGGATCTCCTTTACCTTTACCCATCGGTACTTCGGCAGCTTTTTTAGTAACTGGACGATCTGGGAAGATACGAATCCAAAGCTTTGCTGTCTTACCTGCTGAACGCTGTGCCACACGACGAGCAGCTTCAATTTGATTTGCTGCAATACGAGCAGGAGTTTCTGCTTTAAGACCAAATGCCCCAAAAGAAACAGTAATTCCTCGTGTCTCAGGTCGAGCAAGCTTCTCCTCTGAGAGGCGAGCATTTTGCCATTTTCGGTGTTTTACTTTCTTTGGGAATAACATAGTTGTGTACTTAAATCCTAATAAATTGCTTTATAAATTACTTACCTTCTTTCTTATCAAACTTCATACCACGATAAATCCATACCTTGATACCAATAACACCGTAGGTCATATTTGCACGTTCACGAGCAAAATCAATATCTGCACGAAGTGTCTGAAGTGGAATACCTCCACGCTTAATCTGTTCACGACGAGCCATTTCAGCTCCACCAAGACGACCTGACACCTGGATACGAGCACCCTGTACGTCACGATTAGCCATTACCTTTTCAATAGTAGTTTTAAGAACACGACGGAAAGGAAGACGCTTCTCAATTCCTTCTGCAATCATAGAAGCAACGATAGCTGCATCAGCTTCTGGATTAGAAACTTCAATGATGTCAAGCTTTACATCCTGAGGAGTAACGATCTTGAGACGACGCATTTCTTTCTTAAGAGCTGCACGAAGCTTTTCAATACCATCTCCACCACGACCGATAATCATTCCTGGACGTGAGGTGTGAATCATAATACGGTACTGCTTTTCACTGCGCTCCATCTCAATAAGAGAGAGGTACATACCTCGAAGCTTCTTAGTGAGGAACGCGCGTACAAGTACGTCAGTACGGAGATTGTCTACATACTGTGTGGTGTCTTTTCCAAACCAGCGTGACTTCCAGTCACGGATGATTCCAAGTCTATGTGAATATGGGTGTACTACGTGTGTCATAAATTTACTTTGATTCGCTTACATTTTTCTTTGCAAGCTCAATTACTACATTACTTGTATGCTTGTGAATTGGGAAAGCACGTCCCATCGCTCGCGGCATCCATCGTTTAATAACAGTCCCCTTATCAACTGTTGCATTTTTAACTACAAGAGTTTCTGCTGAAACCCCTGCGTTTGCAACAGCAGAGTCGAGAAGCTTCTTCATAGGAAGAGCCCCACGCTTCACAAGGTGAGAAAGAATTCCCTGTGCCTGCGCAGCTGATTTACCTTTAATAAGGTCTGCAATGAGACGGATCTTACGAGGTGCTTGTCGGTAGTTTTTAATTGATGCTTTCATACAAGTAGTAATAATAAATTAGTAGGACTATTTCTTCTTAGCTGCCCCTTTAGCGTCTCCAGCAGACTTAGCCTGCTTTGCAGCATCGATTTCTGCTTGCTTCTTCTTCTGGTCGATTTCCTTTTGCATCTTACCTCCATGACGAACGAATTTACGAGTTGGAGAAAATTCACCAAGTTTATGTCCTACCATATCTTCAGTAACAAGTACTTCAATATGAGTTTTACCGTTGTATACACCAAACGTGAACCCTACCATTTCAGGAGAGATATCGCTTCGACGAATCCAGGTCTTAATAACGCCTGTATCTTCAGGGCGCTTTCCGAGAACTTTCTTAAGTACTCGTTCGTCTACGTATGGACCTTTGTGTAGTGATCGTGTCATGGTGTTGAGTTAAATAAAATAGGACTTTAGTATATCAGATTTTTCTTAAAAGTAAAGACGTTTTTGCTGATATATACTTGATTAATAATTACTTTTTGCGTACAACGCGACGAGAAACAATGTGTACATTTGAGTACTTCTTTGGTGCGCGAGTCTTGTGACCTCCGGTAGTCTTACCTTGCTTAGTCTTAGGACGGCGTGTTCCTCGAGGCTGTGCTCCTTCTCCTCCTCCGTATGGGTGGTCTACTGGGTTACGAGCCATCGCACGTGTCTTTGGACGAATTCCAAGGTGACGTGAACGTCCAGCTTTACCAATATTTCGAAGACGGTATTCTTCGTTTGAAACTTCTCCGATAGATGCATAACATGTATCGATTACCTTACGAACTTCTGATGAAGGGAGCTTAATTGAAGTGAAGCCTCCATCGTGCGCAACAACTTGCGCAAATGTTCCTGCTGAACGAACAAGCTTTGCTCCAGCACGAAGCTTAAGTTCAACGTTATAGATAAATGTACCTACTGGAATATTCTTGAGCATGACTCGGTTACCAACTTCGAGATCTGCTTTTTCTGAAACAATAAAAGTATCACCTACTTTCATTGATTTTGGAACTACTACGTAACGCTTAGCACCATCTCTGTATGCAGCTAAAGCAATGAACGCTGATCGGTTTGGATCGTACTCAATTGTCTGAAGCTTGGCAGGAATGTCGAACTTATCGTACTTAAAGTCGATATCGCGATATGAACGCTTATGCCCTCCTCCTCTGTGTTGAGAAGTAATGCGACCAAAAGCGTTACGTCCTGAACCTCGTCTAAACCCTGAGGTAAGCGGCTTGTACGGATCGTTGGTAGTAAGAACACCACGGTAAGTTACCGTAGACATCTTACGACGTGATGGGGTTGTTGGTTTGTAGGTTTTCATAGTAGTTCACTTAATAAGAATTATGAGAAAGCGATAGTATCACCTTTTTTAAGGAAAACAATAGCTTTCTTCATGCCAGCTTTCATTCCCCAGTTACCACGAATAAAGGTTTTCTGTGGAGGAATTTTGGTGATTTTTACTGAAAGAGGAGTCACTTTGTACATCTTCTTAATTTCAGCTGCTATAGCAAGCTTTGTTGCAGAAGGTGCAACAATAAATGTATACGCATTATCAGTAGACTGCTGTGATGCCTTTTCGGTAACACGAGGAGCAATAATAACAGCTGACACTGTTTCTACTGTTTTTGTTTCTGTTGTAGGAGTAGTTTTTGCCATATACGTTTAATTACTTAGCAACCTTAGAAGAAAGATACGCAATAGTTTCCTCTGGATTTGCAATCACGAGGTAACGTGTATTTGCAAGATCAAGCGGGTTAAGGTCGTCCATATTATGAAGTGTCACGTATGGAAGGTTACGGAGAGCACGCTTCGTAGTGTCATCCCCTTTCTTTACTGAAAGGTATACGTTGTTTGCTTTCTTGTAGCAAAGTGTCTTGAACCCTTCAATAGTAGTAAGCCCTTTCATCATTACATCCGCTTCCTTTGTCTTACCGGTAAGCTCTGGGAGAGTATCAACAAAGATAACCTTGCCAGCTTTCACCTTAGCAGAAAGAAGAGAGAAGAGTGCTGCAGCTTTCATTCCCTTAGGGATAGTTTTCTTATAATCTTTGTCATTACGTGGACCAAAAGTCACACCTCCTCCTTTCCAAAGTGGAGACTGACGAGAACCGTGACGAGCACGTCCTGACCCTTTCTGATTCCATGGTTTAATATGAGAACCACGAACTTCTGAACGATCCTTAGTATGAGCAGTTCCTGCGCGGCGGTTAGATGCTTGTGAGTAAAGCACTTGTGATACAAGGTCAGCATTCCACTTAGCCCCAAAGATAGCCTCTGGTACTTCAAGAGTTTTACTTACCTTACCTTCCATTGTGTAGACGTTTACTTTCATAGTTGTTTAATTACGCTTTAATCTCTACCAATGTTCCACGCTTTCCCGCAACCGCACCCTTAACAAGGATGATTCCGTTTACCGCATCAACATCAAGTATTGTTACATTCTTTAGGGTAACTCGATCGCTTCCCATACGTCCCGCCATTTTCTTACCTTTAAGAACTCTCTGTGGACCTGTTGCTCCAATAGAACCAACTTCACGCATTGAGTGCTTCTGACCGTGCTGATGCCATCCACCAGAAAAGCCGTGACGCTTCATTCCACCCTGGAATCCCTTTCCTTTTGAAGTACTTGAAATAGTTACAACATCACCTTTTGTGAAAATATCACATGCGATAGTTGCTCCAATTGCTAGATCATTAGGAGAAGTACGGAATTCCTTAACAGCAGCAAAACTCTGTCCCTTAAGGTGTCCTAAAAGAGCTTTTGAAAGACGAGATGCTTTTTGAGCACCTTGACCAACCTGAATCGCTTCATAGCCGTCTTTCTCAGTTGTCTTAAGTGCAGTCACAGTAAGTGGCTCCGCCTTAAGGATGGTCGCAGGATGAACCTTCCCATCATCTGAGAAGAATTCAGTCATGTGTTGTTTTGTTGCTAATGTGAATTTCATAATAGTAAGTAATTTTCGGGGGAATGTAAGATACCTTGTTTGTTGTTATGCCATCTTTACATCAATATCTACTCCAGAAGGGAGTGAGAGATTGGTCAAAGCTTCGATGAGCTTAGGCTGAGGATTAACAATATCAACGAGGCGCTTGTGCACACGCATTTCAAACTGCTCACGAGCATCCTTATAAATAAACGATGCGCGGTTTACAGTGTAACGCTTGATTTCTGTAGGAAGTGGGATTGGACCCAAGATTACAGCTTCGAAGCGTCGTGCGGTGTCAATGATCTGCTTTACAGATGTATCAAGAACTTTACTCTCGTAAGCTCGCACACGAATGCGAAGCTTCTGAGTTTCGGTTCCTTTTACAGTTTTTGCAGATTTTTTTGTTGCTGTTGCTGTCATGCTTGTAAGAGTAGTTTAAATCTTGTGCTTAAGGTTAGTTTCCTAACCTCTTACACACAAAAAGAGTAAGTAATATTAAGCGATGATCTTTGTTACAACACCAGCTCCAACAGTTTTACCTCCTTCACGGATAGCAAAACGTCCCTGCTCTTCAAGAGCGATTGGAGCGAGGAGCTTAACAGTGAACTTAGCTGTATCTCCAGGCATAACCATTTCAGTACCAGCAGCAAGAGTAACTTCTCCTGTTACGTCAGTTGTACGTACGTAGAACTGTGGCTTGTAACCATTAAGGAATGGAGTATGACGCCCACCTTCTTCCTTCTTAAGGATGTACACTTCACACTCAAATTGAGTATGAGGCTTTACAGATCCGATCTTTGCAAGAACCTGTCCGCGGAGGATATCATCCTTCTTAATACCACGAACGAGGATACCAGCGTTATCACCAGCCTGTCCTTCTGAAAGTGACTTGTTGAACATTTCAATACCTGTAACAGTTGTCTTTACAGTATCCTTAAGACCAACAATTTCAATTTCTTCGTTAATCTTAACAACTCCACGCTCGATACGTCCTGTTACCACAGTTCCACGACCTTCGATAGTGAAGATGTCTTCTACTGGCATAAGGAAAGGCTTAGCAGTATCACGCTCTGGGAGAGGGATCCATGTGTCGAGAGCGTTCATAAGCTCAACAATCTTCTGTGCCCAAGTATCATCAAGTGATGTAGCTTCTGAAGCCTTAAGACCTGATCCACGGATAACTGGAGTATTAGCTCCGTCAAAACCGTTCTTTGTAAGGAGCTCGCGAATTTCTTCTTCAACGAGTTCGATCATATCCTGATCTTCAACCATGTCACACTTGTTAAGGAATACTACGAAACGTGGCACACCCACCTGCTTGGCTAGGAGAACGTGTTCACGTGTCTGTGGCATAGGACCATCAGTTGCCGCTACTACGAGAATAGCACCGTCCATCTGAGCCGCTCCTGTAATCATGTTCTTGATATAGTCAGCGTGCCCTGGCGCATCGATGTGTGCGTAGTGGCGGTTTTCAGTCCAGTATTCTGAGTGAGAAAGTGAAATTGTAATTCCACGAGCTTTTTCTTCTGGAGCCTTATCGATATCGTCGATACCTTTTGTCTTAATAGTCTGATCCTTAAGGTGAAGTACGTTAAGGATACCTGCTGTAAGGGTAGTCTTACCGTGGTCAACGTGACCAATGGTTCCTACGTTTACGTGTGGTTTTGAGCGATCGAAATTTTCTGCCATATGTTTTTGTTGGGTCTTGTCGACTCTTGTCATTGGATGACTTGAGTGATATTGGACTTAAAAATTAAAATAAACTAAATAATAAAGTGCACTACTTAGCCAAGCAAGAATTCAGTAGTTGCTAAGTGAGTCTTGGCATAATAGCACAAAATAAATCAGATTGCAACTATTTTTTTAACAAAATCTTCTTTATTCTCTACTCTTTATAAAAACATCTTTCTATCTTCATAGTACATACATTTTTATATATGCTTTTATTTTCTTTTTAGCTTTTTCATCGAAATGGACGCCTATCTTTTCTGCTGAAAAGCGGCTTTGCTCGTGCCGCCGCACTACGCAGACCATTTCTCATAAAAAAGCTAGGATATTAGATAGAGAATAACTGAAACCCGCCTCTGAGAAGCTTTTACATGAGAAGGTTTGGGTTATAGCTGTAATAGCGAGAACCAAAGGTTCTCGCTATTAAGAGATTTTATTTTACTCAGAAAGAGTCGACTTTTTACTCTCTGTATACCCTTGCTTAATATCAAAAGCATCTGGATGAGCAAGGTTTCTATCCCCAAAACTAGCAACTCTTTTTTCTATCCACTGTTCAAATTCAATACGATCTAATCCCTCTGGGCAACGACTCTCTATTTCACTCATTATTTTTACTGAAAATGGATTTTCATGTTCATGAGTATCAAAAACTCTTTTAAGAATACTTTTAATGTCGCTTTCCGAAACATTGTTTAATTTCTTAGATAAATTCTGTGAAGCAAGATCCATCTTGCTTTGTTTAACTTCAGTTTCTTGATTAGCGACCTGTGGATTCTGATTAAATGGTGGCATATATATGAATTATTAGTACACCTTTAGTATATCTCTCTCTTTAATTTTGCAAGTGTTTTATGTAAAATTAAGAAGTATCAACCTAATCAAACAGAACTTTAACATTATTATTTTTCTTTTTTATTACTAAAACTCAAAAAGTATTTCGTTAAAATTGAGGATTTTACCTTTAGTGTCTACCTCTATTCCTTCTTTTTTATAGAGCTTCATACGTTTAGCTTTATATTCATCGTTTATCCAAATAGTCCCTTTTGCGTACACAATACGATGAAATGGGATAG
>JACCDT010005940.1_pt1 | contig 19997 bp, 23 predicted proteins | sample 7446291 | NCBI WGS metagenome assembly JACCDT01 (sample SAMN15323446, study PRJNA562643) | freshwater metagenome | isolation source: river surface water | place: USA:Blue River Watershed | collected 2017-08-17 | reverse complement strand
TGAACGCGAAGAATTACTTCTTCTTGGTGTTCACAGCAGCTTTGAAGGCTGCGCCAGCAGTGAAGCGAGGCACCACAGCAGCTGCGATTTTCAAAGCTTCGCCAGTGCGTGGGTTTTTGCCAGTGCGTGCAGCGCGTGCAGCAGCTTTGAAAGTGCCGAAGCCGATCAATTGCACGTCGTCTTTTTTCGCCACAGCGTGTGTGATGACATCGATGATGGCATTGACAGCGCGGCCAGCGTCGGCCTTGGTCAATTCTGTGTGAGCAGCAACGGCTTCGATCAATTCAGTTTTGTTCATGTCATTTCCTTATTAAAACGGGTGCATTGTGCCAGTTTTGCTGAGTGTTTTCGTGCCATTGCCATGAGGTTTTGCTCATCAATGGCTAGGAACTTCCCTGATCTTGCACCAGTCTGAGACAAAGGCTTCAAAAATGAAACCTGATTAGTTACAAAGACAGGCTGTCTCTCGTATAAAAGAGGCGCATGAACCTTCAAAATTTGTTGCATGAATGCCTCGCTCACCGTGCCTCAGACTTGCATCTGTCGTCAGGCATGTCGCCAATGTTCAGGGTGGATGGTGCTTTGGTGGCGTTACCCAGTCAGGCCCTCAACCACGAAGAACTGTATTTGGCGCTGATGGACATCATGTCGTCAGCGCAGCAAACACAGTTCAGTCAGACTCATGAGTGTGATTTTTCCTTCGATGTGCCAGCACTGTCGCGTTTCCGCGTGAATGTGTTTGAGCAAACGCGTGGCGTATCGGCGGTGTTTCGAGTCATCTCGCATGTCGTCCCCAGTTTGGACAGCTTGCATGCACCGGCTGCTTTTGCTGAGTTGCTCCACCGCACACGTGGGTTGGTGTTGGTCACGGGGGCTACAGGCTCTGGCAAGTCCACCACCTTGGCCGCGATGATTCACGCGCTCAACCAAAGCCAAGCCAAGCACATCATCACCCTTGAAGATCCAATTGAGTTTGTGCACACACCCAATCAATGTTTGATTCAGCAGCGTCAGGTGGGCGCACACACTTTGAGTTTTGCCAACGCCTTACGTGCCGCCTTGCGTGAAGACCCCGATGTCATTTTGGTGGGCGAGCTGCGCGACCTTGAAACCATTCGCCTCGCCATCACCGCCGCTGAAACTGGCCACTTGGTGCTGGGTACCTTGCACACGTCGAGTGCGGCCAAAACCATGGATCGCATCGTGGATGTTTTTCCTGCCGAAGAGAAAGACATGGTGCGCAGCATGTTGTCCGAGTCGCTCATCGCGGTCATCTCGCAAGTGCTGTGCAAGCGAAAAGACGGGCAAGGGCGCGTGGCCGCTTACGAAGTGATGGTGGGCACACCCGCTGTGCGCAACCTCATTCGTGAAGGCAAAGTGGCGCAGCTGTATTCAGCGATTCAAACAGGACGGGGTGTGGGGATGCAGACTTTAGATCAAAGCTTGGCTGCGTTGGTAGAGCAGGGTTTGATTGATGCGCAAGAGATGCAGGCGAATGCCAAATAAAACTGGTGCCCCCGACAGGAATCGAACCTGTATCACTCCCTTAGGAGGGGAGAGTTCTATCCATTGAACTACGGTGGCAACCAGCAGGTATTTTACGGTGCTACTTGCTCAGCATTCGCATGGCTTCTTCCAAGCCTTTGAGTGTGAGCGGGTACATGCGGTTGCTGACGATTTGTTGAATGATGGCAATGCTCTGGCGGTATTGCCAAACGCCTTGTGGCTCGGGGTTGATCCACGCAAATTTGGGGAAGGCGTGTAGCAAACGTTGCAGCCACTCAGCGCCGGCTTCTTCGTTGTTGTATTCCACGCTGCCGCCGGGCTGAACAATTTCATACGGGCTCATGGTGGCGTCCCCAATGAAGATGAGCTTGTAGTCTTTGTTGTACTTGCGAATGATGTCCCAAGTCTCAAACTTCTCGGCGTAGCGGCGCTTGTTGTTGCGCCACATGAAGTCATACACGCAGTTGTGAAAGTAATAAAACTCTAAGTGCTTGAACTCGGCTTTGGCCGCACTGAACAGTTCTTCCACACGGGCGATGTGGTCGTCCATCGTGCCGCCCACGTCCATGAGCAACAACACCTTCACATTGTTGTGGCGCTCGGGCCGCATCAAGATATCTAGAAAGCCTGCATTGGCTGCGGTCTTGTGGATGGTGCCGTCTAAGTCCAGCTCTTCTGCTGAGCCTTCGCGTGCAAACCGACGCAAGCGGCGCAAGGCTACTTTGATGTTGCGCGTACCCAGCTCTTGGGTGTCGTCGTAGTCGCGATAGCTGCGTTGGTCCCAGACCTTCACCGCGCTTTTGTTGCCGCCTTTGCCGCCAATGCGAATGCCTTGCGGGTTGTAGCCACCGTTGCCAAAGGGTGAGGTGCCGCCTGTGCCAATCCACTTGTTGCCACCTTCGTGGCGTTCTTTTTGTTCTTCGAGACGTTTTTTCAACGTCTCCATCAACTCGTCCCAGCCCATTTTTTCGATGTCGGCTTTTTGTTCGGGTGTGAGTTCTTTTTGAAGAATCTTCTCTAGCCAATCGAGTGGCACATCCTTGGTGAAGTCGGTCAGCATCTCCACGCCTTTGAAGTACGCACCAAACGCACGGTCAAATTTGTCGTAGTGCTTTTCGTCTTTGACGAGGATGAGTCGGCTCAAAAAATAAAAGTCATCCAAACTGCAGGCATCGCTGCCCGGGCCGACCACTTGCTTTTGGAGTGCTTCCAGCAGCGTGAGGTACTCCTTCACCGACACAGGCAGCTTGGCCGCGCGCAAGGTGTAGAAGAAGTCGATCAGCATGGCCTGGTTTTACTCGGCGTCTGACTTGGGGGCGCGAAAGCGGCGAGCAGCTTGTAAGCCCATGCCGCCACCAATGCCCACCAACAAAATGGCAATGATGCTGCCAGTGCCGTAGCCCGGCTCAAACAAGTCCAAGCCAAATGCAGATCCCACGCCATACCCCAGCAAGGCACCGACCATGAAGCCCACCGCGTCGGTGAGGCCTTCCATCAAAGATGCAAACATGTATATCTCTCCCTATCAGCGGTTACGGCTTTGCATGAACACCAGCTTTTCAAACAGCGTGGTGTCTTGTTCGTTTTTCAGTAACGCACCCACGAGCGGTGGGATGGCTACCTTGTCGTCTGCGGCTTGCAGGGCTTCTAAAGGGATGTCTTCAGCCACGAGCAACTTGAGCCAATCAATCAGCTCACTGGTCGACGGCTTTTTCTTGAGGCCAGGCAAGTTGCGAATGTCAAAGAAGGTTTTCATCGCCACCGTCAGCAAATCTTGCTTGATGGTGGGGAAGTGCACCTGCACGATGTGACGCATGGTGTCGGCATCGGGGAACTTGATGTAGTGGAAGAAGCAGCGGCGCAAGAACGCGTCTGGCAATTCTTTCTCGTTGTTCGAGGTGATGAACACCAGCGGGCGGTTTTTGGCTTTGATGAGCTGGCGCGTCTCGTAGCAATAAAACTCCATGCGGTCGAGTTCGCGTAGCAAGTCGTTGGGGAATTCGATGTCGGCTTTGTCAATCTCATCAATCAGCAAGGCCACAGGCTCTTCGGCTGTGAAAGCCTGCCACAGCACACCTTTGAGTATGTAGTTGTTGATGTCTTTCACGCGCTCGGCGCTTTCGGCGTCAGCCATTTGGCTGTCGCGCAGTCGGCTGACGGCGTCGTATTCGTACAAACCCTGCTGGGCTTTGGTGGTGGATTTGATGTGCCACTGCAGCAGGGGCATGCCCAATGCTTGCGCCACTTCTTCGGCCAGCATGGTTTTGCCAGTGCCGGGTTCGCCCTTCACGAGCAGCGGGCGCTTGAGCGCGATGGCTGCATTGACAGCCAGCATCAAGTCTTGGGTTGCAACGTAGTTGTCTGTGCCTTTGAATTTCATCGGTCGCTCTGCCTGTATATGCTTTGTATTGCTTGAGTTACGTGCAAGACCTCAAAGGCCATGCTGGTACAAGTAAAAAGTATAGCTATCAGTTAAATGCCTATAAAAAATGAGCATAAGCATACTCAGCATCCATAACATCACAAACCATTTCACGTGAGACGCAAAAGGGCATCAATACCTAACTTTGATATAAGTTGATGGCCCTTGAATTCTTAATTTCAAATTGACATCAACCGTGTCAAGGCGGTTCAGCTTAATTTGACTCAAACCGTAGTCAAAAACAACGCCTACATTTTTGACGGGAAACCATTCAACCCCGACTGTGCCGTTATAAATTTCGCCATTCAAGCGACCTCCGGATTTTTTCATACCTGATACATCGGCAAACAACCGTAAATCAGGATTGATCGCATGGCGTAGACCAAACTCCAAAAGAGGTGCAACTGCAGAATCGCTGAACTCTCTGGCTGTGGCAGCAACCGACTGATTGAGAGATACCGAGGCATTCGCCCTCAGATCAAGCTTGTAATAAGCTGCCCCCGCACCCAGCCCGAAAACGGTGTTACCGCTGCCCATCCACCACTTGTACGCAAGCTTTGCAAAATCGAGCTTGAGTGCAAGATTGGCATCCGCAGCCGTCACCAAAGGATTGTTATTCACGCTCGTACTGTGAGACATTCCGCCAGCGTAGCCGTGCTTGTATTGGTAATAGTCCATCGACAAGCCTTGGCTATCGAAGATCATGAGGTTGGCCTTGATACGAGGCATTCTTTCATCGCCTAATCCAACATCGCCAGTACCTAGGCTGCCGTATTGGCTGTGCAACGAAACATTCAGCGTTGGATCAGCGTGCAAAACCCCAGCTGAAATGCTGACACGGTCCAACGCAGGCGACAGCTCAGCCAAAGCGGGCGTTGTCATCATCAAACTGGCGCCCGAAGTAGCCATGAGTACGAGAGTGCGGACACCTCGACTTGGAAAGGTCATGTGAGCATTCATAGAGAATCCTTTGGTATTGAATAGATGAAAAAATAAACGTCGCTTAAGCCAAGTAGTCGTGGACAACCTCGCCTAGTTCAAGGGTGATGTCAGCCATGAAGTGCAGGCACGACACCACCTCAAGTACCGGTAGCGCAGCCACGGGGGCCAAAGCATGCGGATGTAACTCCAACGTACTTGGCCCTGTCCATGCCCCGTGCAACTGCACCTGCGTGGTGTAGTAACGCACTAGCTCACAAATGCGCGGTGTTCCATCGACATGCGGAATGATCTTGAGTAAAAAATTGGGCGCTGCTAATGAGGCCAACACGGTGGTGGCATCGACCTCTCGGTGTTTGAAACCCATCGTGGCTGTTGCAATTCGTACCGTGCCGTAGTCCAAGGTGCCCACCAAGGTATCGGTCTCAATCAGCAGCTTTGGCGTGGCCAGCTTTTTAGGAAAACCCCATAACTCTCGACCACCTGCAATGGGTGGGTGGTCATTCAGATACATGGCATGGGCATATGAACCATTCACCCCATTCAGATGAACGGGTATCACTTGGCCCGATTCGGTATACGAACCAAACCCCGTGGAGTCGGGCATGCGAATGAATTCAAACTTCACCAAAGGCTGAACAACTTCTAATGGCTCGGGCACCACGGCACGCAGTGCATCCATGTCGGTGCGGTAAGTGATGATCAGAAACTCACGCTGAGTAAATCGGTAAGGTCCGCGCGGAAATGCGGGACTGGTGAAGGGCATGGCAAAAGCGTTGGCCTTGATGTCTTGAAGCTTCATGGCACTGACGCATTGAGCATGTCATTGCGCAAGGCCATCGTTTCTTCGGAAAAAATACGTGCATCCATGCAGCACAGCTGTGGCGAGATAGCTGGGCGAAATCCCATCAGCGGCAAGATGTCCACTTCCAAGTTGATGCCAGGCGCAACCTCTATCAATTCAGGTCCCGTTGCAGTTAACCGAAACACACAACGCTCAGTCACATACAAAACAGATTGGTGACGTGCAAATGCATCCGTGTCGTTGAAGGTGATTTGCTCGACTGCGTTGACAAACTTCTTGGTTTCGGCCTCGCATGCAATGGTTAGCATGCCGTTCAAAATCTGCGCGTCAAAATGACCTGCGCAAAACGTGCCCATGAACACCAGGCGTTGTGTGTTCTGGCTGATGTTGATAAAGCCGCCCGCCCCAGCCAAATGCTCGTTGAAGCGGCTCACGTCAACATTGCCGTTGGTGTCTACCTGCGCCAAACCAAGAAATGCAACATCAAGGCCACCGCCATCGTAAAAATCAAACTGGTAAGGCTGATCCAAGATCGCCTCTGCATTCGTCGCCGCACCAAAGTTCAGGCCACTCGCAGGTAAGCCTCCCACCACGCCAGGTTCTGCCGTGAGGGTGATCAGATCGACCAATCTCTCTTCAGCGGCAATCGCAGCAATGCACTCGGGAATGCCCACACCTAGGTTGACGATGTCGTGCGCACGCAGCTCTAGTGCAGCTCGACGCGCAATGATTTTCCGAGCGGTCAGCGGTGTCACTTGCCAAGCCAAAGGCGGTGCTTGCAACTCGCCTGAAAACACCGCGCTATAGGGCTCAGCAAAGGTTTGCATGTGGTGCTCGGGCGAATCGGCTAGCACCACATGGTCCACCAAGATGCCGGGTATCTGAACCTGCCGTGACGACAACGAACCCAACTTGGCCAGTCGCTCCACCTGCACGATCACAGTACCACCTGAGTTATGCGTAGCCATGGCAATGGCCAACGAGTCAAGCGTGAGCGCTTCGTGCTCCATGCTGATGTTGCCGTGTTCATCGGCAGTCGTACCCCGCAAAAAGCACGCATCGATAGGAAAAGATTTGTAGAACATGAACTCTTCACCGTCGATGTGCATCAACGTCACCAAGGCACGTTGGCTGCATGTATTCACGCGACCACCCCCATGGCGCGGATCCACAAAAGTTCCCAAGCCCACCTTAGTTATTAGTCCTGGTCGATGCGCGGCGATGTCGCGAAACAACGCACTGATCACCCCCTGCGGCAGGTTGTAGGCTTCGAACTGGTTGTGAAGTGCCAACTGTTGCAGTTTGGGTGCCAAGCCCCAATGTCCGCCAATCACGCATTTCAGCAAACCAGCATGGGCCAAATGGTTGAGTCCGCGGTCTTTCCCATCGCCTTGGCCACCCGCGTAAACCATCGTCAGGCCATTGGGGCTGCCTGCGGGTGATAAAGGGTCTTGCCCTAAAAAACGCTGCTCCAGCGCAATAGCCAAGCTCTCGGCAAAGCCAATGCCAATGAAACCGCCCGTGGCCAAAGTGGTCCCGTTGGCAATGCAGCGCACGGCTTCGGTGGCTGAAACCACTTTATTGTCAGCCGCGTTTTGCATGACTTGCCACTTTGACTTTTTTCACTGTGATTGGCACTAGCAACAGGTCCAGGTTTTTCAAAATTTCTGCCTCGACCGTGGACTTGAAGCCCCGCAGCACAAGGCTCAGCTCCACTGTGATTTCCAAAGTGTCATGTCTTGCCAGTAAACGCCCCTTCACACCGCTGCGCTTGAAAAGCACCTCGTCCTCTATCGTTCCCTCTTGGTACACGCAGCTCAAGCCAAACTCTTGCTCTGCCAGCTCGGCCCATGCAAAGGCAATCTTTCGGATTTTTTTAAACCCATGCGCATGCGTGCGGTGAATATGAAGATCGGCCACTTTGACTTTCTCGCTATATCTTTATTTGCGCGATGCGAGCAGTGGACGCATCGCGTTGAGCGTGGCCAGCAGACCGGAGCCGTTGCTGATCAATGTGCAGGCCATCGGTGACATCAAACCTGCGGGCACAGCCAGTGCCAAGGCCAGTGTGTTGGCCCCCGCAATAAGGCTGAAGTTTTGTTTGATCAATGCCATGCCATCGCGGCATATATCCATGGCGGGCAGCAACTGATGCAAGCCCTCTTCCATTAGCACCACATCAGCCGCATCGCGTGCAATGTCAGCGCCATCGGCCAATGAAATACCCACATCTGCTTGGACCAACGCAGGTGAGTCATTCACGCCGTCGCCGATCATGGCGAATGGACCGTATTTCAAACGCAAGGTGCGCACAATGTCGGCTTTGTCGTGCGGCAATATTTCTGAGTACACCGTGTCAATGCCAACTGCGTCTGCCACACGTCGCGCCACGCCTTCGCGGTCACCCGACAACATCACAATGTGTTCCACACCCCGTGCACGCAGGCCCGCCACTACCGCACGAGCTTCTGGCCTAGGGGCATCGCTGCACGCAATGGCCCCCACCAATCGGTCGTCCAACGCCACCAAGAGCACGATGTAACCGTGACCTTCAGCCTCATTCAAATACTTCGCTGCCTTGACTGTGGCAATGCCCAGGCTACGCAAGAAACGGGCGCTGCCCACATGCAAGTGTTGGCCCTCAATCACAGCACTCACTCCCATGCCAATGACAAACTGCACGTCGTCGCACACAGGTAATTTAAGGCCGCGTACTTGCTCGGCATGCAACACCAAAGCGCGTGCTACTGGGTGACGTAACTGCGTCTCTGCCGCAGCGGCCAATTGCAAAATGCGGTCAGCGCTGATGCGTGCGTGCATGGGCCGCACATCCAACACAGTCAAATGCCCAGATGTGAGCGTGCCTGTTTTGTCAAAAGCAATACCACGCAAGGTGGCCAACTGCTCTACATGGTGGCCGCTCTTGATCAAAATGCCCTGACGCGCGGCTCTTGTCATGCTGGCCAAAATGCTGGTGGGTGCAGCCACACGAATGCCGGTGCCGTAATCCACGATCGCCATCGACATGAAACGGTCCACATTGCCCGTGAGTGCAAGCATGGCCACATTGACACCCAAGAGTGGTGCCACCAAACGGTCGGCAAACTGCTCCGCATAATTTTGAATGCGCGTCTCACCCACGGGGGCTGTTGCAATGACTTGTACAATTTTGGCTACCACGGTGTTGATCCCTACCTCGGTCACTTGCACCGTGATGGAGCCTTCCACAATAGAAGAGCCTGCAAACACCATCTCACCTACACGACGCGTAGCAGGCACTGATTCACCCGTGATGTGGCGCTGATCCACAGCGGCCAAGCCGCTACAAATCATGCCGTCTGCTGGTACCAAGTCACCCGCCATCATCAGCGCTAGGTCGTCGCACCGCAGAGATTGCGCGGGTATCAAGGTGATGTTGCCTTTGGCGTCTAGACGTCTCGCCTGCATCACTTGAAAGTCCAACAGATCACGCATGTGCCCACGCGATTGGCGAGCCGTTAATTCACGCACCACATCACCCAAGTGAACCATGATGGCAATCACAGCGGCAGTGCGCGGTTCGCGGCGCAACACGGCGATGGCCAAGGCCAAACCGTCTAGAAAGTCCACATTGAAGCGGCGTTCTTTGAACAAGGTGGTCACCGCGCGACGCCAGATGGGAAAGCCCGTCAACACAATCAACAACAAGTCCAAGCCAAACCCGCCTGCAGGCCCCAGCACCAGAGCGGTGGTGGCCAAAGCCATAGATCTGAAAGGGCTGAATTCGATGGTCTTCGCTTGTATGTTTTGCAACTGGCCAGTTGGCAACGTCACTAACATCGTGTTGGGTTGCAATAGCATCTCAAGCAAAGCATCAAACTGCCCCATGTGTTCAATCGTGATGGATTCACATGCGCGATTGATTCGAAAGTTGGACACCAAAGGGCTGCTTGAGAGGCGGTGGCTGATGCGCTCACGCACCCCCTTGTCCACGCGCAATCGAGCCACGCGAATGCGGCAACGCCCTGGGACTTCATGCAGTAGCTGGTAGCTTGCGCGACTAGGCCCAGGACTGGCATTAGTGCTTAGCGCGTGCATGTGATAGCCCCGTAGAAACAATTTTGATCACGGGCGCACCAATGCGTTCGCGGTGCAAGGTGAGGAATGAGTTGAAAGCAAACGTGCCGAGGCTCAACCACATGGGAGTACCCGTGCCCCGTGCTTGACGCATGGATGTAGCGGCGGCGAACAGCAGTGGCAATAAGAGCTTGAGGTCCACATAGCCATCACTTGCACGGCGCAGGCGAAAGTCCAACTCTTCTGCACCCGCCACCAAGCTTTCAGCCAGGCGCGATTGCTTGGCTAAGTAATGTGCGCCAGTGGCCACGGCCACATCGATGCCTGCCAACAAGGCATCATCGCCTTCCAAGCTCATCCACGCGTTGACATTTGGGTCGTCTTGCAAGCGAAAGTGAAACACCGTGTCTGCAGGGCTGTAGTCAATCACGATGCTGGAAGATGTGGCGTTCACACGCACGCTTTCAACACCGTCTAAGCCCGCGATGATTTGTTTGACTGCGGCAAAAAATTCAGGGTCAGTGGGCACGCCCAAAACCTTGAGCCGCATACGCCCCGGAACATGGTGCGCAATACGAACCGGACTGATGGCTCGAGTTGAAGCGGGTGGCACTTTAGGCCTTAGGCGCGTGGCTGCTGATGGGATCAGTCACCGCAGTGGCTGTTTTGTCAATGGGTGCATGCTTTTGTTCATGCATCACTTCGGCCACCAAGTCGTGCACTTGTTCGCTGGTCTCAGCCACTACTTCTTGCACCTTTTGAGTCAGGACAAAACCGGCACGTAAAGCCCCCTTGATGGCGGGACGTACATAGTCACCAAACTCAGGAAATAACTTACCCAAAAGAATAGCCCCTGCACCAATGATCAAGCCTGGAATCAACTCCACCTCAATCAGTGCAGCGCCCACTACGATGGCCGCCGCTGCGGCAACTGAGGTGTTGTCGCCCGACACCAGATCTTTGCCACGTGCAATCAACTGGCTGATGTTGCGCTTGGCAGCTGCCGATTGGCTGGCGTGTGTGCTTGGCTCATGCGCTTCGGTATAGGCCGTGTCTTGAACGATGGCCTTGTTTGCTGCACGCCGTGGGGTGCGCGTTTTAGAGGGCATCGCTTTTTTCAAAACAGCGGCGCTTTTAACGGCAGTCACCTTGATTTTTTTTACAACGTCTGAATTCTTGATTTTTGTGACCACGTGATACTCCATGCAGGTAGGGCGACACCTTGGGTGCGCAAGAGCCAAGTACTGGCCCTGTGCACCGACGTTAAAGACATTGATAAGTTTGGTCTGTTCGCCAGCGAACTAAGACTGCGTGCGATAACCCACAGACCTGAGCGACGCAAGTTTTGACAATGCGCATCAAAGCCGACCTCCGGCTGGGTTGTCTTACCTATCAAAAAAATCTATGCTTCAAAATAAAGTAGCGCTTGTGACCGGCGCTTCATCCGGTATTGGTCGTGCCATTGCTTTGCTTTTCTCCAGAGAGGGGGCCAAGGTTGTGGTCTCTGATCTGAACGCAAAAGACAATGAAGAAACTGCCGCATTAATTCAAGCGCAAGGTGGAGAGGCTTTGGCTGTTTGTTGCGATGTTGGTAATTCCCAAGACTGTCTGCGACTGGTACAAGCCGCACAGAAAAATTTTGGTCATCTCGATGTCGCTTGCAATTGCGCAGGTGTATTGGGCCCATTGAGTTGCACAGCAGACTACCCGTTAGATCAATGGGATCGGGTCATACAGATTGACCTCAGTGGCGTGTTTTATTGCATGCAAGCGCAAATCAACGCCATGCTCCCACGGGGTTGCGGCAGCATCATCAATATTGCATCTGTGCTGGGTGCCGTAGGTGGACCACGTTCACCAGCTTATGCAGCTGCAAAGCATGGTGTCATCGGTCTCACGCAGACAGCAGCTTGGGAATATGGCGCTAGAGGCTTACGCATCAATGCTGTGGGGCCCGGATACATACACACCCCCATGGTGAAAGGCCTCGAAGATCAGGAGGCAACACTGGACAAACTGATTGCGGCACACGCGCTAGGCAGATTAGGACGGGCAGAAGAAGTTGCGGAGATAGTCGTATGGTTGGCATCAGACCGTGCCTCATTTGTGACGGGTGCTTTTTATCCTGTAGATGGTGGCTATCTAGCACGCTGAGTGATCTTGAGCTTGTGTCACAACAATGGACCGCCTTCTATTGCAATTTTTCTTATGTTCGTTAGCGAACAGATAAGTTTTTTTTACAAAGTTAGCCTTATCTGTGCTGCTAAGTACGAGGTCGAACATAGCGAAAATTCGCTTGAATTCCCTACACTTTATGCAGTCCTTGCCACCTGCATCAATTGAAATTGGAAACCATGTGTACGCCTTGTCAAATGGCTTGATCGCTCAGCTTGATGCGGCAGACCAAGCCCTGTTACTCAAGCGCGCAAAGCCCATCACGCTCACGGCTGGTGAGGTGTTGACAGAGCCAAATGCGACAGACACTCGCATTTACTTTCCGGTCAGCGGATCAATTGCGCTCTATGTGGGGCGCCCAGGAAAATCGTCCTCTATCGGTATGGCCGTTGGTTTGATTGGCTCTGAAGGGGCCGCCGGCCTGCAAGCTGCTTTGGGTTTGGGTACGGGAAATTTAAAACTCATCGTGCAGTCTGCAGGGCAGGCATATGTGATCGATGGAGTCGTGGCCCAACGTTTGACGCAACGTCGACGTAGCCTATTGCTGCATTTTTCTCGCTATTTGTGGAGCCTGTTTGACAGCATGGCTGTTCTTGCTGCCAGGCCTTATACGGAAGACATCAAAAGTCGTTTGGCGCACTGGTTACTACTCAGTGAGCAACGTTGTGCCCCAGCCCCTCTGGTGTTGACGCATGCTCAAATTGCCAGCATGTTGGGTGTCAGACGAGCCAGTGTCTCTATTGCTGCGCATGAAATGAAGCTCATGCGATACATCAGCTACAGCCGCGGACGCATTGCGTTGTTGAACATCCCAGCGTTACAAATGCTGGCCAAAATCGTGGTTTAGGACACTAATTTCTGTCGTTGCTGTGTACGTAAACGCACAGTGAGATGTGCGCCAATCTGCGACATTGCATGCTCAAGGGAGCATGTATGGTTGATTTTTATGTAGTCAAAGAAGGCGACTTTGGTCGCGTCGAGGTGGTCAAGCAGTATCACGACTTGGTGATGCACGCACATCCGTACACGCATTTTTCATATTGGCTGGGTGGTGGTTTGGTGCATTCGCGCGTGGGCCAACACATGGTTCAAATGGGTTCCGATGTGGCGCTTGGGGTAAATAGCCATGTGTCACATGACTTGCGCTTGAACGACGCAAATCAAGCTGCCATTTTTTTAAATCTGTACTTGAACAATACATGGCTGGATGCGCAATGCAAAGGTTTGGCACATGCGATGGTGCTGCCTCACCCAAGCATCGCCATTACCCCTGATGTCAACGCAGTGTGCAACCAGTTGCTGAAGCATCTCGCATCGCCTTCGCGTGAACATGCTTTGTGCCTAGAAGCGGATGTGGAGGCACTGCTATCCAAAACCATTGCGTCTGCGATGACCGCCGAGCAATTGCAGGCCATGCCTGTGCGTCGACGCATGATTGACTACCGTTTGCGTGTGGCCATTGCACATATGCAAAAAAACTTGGGCAGTCCCAAAGTAGCCCAAAAAGTGGCTGAGGTGGTGGGCTTGTCGCGCAGTCGGTTCTTTGAGTTGTTTCATGACCAACTCGGAACCTCGCCCTTGGTGTATTGGAATGCGATGCGTCTAGAGGAAGCATTGACTCGCCTCAATTCACGCGAAGAAAACATGACATCTATGGCGATGGATCTGGGCTTTTCTACGCCTGGAAATTTCTCACGATTTTTCAGAGACCACCGTGGTGTGACACCTTCAACGTATCGACGTTTTTGCCATGCGTCCTAAATAAAAGCGAGAGGTGCGTGATCAAATTTTTGTAGGTGCGACACGTAAAGCGCAAGTCATTGACATGCGCCTCTACCTGTGAAGGCTGTTCAGCACTTCTTCGGTGTGTTCACCCAAACGCGGCGCAGGTCGCCACACCCCTGTGGGTGTGCCGCTCATGCGTACAGGCGGACGCAACTGACGCAGCGTGCCTTCAAATGGGTGCGATACATCGAGCCAGCCTTGCGTGGCGGTGAGGTGCGGGTCGGTCAGCAAGTCGTCGAGCTTCATCATGGGCATGACGGGAATGTCATGCGCGGTCAGGTCTTTCATCCACTCAACGGTGGTGCGCTTGCGCATGTGTTGGCCGACCACGCCATAGAGCGCATCGATGTTTTTGAGGCGATCCGCGTGCGTGGCAAAACGCGCGTCGGTTTGAAACAAATCGGGCACGCCCACCAGCTTTAAGAATGCTTGCCAATGTGCGTCGTTGTACATCAGGGCGCAAATGTGGCCATCTTGTGTGGCGTAGGGCTTGCGATTGACTGCCAACAAACGTGCATAGCCCATGGGCGCGATGGGCGGCTGCCAGGTTTCGCCGCACAAGTGATCGCCCAACACAAACTGCAACAAGCATTCAAACATGGGTACTTCCACATGCTGACCCACGCCTGTGCGATAGCGCGCAATGATGGCGGCCATCACCGCGTGCACCATGTTGAGCCCCGTCACGCGGTCGGCAAAGGTGGTGGGGGCGTAGCGGGGTTCGTGGCTGCCGCTTTGCGTCATCAACCACGGCATGCCCACGGCGCCTTGAATCAGGTCGTCATACGCGGGCCAGTCTGAGTACGGGCCACCTTCGCTGTAGCCATACGCGCCGCACACGATCAAGCGTGGGTTGATTGCTTGCAATATTTCATACGACAAACCCAAACGCGCCATCGCGGCAGGGCGAATGTTGTAGGTCAGTACATCGGCGGTTTTGCACAAGGCCAGCAACTGTTCGCGTTGTTCTGGTTTTTTCAAGTCCAGCACGACCGAACGTTTGTTGCGGTTGGCGTTGATGAAGATGTGACCCATGCCCGGGTGCTTCATGGGGCCAGCGTGGCGCATGATGTCGCCGCTGGGCGGCTCGATCTTGATGACGTCAGCACCGTAGTCACCCAAGATTTGGGTGGCATAGGGGCCAAGCACCACGCCCGTTAGATCAATCACGCGCAAGCCTGCTAATGCACCATGTAATGCGCCTTGCAGGCTTGCGTTGTCAGTCAGGCTCATGGCTTATTCAGGTGTGATGCCAGCGGTCTTGACCCAGCCGCCCCATTTTTTAATTTCGGCGTCGATGGTTTTGGCGAGTGTGGCGGAGTCTTCCACATCGAGGTCAATGCCCACACCTTGAATTTTTTCGCGTACGTCGGGTTTGGCCAACACAGCCATCAGAGTGGCTGTGGCTTTCTTTTGCACGTCAGCCGGAACTCCCGCTGGGGCCATGAGGCCGAACCATGCGCTCACGTTGTAGTCTTTCACGGTGTCGCCGATGGGCGGCACGTTGGGCGCTTTGCCTGCGCGTTTCTTGGTGGTCACACCCAGGCCACGCATGCGGCCACCGTTCATTTGCGCCACAGCATTGCCGGTGTCGGCAAAGGCGAATTGAATTTGGCCACCGAGCAAATCGGTCAAAGCGGGAGGGATGCTTTTGTAGGGCACGTTGACGGTTTGCAAGCCTGCCAACTCAGTCAGCATGGCCGCAGACACGAGTGAGCCCGATGAACCATGACCAAATGCGAGCTTGCCTGGGTTGGCCTTGGCGTAGCTCACAAACTCTTTCATGTCCTTGGCGGGGAAGTCGGTGTTGACCATCAAGATAAAGCCCGTCTCGCCAATCTTGCCGATGGGCGTGAAGTCTTTCACGGGGTCATACGGCAGCTTGCGGTACAGATGCACGTTGGCTGCTTGCGTGGTGCTGGTGGTGACCAAGAAGGTGTAGCCATCGGCGGGTGACGCCTTGACAGCTTCGGCACCCAAGATGCCGTTGGCACCGGCTTTGTTTTCTACCGTGATGGTTTGCCCCATCGCCTCGCCCATGGCTTGAGCCAAGATACGGCCCACGTTGTCGGTGGCACTGCCTGCACTGAAAGGCACAACGAACTTGATGGGTTTGTTGGGGTAGCTTTGGGCGTGAGCCGCAGGGCTGAGCCAGCTACACAAAGCTACAGCGGCTAGGCTGATGCACAGCGTGCGACGAAGGCTGGTGGGGGTTTGGATGGGGTGCATGGTTTGTCTCCGGTATTGATTATTTATGCATTGTGGCAAAGAAATTTTTTAGTGATGGGGTGGGGGTGTCTCGGTCTTTACCTTATTAAATTAACGCTATAGTCGTCGCGTGTTTTTTTAAATGATGCATTAGGTAGGCGAATTGGCTGCAATGAGGGGTGCCGAGTTTGATGAGAAATTTATACCTGTACAAAGTGACGTGCCATAAGCCTGCAAGCCTTGGTGCATGCGGCTTGCAGCAATTTCATTCACAAGATACATAGTCATGGTCAGGGCGTATCAACCGTGTTTTGCGGTCTACATTACGCTAGACCTTACGAGGAAATCATGAACGAGTGGCTCGGACTTATTGGCGCTTTGGCCGGCACTGCAATCGGCGGATTCGTCACGTACAAGGTGGCGGACCAACGGCACTCTTTTGAACGTGCCGCAGAGAAAGAGCGTCGTCTTATTGCTGCGTGTGAGTCAATATTTGAGTTGCTTTCGGCAATCTCCTCTCAGGCTTCCACGCTCAACATGGGAGTACTCGGAGACCTCGGGTACAACTCGCCATTGAAGGGAGACATTTTGAAGGAGAAAGTCCAGTTGGATCGTCTCCGGATGTTCGTGGACTTCTATGCGCCATCGCTAAGCACAGACGTCAAAGCAATTTCCGACCAGTTCGCCATTGTCAGCCGCGCAGTGGCCGAAGTACTTCTTGAGCAGAATCGAAGTGATGAGTGGAAATCCAAAACCGTTGAGTCAGCAGTTTTCGCTTCTCTGGAGATTACAAGGCTTGCGGAAGCCGCTCAGGAAAAGCTCAGTCAAATTGTGCAAACATCTTTGGCCAAGGGCTAACACTACGGTCAACATTGTTCCCTTCAGTCGCTGGACGCAGCGCGATAAAGCCGCGCAGCCCCAGTCACCTTCACGTTAGATGCTTATGACATTGTCCGAGCTATATGCGCTGTCCAGCAAGTGGTCGAATGACAACCAAGGCGTTGTCAGCATCGGCATCTTCGTGGTCACCATGACTTTTGGTTGGGTCAGTGGCATATTTTCTTCCTTGCGCCGAAAGCCGAAGTTTCGGTTGACTCTCATTGACGGCCCAACCTTCTGCTGCACGTATCATGTTGGCAAAACCCAAGGCGACTACGAAGTCCACCGTACTGGTATTGCCTTATACCTGGTTGTCGCAAACACAGGCTCTGCCGCATCAAGCATTGCAAACGTTTCTGTTGGCTATCACTGGCATCTTCAGCGATTTAGCCTCCAGTGGCTCCGCTATTCCATCGGCTGGTTTTGGCTCAACAATCAGTCAGTTTCGCTGACCGACTTCCAAGCCAAGATTGGCGAGAACATTAAAGTGTTTCCGTTTCTCACCCAAGCGAACCATCTTGCCCCACTGAAGGCAAAGACATTTCTTCAAGTCGGCCAATCCACGAATGGCGTTGTCTACTTCGAGCAAGCCGATAGTTGGGGTGGCTGTTTCCCATCCGCGAAGGATGGGCACGTTCGCATAAAGGTGGCGATTGAGGACACCTTTGGTAAGAAACACTGCGCCAAATTCACTATTCCGTCTGTGCAGATGGAATACGCGAGAAAATACAATCCATCCTTCGGTAGCACTCTTGCGGAGCTTCACGGTGAGCCATTGCCAAAGTAACCTCGAATCTAACCTTTCGCTCAATCGGACCTGCGCGAAAAGCCGCGCAGGCCGATCACTTTCACGTTAGGCAGGCGCAGCCCGTGGCGCTAACACCTGAAACTCGTCTTGCGGTCGATGAACTTACGAAGCGATTCCTCGTTCCATTTTCCCTAGAGGATGATGCTTCGGCTATTCGAGATTGCCTGCCGCTGTTGCCTCTTCCATTCCGCGGCATTGCGGAAACATTCATTGATCGGCTCCAGGCCACGATCCAAACGACCGCTGCGCCTTTTCTTCTGGCAAATCAAGCTGCGCATGACAAGCAATACCAGCGCTTCTCAATTTCTGAGCGAATTCGAGCCCGATCAATAGATGAGGAGCCTGATGAAACCGAAGATGAGCTTGAGGCTCGACGCAACCAAGCAGCTCGGGTAGTCGCCAATTCGAAAATGGACGCGTTTTCAAAGTCTGAGGAAGGCATTGATTCGCTGGTTGCAGAAACAGCAAAATTTCTACTGCATTTGCACAACACACCGGAAATTCAATCTGTTGCACGCGAAATTTTGCTGCAAGGCACAGTGGCAGCGTGGTCTGCTTTGGAAATGCTGGTCGGTGATGAACTTACATTGCTATTGGATAGTCGTCCTGACCTTGTGACCAAGTTACTGTCAGACCAAAATGCCAAGCGCAAATTCGAGTTGCCGAAACTCAACGTCGACGATCTCGCTTCGCGAGGATTCGATCTTTCTAAGCAAATGGGACACTTATTGTTCGAAGAGCGCGACCTGAGCAGTCTCCCAACGCTCAAGTGCGCCTGCGAAGCACTAATTGATTCCTCTTGCCTCCGCGAGAAGTTGGCGTCCCCAACAGCTTGGCGTCTCAATCAGAATCGACACCTAATTGTTCATCGCCGAGGAATTGTGGACGAGGAATACCTTCGTAAAACAGGGGCAAAACTAAGCGTTGGAGATCAACTCATCGTGTCGCCCGCCGAATTTGAAGAGCTTTTGCTGGGCGCTCTATCTATCGGAAGTGAATTCCTGACTGGGCTAACTTCACTTGTATTGCCTACCCCATCCATCAACACGGACGCTGCGCGATGAAGCTGCGCAGCGCCGGTTACCTTGAACGTTGGGCATCACAAACCACATCGCCCCATCCACCAGACGTGCTACAGCTTTTTAAATCTATAGTTGCTCGACGCTGTACCGCCTCAACATAAGCCTGCGTATCAGGCAGGCATCGGGCAGCGAGGCTGGTTTTTGTTGACGAGTCTCTTTTTATTTGATATCTTTAAGATATCTAACCTCAGAGAAGCCAAACATGAAAACTGCAACAGCCCAGATCGCCTTTCGTTACCGTTCGCAAGACAGCGCAACCGGCGTGACGCGCACAACGACCAAACGTTTGGCGGATGTTTTGGGCGTGGACGAAACGCAAGTGATTCACCTAGCGCTGCACGAGCTGGCCACCAAGTTCTTGCCTCAATACGAGGCTGATGAGGGGGCATTGACGAAAGCCCAACTCAATCAGGTTAAAAAATCAGCCCAGAAGGCCAAAGGCGGCTCTGTCCGCAGCAGTCTTTTTGAATTGGAAAACGCCTGATGCGCTGGTGGCCGGAACCCACGGCTGGCGACATCGTCTGGTGCCATTTTCCCGACCACATTCACCCCAAACCCAAACCACGCCCAGGTCTCATTGTTTCGACCAAGGAAGATGACGAAGGCATGATTTTCGTGAGCGTGGCCTACGGGACGAGCCAAAAGACGGATCGCCTCTACAGTGGGGAGTTCAGGATTTCCAAGAGTGAGCACCCTGCGGCCTATGACAGTGCCGGTTTGAGCTACGACACCAAATTCGACCTGAGAAACGTTCTTGAGCTTCCGTTCAACGACGCCTACTTTTCCGTCCCGCCCCACGCGCCACATGGTCAAGTGCCAAAGATTGGAACCCTGCACCCGAGCATGGTTCGGGTTGCCGCTACCGCTTTTGCGGCAGCCAGCAAATAGACGGCCCTCAAACCCATTTAATCCCTAGTCGCCCTACGCTGCACCGCGTCAATATAAGCCTGTCCATCAGGCGGGCGGCCACTGCGTTGGCTTTCCCAAATCATTTGCCCCAGCGCATCCATGGTTTGGTGATGGGCATCGTGCAGTGAGTCGAGTTTGGCGGTGAGCAACTCCACCGCTTGGCGAATGCCACGCGGCTGGTCGATTGAGCATTGCTCGCTCACCGACAGGTGCATGGACAAGTGCAAGAAGGGGTTGGTCTTGCCGTCTTTGACTTCGTACATGCGCTCGAGTGCGGCATCCACATCAGAGAAGTCGGCGTGGTATTCGGGGTGCTCGGCCACCCATTGGCTGGCCAAGGTCTCCAGCGCATCCATCGGTTGTCCGTCACGCCATTTGGCATAGACGGAGCAGAAGAAGCGCCTTACATCGGCTTGGCTGGGT
>JACCDT011164865.1_pt1 | contig 20008 bp, 23 predicted proteins | sample 7446291 | NCBI WGS metagenome assembly JACCDT01 (sample SAMN15323446, study PRJNA562643) | freshwater metagenome | isolation source: river surface water | place: USA:Blue River Watershed | collected 2017-08-17 | reverse complement strand
GACTTTTCCACTCTTTTGGTGTATAATATAGGCAAATCAACTAAGATTTAAAAGCAACTTAAAAACTTAATAAAAGAAAGATTATGAACAGAGTACAACAGATTATGAACCGAGGACAACAACACCTCGAAAAGGCCTTCAAACATGAAGAGGGTCAAGACAACTTATGGAAATGGTTTATTATTGACTTAATAGCCATACTTATTGGGACAGCAATCGCTACTTATTCCAATAATTTCTACATCACAGTACTGGGTATCAGTTTAACCATTGCTGGACTACTACATTTTTCTGCGGGAACATATATGTTCTCCACCAGCAGGAAAGCTTTAATTCTTAAAGACGGAAGACCGTTTGTAAGGTGGGACGACACATTTGTAACCACTAAGAAGGGCGGTATGGGCTTCATAGAGCCAGTACAAAAATCAAGATTGGAATACGAAACCGGGATGTTCACCATCAAGGTCAAGTATAAAAATTTTACCCTCCCTAGTAAAGATGACGCCGAAGGTGAAATATTATTGAATGTAAAAATCAATGAAATTTACTTCGATATCTTACTTGGAGTGACCAATGGTACATTAGATCAAGAAGTGATCAAAAATACCATCTCTCACAAGCTAGAGCTTACCGCACCAGCAAAACTTGCCATTGCCTCAAATTCCCTCGGAATAAAAACGGGGTTTGAATTTGAAGAGAGAACAAAAGATGACAAAAAAGAGTTAGCTCATACACTAAAAACTCTCCTGACTACTCACGAAGGTGCATCTAAAGACTCGCATGATTGTTACGGTCTTGAACTATTGTCTGTTGAAACACCTACTCCACATATAACTGGACAGGTGTATGAAATAGACAAAAAAACAGCTGCGGCAGTCGCAGGAATAGGACTCTCCCAAGCATCCGAATCAGAATGGGATGCATATGTAGATCAATACATATCAAACTGGAGAGACAGAGCCCAATATGGAAAAGATAAAAAAATTCCACTTAAACTCTTAAAAGATCTAGAAAAAGAAGCTAAACACTTCTTTAACTTATCTAAAGGAAACGCCACAAATATGCACGAAGGGCTAGAAGGCGTAAGCAAGATTGTAAATATCACACCACAAAACAAAAAAAGCAGCTAATGTCACACGCAGAAGAATCACACGAATCAGTCTCTACCGGACACGGCAAAGACCAACAGCCGGGCAGATGGCCCGTGCACCTTATGAAAGCCATCTGGCTTGCATGTATGATCATTGTTGTTGTAACAAAATGCAGCAGTGATGATAAACCTAAGAAAGATGGCCCCGACTACAACCCGGGAGCTATCTACGATCAAGACTACTCTGATTACCATATTGGAGAACGTCAAGAAATGGAACTTGAAGGTGACGATTGGGTTGAAAAGGATATCCCAGACAATCTCCGTCTTAGAACATTCCCGACAACAAACGACGAACCATTTCTTCGTTTAAATATTTGCACAGGTGTAATTGATACAATCGGAGGCGGACGTGAGAAAAAACGTGGCCCTGGATGTGACAAATTTAAATACCACAAGTTATACAAAGATATAGTGGTACCGTTCAAATATTTAAAAAAGTCCTAATCATAATCTTTCACCATAGAACAAAACAGGGCCTCACAAAATGTGAAGCCCTGTTTTTTCATTCCCGATAATTATTTTATTCTACCTTGAATTCATCGACTTGTATGTTGCCACTGTCTTCAATCTTTATACGATCCTCACCCAGAGTATTCAAGATGAGTCGCATAATCCCAAATACAGAAACCATCACAAAGAGTCCTTCAAGGCCCCACAGCATATGTTCTTTACTTGATTTACGTATCTCCTCATTTTCCCTGTAAATTAGAAACTTTACAAGACCAAAAAGGAAATAAACCATAGCACAAGCAAAAAGAAAGAATATGAGCGGGTTAATTATAACTCTATCAATACTATTCATAAGAGTAGTAATGGTAGCATGTGCTCTTGGAATGATGACAAAATCCATATCAATTTATTACGGACACTTAACTCCAGTTTGAGGGTTATCAATACAAGGGATGAAGTTTGTTGGCAATTTTTGTGGACCAACGTTAAATGTGTTTATGATCACATACACAATTCCCCAGAATGCAATTATGATGAACAAGCCAATAAGACCTGCGATAATTTTGCTTCGAGCTTGCTTCTTTGCTTCTTCATCTTGACTGATTGTGTATTGAATAACACCCCAGATAAAGTAAACGACAGCAAGAGTAATAAGCACAGGGATAACAATATTTAACACATCCTGAACCACAACCAAGATGTCTTTTGCCTCTACGGCGAAAGCAATCATCGGCAAACCTCCTAACAATGCACTAAATGAAATAATTTTTTTCATAATGATAATTTAACTTTTAATAAACACGACCTAATAATAATGTTTTGTCAGTTTCCCTTGAAAGGAATAGACGGTACCCCTATATTATAACATAAAATACTAAATACAATGCAAACTTTATTGCGAAAGTACGGGGATTACTGGAGCTCCAAGTCCAAAAGTGTCGGTAAAGACCCCCACCAAGCTCCACATAGTAACCATGATAAATAGGCCAATAAGCCCCCATAAAACATACGCTTTACCCTTCTTCCTAGCCTCTTCATTGTTGGGGTTAATGAAAGTCTGAATAACTCCCCAAATAAAAGCTACCATTGCAATACTAAACAAAACCGGAACCAAGCTTGTAATCAAAATACAGGAAATATAATTAAATATATTTCCTATTCCATCTACTAAATTTGTATTGCTACACATCATATATAAATAATTTATGTTGTACTAATAATATCTTTGACTGTAGCACCTATAGCCTTCGCCAAGACCCATGCTCCCAGTAAAAGTGCAGCCCCTATGATCGTATACATCAATGCTGCTTTCGCCTTCTTTATTTCTTCAGATTTACCCTGAGCTTTCACAAAAAGGAATCCGCAATAGATAATAGCAAGTGCAACAATAGGAACACCGACAGTAAGCACAATATTGAGTATTGTCTCAACGAAATCCGAGAAGGTGGTTATTTTAGTATTTAAAGGGTTTTCAATTTTGAAATTTAAATTGAGGCCATTAGGATCCGATTTGGAGGTAAGCCCATCAGAGTCTGATGTCCCGTCTGAACCATCGCTGTCAGAAGTAGCATCATGACCAGCAATATGATCAGCAAAAGTATAATTGGGTAAAGAAATAAAAAGAGAGAAAATAATAAAAATCCCAAAAATGGCAGAAGCTATATTGTATTTTTTATGTTTTAACATATATGTATTATCCATTGTATAACATACACAAATAAAGGCAAGATTAAACAAGGAAGGACCATGCGTCGTCGAATCCAACTGCCCACAGGATCGTTTTAATAATAAGCCATGCGGAGAGTGCGATGACATAACCAAATAAAACTTTTAGGATCAAGCCCTTACCTTTATTTGCCTTTTCGGCATTACCTCCTGAAGTTAGATACAAGAATCCAGCATAAGCAAATATAATAGCAGCAAGTGGTGTCCCTACCACAACCAGCAAGAAATTTATAACTTTATTAACCAAAGCGACTAGAGCATCTATCCCGCAAGGTGTCTCGTAAAGCTTTGTTGTTGGATCAATATCACCTTTGTTACAATTTGGCACGAGCCCGCTAAATGTAAATGCTGAAGGCTTTGGGTCAGAAGGGTCGTTGGAATTATTGGTTGGGTCCGTATTTGCATTTTTGCCAACTGAGTCGACTTTCATAGGACTCGTAGCAGAATACTTTTGATTGTAAACTGTATCGATTATTATTGTGTAATCCCCTAGTGGCATATTCTCGGGGATTTTAGCAGTAATGGCTTTCGGGTTTGAAACATCCCACCACTCTGCTTGGAAAACTTCAGGTACAGTATTGCTAAAAGAAACAGCCTTAATTAAATCTTGTTCAAATAAATCCCCATCTATATTGATTACATCCCCCGTAGCGGTCACTCCTGGGAAAGAAGTTATAGTCATAGGCTTGTCTGGAGCTTTACCATCGTCGGTAATATTTACTTTGAGTGGTGCGTACAGATTCTGCCCTGAAGAAGTTACAACGCGTACAGAGTAAGTCCCTTTCGGAAGGCTATCTGGAATTGAAAAATTTAAAAGATTATTATTTATAAGATTCCAGTTTATTTTTCGTGTATTCATAAAGATATCTGCAATCCCAGAAGTAGAAAAGCCGGTTCCTCCGAGTGTTATAACTTGAGTATGATTAGCCGAGTATGGAGCAATAGAATTTATCGTTATTGGAGTTGTACTATCCACAGTGAGCAACCCTGGGGCCCGAACAACTGATCCGTCTTTCATATTGAAGCGTAGGCTGTATTTACCATCTGACATCTTTAAAGGAACTTTCATATATAAAGTGGTACTACTTTCGACAAACCAGTAATCTACAACTGAATTTAAAAGATATATGCTTTCAATATCTTTTTGTACAAAGCGTGCTCCGGTAACCTTAATCAAATCATCAGACTTCGCTACAGTAGGAGAAAAAGAAGTAACAGAAGGTGTTGTGATGGAATTATTAATTGTTAGTGTACTTGAAGATTCTGCAAAAGAACCATCTCGCAATCTTATCTCAATATCATATTTAGCATCAGCGATTTTTGTCGGCACTCTTACGAACATTACATCAGCACTTTCTACATTAAAAGAACTCGCCTTATAAGTACCGAAATAAACCCCTGCAATATCCTTGGCCACAAAATTCGAACCAGTCAATCTAATAAAGTCATCACCCCGAGCAACAGTAGGAGAAAAATTAATAATAGTAGGAGTTACCGCCTGAGCAACAAACGCAAAACTTAAAAGAAAGAAAACTGAAAATACAAAAGTTATAAATTGTTTCATGTTATTGTCTAAATAAGATATTAAGTTGCGCATCCGCCTTGGAAATAGCCGAACTTACAGTTAATTTATTGGATAGTATATTCTCAACAAGCTCGTTAAATATCAAGTCGCTCTTTGGACCACTCGGATCTATCCAAGATCTTGTAATAATAGCCGAAGTGAAGAAAGTTGATAAATATGGCTCTGTTGGCTTCTCTGACAGAAGAGCTCTCGAAGCTGGCGGTAAGGAAAGAGCTGTCGATAAGTCACGTGCATTTTCACCAGAGGTCAAAAGGGTGGCAACACCAAGCGCTCCGACTAGATCGGCTGAATTTTTATTGATTGCAATTGAGTGTAGTGTACCGAAAGTCCGTCGGTTGAGAGAATCAGTTGTCTGGAAAATTTCTCTAACATCAAAACTTAAGTTCGGATTTACGGATTCAATTTCAAATAGCTCACTTGCATGCCCGAGATAAAATGCTAATTTACCGCTTGTAAATAGATCACGAGACTTTGCAAGACCCCTATTCCAAGAATAGGCCCTATTCGACTGAGTCGAAAATTCGTTATAAAAGGTTAGAGCTTGTTCAACTGGCTTTGTGGAAGTCAAACTCGAGGATTGCAATGCGGAAAGAAACTTTCCATTTTGATATACGGTTATTGGATTACCCCCTTGTAGTATAAGTGTAGCCAAAATGTCTTTTGCGTTATTCACATTATTATATGAACCGAGGGCAATCATACTCCTCTGGATACCACCTGTGGCATCTCGAACAGTCAGTAAATCATTGAGGTTGAAAAGTTCAGTCCAAGTGGAAGGAGCCTGAGCAATACCAGCATTAGCTAAAATATCTTTATTATAATAAACAACCATCGGATCTACTGCTACCGGCAAGGCAAGTATTCCATCCTGATCCAATAATATGTCTGTGCCGTCTATAAAAAAATCTCTAAAGCTTTTTTCTGGATAAGCTGTGTACGGAATGTGGTAAATAAAATCTTTCAACTCAAAAACCGTATCGGAAGAGACAAAAAACAAATCTGGTGCATTACCTTTGGCAAAAGCCGAGATTAATTCCTCTTTGTAAGTTTGCTTATCTTTCCTTATATATTTAATAAATAAATCTTTATTGGAAGTTTCAATTTTATCAATCAGGGTCGAAATTTCAGAATCAGAAAATGTCCCCCAAACAACAACATTGCCTCTAGGGTTATTCGAACTACTGCCTCCCTTGCCTATTGGTAAGACACCTCCGAATATCAAAACAGCAAACACAAAGAATGCGAGAAAGATTGCAAGAAAAACGATTTGGAAATTATTTTTCATATGTGAAAATTATACCATAATGTGTATCACCAGCGTTAATATATTCTTCAAATGTGAAGCCCTTATTCTCAAAAAGTTCACGAGCCCGCTCCTTTGGGATTACAGTAGAACTCTTTGGCCCCATACCATTAAAAGAATCTTCCCAATCTATAACTACAACCTTGCCACCATTTTTTAAGATACGAGCAACTTCCGCAATGAATCCTTCGATATGTTCGAGTTGAAATAGGACATTGCAAGCAAAAGCAATATCTATAATATCTTCTTTTAATTTTGTCCCTCCAAGTCTCTCGATATCACCCCAGACATACTCTATGTTGGAAAGTGAATTCCACATAGCCTCATTTTTCAAACGGGCAAGTAGATCTTTCTGGATATCTATCGCGTACACTGACCCCCCGAGAGCATGCGGTGAAGAAGCCAGCGTGTATGCCCCACTCCCGCAACCCAAATCCGCAATCTTCATTCCATGAGAAACTCCCGCATAAGAAATAATACTTTCGGGTTTTGTAAACATATTATTTATTATACCATAAATTTTTTACAAAAATGTAATCGAAGCGATAGAATCTCCTGCGCGCATTTTCATTATTGTTACACCTTGAGTTTGACGTCCTGATGTTGGGATAGATTTCAGATCAACACGAATGACTTGGCCTTTTTGCGAAACAGCAATAATTTCGGATTCTTCCCCTACAATTCGAGCTGCGATTAATTTACCAGTTTTGGCTGTAACTTTCGCAGTTTTAATACCACTACCTCCACGTTTTTGAGTTTTGTATTCTTTTATATTTGTTTTCTTACCAAGTCCTTGTGAACCAAGTGTTAGCAAAGCCAAATTTGTCTCACCTTTTGCGATTTTATCAACACCAATTACGGCATCACCTTTAGTAAGCTTGATTGCACGAACACCACCTGCATTTCGGCCCATTTCACGAACATCTGATTCCTTGAATCGGATTGATTGCCCGAGTGTCGTAGCCAACATCACATCATCACCTTTTGCAATTGGTAAGACGGATTGTAGCTCATCACCTTTGTCGAGTTTGATTGCTATAAGTCCACTGCGTCTAACGTCTTTGAAGCTTTCTGCTTTTACTTTCTTTACGGTACCACTCATTGTAACCATCATTAAGCTTTCGATTGTTTGTTTGGTTTCTTTGTCGATTGGCAATATCGAAGTAACCTTCTCTTCACCTCCTAAAGACAAGAAGTTCATAATTGATTTACCTTTTGTTGCGCGTTTACCCTCTGGTATATCGTACATTTTGATCTGATAAGCTTTACCCAAATTTGTAAAGAATAGAAGGTCACTATGTGTATTGGCGGAAATTAGCATGGTGACAAAATCTTCATCTTTTGTTTCAATATCAATAACACCTACTCCTCCGCGCTTTTGAGATCGGTATTCGCTTGGGTCAGTTCGCTTTACATATCCTCCCTTTGTGAATACTAATACCGACTCTTTCTCTGGAATCAGATCTTCTTCATTTATGGCCTTAACTCCACCTTTTACAACACGTGTTCGGCGGTCATCACCATATTTTTCTTTTATTGAAAGCAGTTCTTCTGAAATTACTTTCAGCATTTTCTTTGGGTTAGCGAGCAATGCTTCGAGTTCTTTGATCAATTCTTGCTTTTCCTTTAATTCTAATTCAACATTCTTCCGCTCAAGACCTGCGAGTTTTTGCAAACGCATTTCCAAAATCGCAACGGCTTGAAGCTCTGAAAATTTGAATTCTTTCATCAAATTCAATTTTGCAAGTTGAGTGTCCTTCGAAGCACGAATAACTGAAATAACTTTATCAATATGATCAAGGGCTTTCTTAAGACCGAGCAATATATGCTCACGATCGCGGGCTTTGCGTAGATCGAATTCGGTTCGTCTTTTTACTACAACTTGTCTGTGGAGAATAAATTCCGAAAGCAAACTCTTGAGTGAAAGTGTCCCAGGTACACCATCGACAAGCGCCACAATATTAAAATTGAAATTTTGCTCGAGTTGTGTGTGCTTGTAAATATAATTGAGGACTTTTTGTGGATGGACATTATTCTTGAGCTCTATCATTATCCGAATATCTTTTGTAGATTCATCACGAAGAGCTTTGATACCTTCGAGCTTCTTTTCTTGGACCAATCCGGCGATTGATTCAATAAGAGTGCTTTTATTCACACGATATGGAATGGAAGTGATTATAATATTGAAAGTTCCTGTTTTTGTCTCGGCAATTTCGGCCTCACCTCGTGTAACAACTCCACCACGGCCTGTTGAGTAAGCATGGACTAGATCTGTGTGTCCATATACAACTCCGCCAGTTGGAAAATCTGGAGCCTTTATGAATTGCATTAAGTCTTCTGTAGTTGCATCTTTATTTTCAATCAAATGTACTGTTGCATCGACAACTTCACCAAGATTGTGTGGAGGAATATTTGTTGCCATACCAACAGCAATACCTAATGTGCCATTTAAAAGTAAGCTTGGAACAGCAGTCGGTAGTACAATCGGCTCTTTACGAGTTTGGTCATAGTTGGGTCGGAAATCAACAGTCTCCTTTTCCAAATCACGAAGAATCTCACCGGAAATTCGTGACATTTTTGCTTCTGTATAACGCATCGCAGCTGCTCCATCACCATCGATTGACCCAAAGTTACCTTGACCAAAAATGAGCGGATATCGATAAGAAAATTCCTGCGCCATACCAACCATTGAGTCATAAACTGCCACATCTCCATGCGGGTGGTACTTTCCGAGCACGTCTCCAACTACCGCTGCTGATTTACGAAAACGAGAAGAATAAGTAAGACCCATTTCATGCATAGCATATAAAATACGGCGGTGAACAGGCTTGAGGCCATCGCGAACATCTGGAAGTGCACGTGAAGTAATAACGCTCATCGCATAGTCAAGATACGCATCTTTCATTTCAGTGCTAATGTTTACACCGATCACATCTTGGTGTACTCCCGCCTCTTCTTTTGGTTCTTCTTTTTTATCTTTTGCCATAAAATTTAATAATTTGCTTCAGTTGGGATTAAGTCAATAACAGTATTATTTTCTGGGACAGGTTTTGTAACCTCTGCAACATCAGTATCACCAGCACTTGCAGTCATCTTAGAATAAGAACCTTTTATAGAATTTACAAAAAGTTCAAATGGTTTCAACTCATTGGAACTTTCTGCCACAATTTCTGTTGTTGAAAAACGTGTAGTCAAACCATAAACCCAGATAAAAACCACAATAATCATTGAACCCATAGTCCAAAGATATAGGATTTTTTTACGATCCTCTTCTGGTTTTGACCTTAATTTTTTTATGTATGTATTCATATAAAATATGTAAATTATTCTAAGACGACGATTTCCCCTTCGCGACCTACTAATTCTTTGACTCTAATAGTAAGCTTATCAACTGCTTTTACAGATTCTTGACCCCCTTCTTTCAAAAAGCTTTTTAATAATTTATCATTATATTCCATTGGAATAATTATTTTTGCTTCAAGTTTTGTCGCAAGTTTGTAAGCTTCCTCAGGGCTTAAAGTTCCAGATTCACCGATTGGCACGAATACAATATCTGGTGCTTCGATTTCATTTAGAGTTTCGGAAGATAGTTTACCTTGTGTAAGTGGACCAAGGAAACAAACTGATATTCCTTCGATGGATAGCGAGTAAATAGTATTTATATATTTCTTCCCTCCAAGCTCGATATCTGTCATCACACCTTTGACAAAGATTCCTTCAACTTCATAATCACCAGGGCCTGAAATTTCTAGAGGTTTTGTTTCGCCGTGAGTGACATTCTCGAATCCATTGTAATCTGGATGGTTTGTTGTAGAGAGCGCTATCCGAGCGCCGAATCTAGATTGTTTTTCCTTGGAATCTTTACTGATAGGATTACAAGCAACAACTAAGTCGCCTTGCTGGATTTTGAAAAACTCTTTTCCGAGATATGTAATAATCATGTGGCTATTATAGCATAAATTTGAGAAATAAATAAAGCCGTAAGATTACTCTCACGGCTTTACTGTTTAGATGGAACAAGCAAATTTACCGGATTTGAAAAAGCCCCTGTGGTGAAAAACTCACCGTAACACTTGAAGTGTGCGTAGGGTTTTTCCCGTAGTAACTTGCTACAGTTTCGTCTTCCGGATCATTGGTCGTTTCAACAAAACCCTGGAAATGTTTGATGTGCAAATAAAGAAGCCTCGCGGAGAACTCCTTGTTAGCAAGTTCCACTTTTGCTAAAGCATCTCTCTCTGACATCTTGCGATTCAGAATTTGTTCTTCGGTCCATTTTTCGAGTTGACCGATTTTCTTAACATAAGCTTCTTGCAACTGCTGAAGCTCTTCGGCAAATGACATAATCTTGTTCATAACTGATAAATTTGTATCATTATACCGATAAAACACAAAAAAGTCAACCTAAATTCCCTCTTGCAATATATACATATATATAGTATATTATTCACATTAGTTATTAGCCCATTTGGAAATTAACCCTGCGCGAGGTCAAACTCAAGTAGAATCCCAAATGTCCCGCTATTGAGCGGTTTTTTTATTTCATATATGGCAAAAAAAGCAAAAGACGAAACAAAGAATTTAGATAGTATAGAGAGTATTGCCGAACACGCGAAAGCAGAACTTTCAAGTGTTGGTAAAATGCTCGAAAAGACAGACTTGCCTCCAGTATTGGAAGCATTAGTCGAAGGCCCAGTGGTTTCTATCGAGAAATCTGCTGTTTATATTAGCCTTATACCCTACGGAACAGGTATTATATTTGGCCGAGAATTTATAAACGCAAAAGACATAATCCGCAAAATAAATGTCGGAGATGTTGTGAAGGCGAAAGTTGTAATGGCCGAGAATGAAAATGGTTATGTTGAGCTATCTCTCAAGGAAGCAAAACAAGCCCTCATTTGGAGTGAAGCCGAAAAAGCAATTAAATCAAAAACTGTTCTTGAAATTATTGTTAAAGAAGCAAATAAAGGCGGACTTATCATGGAATGGCAAGGTATCTCAGGATTCCTACCTGCATCACAGCTTAAGAGTGAACACTACCCACGTGTTGAAGATTCAGACAAAGACAAAATATTGAAAGAACTCAAAAAGCTAGTTGGCAAGCGTATCCAAGTTATTATGATTTCTGCATTACCAAAAGAAGGCAAACTTATCTTCTCTGAAAAGGACAACAACCCAGAAGAACGCAAAGAAATCCTCGGCAAATATGCTGTGGGTGACCAAATCGAGACAACAGTTGCAGGTATTGTTGACTTCGGAGTATTCTTGAAAGTTGAAGAAGGACTCGAAGGATTGGTACACATCTCAGAAATCGATTGGGGTCTTGTGGAAGATCCACGCACAATGTTCAAAGTTGGTGACACGGTGAAAGCGAAAGTTATCGAAATCAAAGAAGGCAAGATTTCACTTTCTATCAAAGCATTGAAGGAAAACCCTTGGAAAGAATTCGAAGAAAAATTGAAAAAGGGTGACATCATTTCTGGTGTTGTAATCAAATTCAACAAACACGGCGCATTGGTATCTATCAAGCAAGGTGTTGCAGGATTGGTACACAACTCAAGCTTCGGTTCAGAAGAAAAGTTGCGCAAAGCGCTTGAACTTGGTAAATCATATGATTTCCAAATCACACTCTTTGAACCAAAGGATCAAAGAATGACACTAGTCTATCTCGAAAAAGACGCAAAATAATTGCAAATTAAAAAATCCCCCACTCGGGGGATTTTTTAATTGTATAAACTCATTGCTTTCTGAGGACCTTCTTTGATTGTAGTTTCAATTATGGCACCCAACTTTTGGGAAATTTTTTCTACTACTTCTAATTCGCTATTTGAGAAATTGCCTAGTACATCTGGCTTCCTTAATACACCGTCATCGTCAAGAATTGAAACCCCTACACGGATACGAATGAATTCCTTTGTGCCCAACACCTCCATGATAGATTTTACACCATTGTGCCCCCCATCCCCTCTGTCATAAGAGATTTTAATATTACCGATTGGTAAATCTATATCGTCGTGAACAACAATTATTTTTTCCGTAGTTGTACCATATGTCTTTGAAAGGTACGGAATCACTCGCCCGCTTTCGTTCATAAAAGTTTGTGGCTTTACTAGGAGAACATCATGATCGTCGATGCGAGTATTGGCTAATTCACTTTCCGCATATTTATTTTTCTGCCAATTTAAATTTGAAAATAAACTACCAAAAATAATCCATGCTACATTGTGTCTTGTATTTTTATATTCACTTCCAAAATTTCCTAATCCAATAATTGTAATCATACATTGAAGTGTAGAACATAAATAAATAAATATCAAATTTATTTATTTAACAGTAGAACACGCAATTTTCTATTCTGTCAAATCAATTTATGTGTTAAAATTACGACTATGAAATGGAAAAAAGAAGTTTTGGAATTTCTTAAATTTGTTATTATTGCTTTTGTAATTGTAGTCCCTATCCGGATTTTTATCGCACAACCATTTATTGTCAGTGGTTCTTCCATGGTTCCAACTTTCCATAATGGTGAATATCTAATCATAGATGAACTCTCCTACTACCTTGGTGACCCAGTACGCGGAGATGTATCAATCTTCCATTATCCAAATAATAAAAAAATATATTTTATAAAACGTATTATTGGACTACCTGGTGAAACCGTAACTATCAAGAATGGCAAAGTAACAATAATCAACGAAGAGAATCCAAATGGTTTTACTCTAGATGAACCTTACATAAAAGAAACATTCAATACGACATCCACTTACAAATTGCAACAAGATGAATACTTTGTAATGGGTGACAATAGGAATTTCAGCTCGGACTCAAGAGTATGGGGAGTTTTACCCCGTAAATTACTTGTAGGGCGCGCTTTTGTACGACTGTTCCCGTTTGATTCGATCGAACATTTACCAGGATCTATTATAAAATACACAGATGGAAAATAAAAAAGTAAAAAAGAATACTGAACCAATCCAATCAGTTAAAGGTATGCGTGACATTATCGGCGACCAGTATTATAAATTTCAAGGTTTTTTCGAAAAGGCTCAAGAAGTTGCCGTATACTATGGATTCAAACCAATCGATACTCCTATAGTTGAATATGAAGAAGTGTTTACTTCTGCAATCGGTATTGGAACAGATATTGTCGATAAAGAAATGTACACCCTTAAAACAAAAAGTGGAAGTCACTTGGCAATGCGCCCAGAACACACAGCGGGATTGATGCGTAGTTATATAGAGAATGGAATGCAAAATGTACCTCAACCAGTTCTATTTTATAACTTTGGTCCAATCTTCAGGCATGACAACCCTCAAAAGGGACGGTACCGACAATTTTGGCAATTTGATATGGATTCCCTCGGAAGTGAGAAAAGTATCCTAGATGCTCTTGTGATTAAAACGGCTTGGACAATACTTGAGGAAGCAGGAGCGAAGAACCTTTCAGTAGATATTAATTCAATCGGAGACAAGGATTGCCGAGGAAGCTACATAAAAGAGCTAGTGGCTTACTATAAAAAGCATCTCAATGTTTTGCCAGCCATTGATCGTGAACGGTTGAAGGTCAACCCTCTTCGCATCCTTGATTCAAAAGAAGAAAAGACAATTGAGCTCAATCAAAATGCTCCGGAGTGCTTATCTCACCTTTGTCCTGCTTGTAAAAAGCATTTCAAAGAAGTCCTCGAATATTTAGAAGAAATGGAAATTCCTTACACTATCAATAAATGTTTAGTCCGTGGACTTTCATATTACACTCGAACTGTTTTTGAAATAATGATACCAAACGAAGAAGATGGAAAGATGGTCACCGTAGCCTCTGGCGGTAGATATGATTACTTGGGGAAAATTCTTGGTAGTAAGAAAGATATCCCTGCGGTTGGATCAAGTATCGGTGTTGACCGCGTTGTGGAAGCCCCTTGGTTCGCCAACCTTGCGCCCCGAATCATAAAGAAACCAAAGATGTATTTTATTCAACTTGGATTTGATGCAAAACTAAAATCGCTCAACGTTATCGAAATTCTACGAAAGGCAAAATTCCCTATTGCTCAATCTCTTTCCAAAGATAGCCTAAGTACTCAACTTGCAACTGCCGAGAAAATGGGCGTACGCTATGCACTCATATTTGGCCAAAAAGAAGCATTAGAGGATTCAGTTATCGTACGTGATATGAGTAACCGGTCGCAGACAACAGTACAACTTTCAAAACTTTTAGAATATCTTAAAGAATTAAAATGAAGACTAGGATTGTGCAAAATGGGAATCCGATCTTGCGACAAATTGCAGAAGCCGTTGAATTGAAAGATATACAAACTCCAAAAATTCAAAAAGTGATTTCGGATATGAAGGAAGCTCTACACGAACAAGACGATGGAGTTGCGATCGCTGCACCACAGATCGCCGTACCGCTCAGAATATTTGTTATTGCCGGCAAAGCTTTCGACGAGGAATTTATCAGTGGTGCAAGTACTATAGAAAAATATCCTGAAGACAAAGTTTGTATTAACCCAATCTTTCTTAAAAAATCAAAAGATAGGAAACTCTTATCGGAAGGGTGCCTCTCTGTTCGCCCTTTGTATGGGAAAGTTCGCCGTGCCACCCGTGCAACAATTGAAGCTTATGATGAAAACGGTCAGAGATTCATTATCTCTGGCTCAGGATTACTTGCTCATATTTTCCAACACGAGATAGATCATTTGGATGGAATACTTTTTATAGACAAAGCCGAAGACCTACACGAAGTGACCGAAGAAGAACAAAAGAAATATGCAAAACAAAAATCCTAAATTTATATATTTTGGGACACCAGATGTTGCAGAAAAAACACTTGGATATTTGATTCATTCAGGATTTGTCCCAGAACTAGTTGTAACTAACCCCGACCGCCCTTCGGGGAGAAAATTACTGATGGCAGAGAGCCCTGTAAAAATTCTTGCAAAAAATCACAATATCAAAGTCCTTACCCCTGATAAAATTGATGATGAATTTTTGCAATTTCTTACTCAAAACTACAAAGACATAGATGTTGCATTAGTAGTCGCTTACGGACACATCCTTCCGCAAAATATTATCGATTGGCCAAAGAGTGGTACCCTCAATATACACTATTCACTTTTACCCAAATACCGCGGAGCCTCCCCCTTGCAAGCAACACTACTAAATAATGACAGCTTTACAGGGGTAACTCTACAAAAAATGGTTCATAAATTAGATGCTGGCCCCATAGTAGCCCAAAGTAAAATTGTAGTCGAAAATAATATGTCGAAGGATGAACTCCAAGAAATACTTATTGTAGAAGGAGTAAAGATTTTCATCGATAATCTATCTAAATACATAGAAGGTGTTATCACTCCAATCCCACAAAACGAAAATGACGTAACACATTGCGGAAAAATCAAAAAAGAAGATGGTAAAATCAATCTTAAAGATAATGCACAGTTAATTTACAACAAATACCGCGCATACAGTGGATGGCCAGGAATTTATTTTTTTAAAGATGGGAAAAGAATTAAAATCACAAAAGCCCACCTAGCAGATGGGCAATTTGTAATAGAGAAAGTTATTCCGGAAGGTAAAAAAGAAATGGATTATGCTACCTTTTGTAACTCTTAATACCTTTTAGCATTTTCTTCACACTACTTGCTCCTCTTTTGAACAAAGTTTGTTTACGATCTTTTGTGTGAGTTAATTCTCGGGCCATACTCTCTTTTGCTTGATCTATCGCTCCGTATAAATCTTCTGCTGATGCTTCTACGAAGAATTTTTTACCCCCTGCCCGGATATCAATTTCGGCCTTAAAAACAATACCCTGCTTGTGATGATTGGTGGTCTTGCCTACTTCTACATACACAATTGCATCTTCATATTTTATAAATTTAGACAGATGCTCAATTCGGCTTTCTACATATTCACGTATCGCACTAGTAAGTTCAATATTTGTGGCTTTAATATTAGTATTCATAAAATATAAATAAGGTTGATAATATGTTCATTATACCATAAAATCTTATTTACATACTTTTATTACTTTTTTATAATAATCCAAATATTCTTCTACAATTTTACTTGCGGAAAACATGAAGCGTGCACGTGATTGGGCCTGAGCTCCCAACTCTAAAACTTGATCTCTGTTATTCGATAATTGTAAAAGTTTTTCGACAAAGCTATCTACATCGCCCACCTTGAAAAGGTAACCTGTTTTATTATTCTGCATAGATTCCTTGATACCCCCTGCATTTGTAGCTAGTACCGGCTTGCCATAGCTCATTGTCTCGAGTATTCCCATACCGAAGCTCTCCTCTCCTGATGTATACATACCAATATCAGATGCATTAATATAATTCTCTATATCTAAAACATTCTTTTTTATAATTATTTGTTTTTCTATACCTAATTTTTTGATCAATGGCTTGTATTGATCGGAATCTCCACCAGCTAAAATTAACAATTTAATATTTTTATTCTTTTTTACTTTCGCCATTATCGCCAACAAATCTGGAATCCTCTTTACTTTACGCATATTAGAGAGGTGTATCACGAGGAAATCATCGGGCTTGATACCAAAACTCTTGCGTATAGAAACGGGGCTCTTTGTAATTTTTTTCGGTGTGTAGAAATTGTGAATAACAGTAATGTCTTTTTTACTTTTCAATACTTTCAACGTATCTTGCTTCAAACTTTCGGAGACTGCTGTTACTCCGCAAGAGCTCTCGATAGAATATTTTATCACCGGCATCACACTTTTATCCCTACCTAGCAATGTAATGTCTGTACCATGCAAAGTTGTAATAACATTTGGGAATTTGATCTTTTGCGTCTCGGAAATATTCTTTGCTAACAATGCAGCTGTCGCGTGTGGCACTGCATAATGCACATGCAAAATATCCAATTTGTATTTGGTATTTATATCTACAATTTTCACAGCCAATGGTAATGTATAATCTGGGTATTTAAAAAGTTCATATCCATTAAAATCAACTTTGTGGAAATAAATATTCTTTTGGTCCGTATCAAGTGTAAATGGCTCATTATAGCTGATAAAATGCACTTGATGCCCCAAACGTGCCAATTCACTACCAAGCCCTGTCGCAACGATTCCGCTACCGCCCACACTCGGATAGCATACAATTCCCACTTTTATTTTTTTCTGGTTTGCCATTTTAATAATTTCGAGAAGAATTTTTAAAGTCTGAGAAGCTTTCGATTCTTACTGGATCATTAGCCCACAAACCTGTCGCATATTCTACACCTACCGATGCGCCTATAGCTTTCGCTTTGCTTGTAACAAGATTGATATACGACCTCGTCTTCATTTGGCTTTTGTGCATAGACATTGATTGCGCCCATGCTTCGTATTGATCTGTGACATCTATCACGATATCAGGCTTGTTATAAATTTCAGCACTTGATTGATAATAGTACAATCCATCTATATTGTGAGTTTTGTGTTTAGCCAATTCTTTGAGTCCACCATATCGTGCAAATCTCGATGCATCACGCACCATATCTGACAAATTTTTGTGATCGGGATGTTGATTGTCTGTTTGTGAAGTTGCAAGTACTACGTTTGGTTTGTATTTGCGAATCACTTCAGCAAGCTTAATAGTATTCTTGGTATTTTTCTCTATATGGCAATCCCCTCCTAGGTTTATAAATTCAATTTCCGCACCCATCAATTTCGCAGAATTTACAGCCTCCTTTTTACGGCTTGCCGGTGTGCCATTTGTCCCAGCCTCACCCAATGAACAAACAACAATCATAACCTGATTGCCATTCTGTATCTCTTTTATAAGTAATCCTCCACAGCCAAACTCGACATCATCCGGATGAGCCCCAAATGCTAAAATCTTTTTAGTCATACTGTTAAATTTACATTAAATAATAATATTACACAATACTAATTTTCTGGTACATGTGCGTAGTCAGAATTTTCTATAATATCCCTATTTACAAATACAACATCAGGAGAATCTTCCTTTTTAAGATAATTTCCTTCGCCGAGGCCTGTTATGTAATGCGTGCAATGTAGGACCGATTGCATCCAGGCGAATCTGTTATCCCGGTTTGGATTTTTTTGATATTTTTCTATTTTCTTGGGGCTGGGGATATTGAAATATTTGCCTCCGCCTTCGTGGAGTCTTAATTTGCCTTCGTACAATTCTGCACGTACAATTTGCCCTTCGTATTCTACATCAGCAAAATATGTTTCTAAATCTATTGCATTTTCGCGGAAAGTTTTATCACTTGAGCGGACAATTTCTATCCCATCAAGTAATCCCAATTTTTTATACATTGATAGGCAAAAGTCGGCGACAGTTTGCTCTTTCACGCTTGCGAAAATATCTATCAAATTTTTGCCCATGAATCTTGGTAATTTGCGTGCAATTTCATCTTGCCAATTTGTATCTATGCCTTTTATATAAAGTGGTGAATATTTCTTTTGGATTTTGTTGCCTTGGGTGAAGTTGAGGCGCACTTCTTCTTTTGTCTGTGGATCAATTAGGATTGTAATAGTTTCCCTGTAATCTGCATCGGAGTCGTGATAAAAGAAAATAATTTTACCACCAATTTCTTTCTGCAATTTTCTGGCACTTTGAATTTTGGAATACAAATACCTTCTGGGGAAAAATCCATTTGGTTGTTGTCCGAAACAAATTATTGGTTCATTTTTCATCACGTGTGAAATTTAATATTAAACTCTCTCACCTATTTGTTGTCGCCACATTGCAGAATATAGACCTTTTTTATCGAGGAGATCTGTGTGTGATCCTGATTCTGTAATCAAGCCCTTTTCCAAAACATAAATTGTATCTGCATGCATCACAGTTGATAATCGGTGTGCGATTAAGATTGTAATATGGGAGCTTGAAAGCGAGACATCTTTGATAGTCTTGCTGATCTCCTCTTCTGTTAGCGAATCAAGCGCCGATGTAGCCTCGTCGAAAATAAGAATATTTGGCTTGCGCAATAGTGCACGAGCAATAGAGAGGCGTTGTTTCTCTCCCCCAGAGACTTTGACCCCACCCTCCCCAATGAGCGTATCGAGGCCCTTACCACCACGAGCGAGCAGATTCTGGCATTGAGCACTATTGAGGGCTTTGAGGCACTCCTCGTCTGTAGCATTCGGTTTTACAAAGAGCAAATTCTCGCGAATACTTCCCGAGAATAGCTGTGTGTCTTGAGTCACAAAGCCAATTTGTTTGCGCAAATCTTCTTTGTCGGAATCTTCGAATGGTATGTCATTGAAGCATATCTTGCCATCAGTAGGCACATAGAGGCCCACTAGCAACTTAACAAGTGATGTCTTACCGGAGCCCGATGGTCCAACAAATGCAATTGTCTTGCCACGTTCAGTCGCGAATGTAATATTCTCGAGTGCTTTGTCATTATTTTCCCCGTAACCAAAAGAAACATTTTTGAGTGCAAGCGTTTTGATCTCGCCTAAACTTTTTGGGTTTGTTGGTGTTGGCTCTTTTGGCATACTCATCAATTTCTCAAAATTGGCAAGTGAGGCCTCAGCTTCGCGGTATGTATTTATTACATTTCCCATTTCTTGTAATGGATTGAAGATAAAGAAAGAATAAAAAAGTAGTGAGAAAAATTCTCCAAAAGTAATATATTTTAGGAAAATCAAATACAACATAAAGAGCATAATACTCGTACGAACCAAATTGATCACTGTCCCTTGGATGAAAGATAGGCTACGCAAGTATCGCAACTTCTTTAGTTCCAATTTAAGAATTTTCTCAGTTGTCATATTCAAGCGGTCCATTTCCTGACTTGCCAATCCCAAGCTTTT
>JACCDT010568270.1_pt1 | contig 20036 bp, 23 predicted proteins | sample 7446291 | NCBI WGS metagenome assembly JACCDT01 (sample SAMN15323446, study PRJNA562643) | freshwater metagenome | isolation source: river surface water | place: USA:Blue River Watershed | collected 2017-08-17 | reverse complement strand
TTTATCCTTTGCCCAGTTGAAGGCTGATGAAATGCTCGAAAAGAATCCCATTTGTATTCTGTTTTCTGGAGTTGTCTATAATATGAGAAACAGGAAAAAAATAAGAGAAAATTAACCCTTTTGCATTTTTAGGGCCACACTGCTTATTGCCTCTTTTCGATATCGCCTCGGAAAACCCTAAGCGAGTTTGCGCGCAGTCCAATAACATCGATTTGATAATTTGTTGATGCCGCGGCAGAATTAAGGGTTAGTGTTAAGACTTCATTTCCTTTAAAAACCTGGAATCCACCATTTTTTCCTGTAACAAAGTCCCCGACAACATCGCTGGAGAAAGGAATAACATAGTAATTCACACTCTTAGCCGAGAGATTTGGCATTTGTGCGGCCGCAATAACTCTTGATCTTGCGTGTGTTTTGAGGTGATTTCCACAGAAAATTGCACCAGATTCGTCAGCGATTTGAAGACTTTCGAGGGCGATGAGTGTTCCCTGATTTGCAGCGGTGAAGGGGAGAACACGAACCAGGACGAAGACGCCCGCGAACATTCCTGCGAAACCACTGAGTTTGACATCGGTCCTTGTGCTTGCAACCATTGCCTGGGAAAACGTAAAGTGATCCCATCCATAGAAAGGCAAGAATGTTGGTGTGTTTTGGAATCGAGTGATTTGATTGCGGTAGAATGCAGTTCTCATGTTTCTCTTTGCTTGAGGCTCGTCAAAACCACTTAACAACATAACAACTTTTGTGAATGTTGGATGAGTTCCTGAGATAAGATTGATTGCGCTTGCTTTCGTGCGGAATCGGAATGTTAGTGGCCCCTTCAATCCTGGCAAATGAAGTCTAGCAGCATTGATCATTGTAATGAGCGGTAAATATAATTCAGTTGATGCTCCATTGGCGATACTGACCCCAGCGGTCGAATATGCTGTGGATGTTGACATCAGCTCGGCTAGCTGCTCGAAGTCTGTCCTGGGCAACATACAAACTGCCATCCAATTATCAATATCTGTAATGGTTGCGAGCGTGTTTTGATTCGGGCTGAGGATCTCGATTTTGTCGAACCAGAATGAAGTTGGGGGCAAGACAACTGCGGCCCCGGTAGAGTTTGTAATGTTGCAACATAAGAATGCGTGATCAATAACACTGATATCCGCTGTGTCCAGGCGAAAGTCGACGACAGAGCCGGCCAAGAATGTGGATGAACCGAACCCCGCATTTGGCTGGACTTCTGTTTGGTCGACCACGCGGTTTTCCACAGAGAATCTTCGGGGGATAAGCGCTGCTTGCGGATTTTTGTCGTCCCAGGGTCGGAATCCATGAAAGTCGTCAGTTTCTTCGGTGAGAATTGATAGTACTCCGGCTTCTTTTGATCTTGACTTGATTTCGTTGAGACTCATTGTCTTCTGTCTGCTGTATATTATACGCAACAGAAATATTTAAAAAAATAAAAATAATAGGAAGGTCTTTGTTGTAAAAGCCATAATTAATAAATAAAACCACCTGTTTTGGAATCGAAGACGTATCGATTGAGATAATCAGCCCCAATGTATGAGCCGCCCCCGAGGAGAATTGGTGTCATCAGGGGCACGTCTCCCATCATATTCATAACAAGATATGACCCGCCGATGGCCGCGCCAACAGAAATTGCTGCTGATTCGACCCCTTCGTATTTTGCATTCTGTGGAATGTGGGGCAAAACGTATTTGTGAGCAAGATCCCCCGCGACTGATCCCCCGGCGGCCCCAAGACCAAGGGCGACTGACCCAGGGACTGACATTCCACCAAGCGAGACCGAGCCTCCAGGGACTAATAAAGCGGCAGCTGTACCGGCGAGTGCCCCAGTCAGAGTTGCTTTTGTGAGGATTTCTTTCCACTGAACCATTGATGGTGCGTAACCACTGCTCATTTCTGGATTGTCAAGTGACATTTCTTCGCGACTGCACATGTAGATCTATATATATTTGTTCAAAAAATTAATCTTGAATAAATAATTCATAAATCAGCAAACTTTGACTCGGGCTCGGAGTTTTCTGGGGCTGCATTACTCCGGGCCATTGCAGCGATTGTTGCCTCTTTCTGTTCTGGGCTCATAGATTCCAGCATAGAATTAATAGTATGTTGTTGCACGGCCGTAGTAAGCAGAGTGAATGCCAGGCGCTGTTGAGGAGTACTGGCGACCCCAGCCAGCCCGCAGTCGATTATGGTGTATTTTATCATATCCTGCACATCGGGCTGGAAGCAAACAGCATGCGTCCCCTGAATTTTGAGGGGTGTAAATTGGGCCGCGAGATCTTCGATGGCCTTCAGGGCGATTGGGAATGATTTAGCCATTGCCTCGACATTTGTCTTGGCCCCCAGGATGAAATGTATTTGAGATTGAAGCTTTTCGAGGTCCTCGGCAGATAATTTGTCCAGATTTTTGGGCCTGATATGCTTGAGTTTTTTGTCAAAAGTCTCGAAATATAGTTTCAACTTTGTGATAGTTGCTCCTCGGGCCTCGTCAGTAAGTTCTGTCTGCTCGGGCTCTGTTTTCGGTTTTTTGATATTTTTTGGCTCCTCGATCCTCTCTACTGGCAGCTGGGGTTGTTCAGCAGGCTCGGGCTGGACCATAATTGATGATAAATCTACGCCGTCCATTGTCCTTAGTTACTATTACCTATATATAAATAGATACTCTTTTTTTTACACATTTAATCATCTTCGAGCTCTTGAATTTTCAACTGTTTTGGATTGTTCACGACCTGAGCTGCCCCTGCTGGCAAAATATCAGATATTTTTCCCTTATGTTTTGGGCCCGACTTTTTTCGTTTTTTCTGCTTTGGACTAGAGGAGGCCGAACTGTCTGAGGCTATGTTATCATCTGGTTGGGGTTTTTTCTGAGTTTCGGGTGCCAAAATAGAATCCACCAGTTCATCAAAATTAAGTTCTTGGGGCCCTCCTTGGGTCAAGACTGGTTCCGGCAAGGTCAATAATTTCACCGGTTTTGTTGGGGTTCCAACTTCTTCCACAAATGGATTAGGGGGTGGTACGGATTTTTCGAATTCCTGGCGAAATTGTTGATCCAGAGTTGGCTCTGGCCGAGGTGGTATTTTGGATAGTGTCGGAACCTTAATTTGATCTTTTACCATAAATTCCAGGAGCGAGCTCTTGTTTTTGACATCCTTACTTGACCTGGCCGTGGGAGTCTGTGCATTTGTCATGTGCACTTTACGCCCCTGTAATACCCTCTCCTTGCCCTGGGCTGCAAAGGTATTCAAATTCAGACTAATACGAGGTTCATCAGCGTGCCAGGCATATGCAGCTTCAGATACTTTTTCCCATTCTTTCAATCCCTTACCTTTTGTAGTCTCTGTCCCCCCAGTAGTCGCTCGCCAGGGTCTATTTTCTTTAGTATCTGGAACCTTTCTTGCAAAATCAGCAGGGGTTGAGCCTGATGCAATTGGAATTGTGGTCGATTTTGATGTATCGTATAATCTGTAAGGTTCTTTGAAAGTTTGGGCATCCTCCCAGCCCTCGACCAACCCGCTCAGAAATCCAGCTCTTTTGTACGGCGCCTCGCCAGCCTTTACACCCTTTTTGTAACCCTTATGAATTCCTTCTTCCCACATTTCATCAAGATTTGCTTTTTCATACTGTTTCTGTTTTTCTAAATATTCGGCAAAGGTCGAATCGGCAACCTGTTTAGCGGTCTCGGCCATTCCATTCATTTCAGCATCCTGCTCTAGGGCCCGCATAAAGGCCGGGGTAAATGGGTCAGGAATCTTTGCAAAATGGCGTTTCGGAAACAGTATCTCCTCCTGTTCCTGTAATAGCTTGCGCAACATCTGCTGATATATTATTCCCAACAAAATATTTTGCAACATATATATAGAATGGATTGCAATCACACAATCAAAACGGGAAAATTCGCCGGGAGGAAGTGTAAGAATACTGCCCACCACGATGGATATTGCTGGAAACATAAGAAGGTCCAGGTCCCAAAGGAGGTCGCCGAGGCAGTTGGGATGGCCCCTGAGAAACCTGTTGTAAAGCCAAAATACAAGTTTAGTGCATTCCGCTGGACTGTAAATTCCAACACAAGTGCCACCAAGATGACCCCCGAGGATGTTGGGGAATTCAAGCGGCTGATTGGGTTTATATTCTCGGCCGAGAATGTTGCAGAATATTTAGAAGATCGCACTGCCCCAGATCCAAAGACAAATCTTGATGATGTGCAGGTCGAATATCACTTCGAAATTGCCCCAACAACCCATGCTGTCCACGCGCACGGGGTCATAAAACTGAAGCACCATGGGAATTATCAAATATCAATGGATGCAATTCGGGAAATAATTGCTGGTGTCCTGGGCAAGAGAATACATTTCAATGTGTCGGCCAGCGGGAACGCCGAACTTGCCTGGGAGCAATACGTCCGAAAGAATCAATCTGCTGATAAAATATAGTTGGTGAAGAATATTATCCATATAGAGAAATCTTGCAGACAAGATATGGGATAGGAAAAATAGATGGCAAATAAATACCAACAGGGGAAGATTTATAAGTTGATGAGCCCCAATGCTGATAGGATTTACATAGGTAGCACAACTAATAACCTGTCGCATCGAATGGGAAATCATAGAATTGATCATCGAAAGTGGAAAAGCGGAACCCATTATTACATGAGCTCATTCGATGTAATTGACGCGGGTAATGTTTCAATCATTTTGATTGAGACCTATCCCTGTAACTCCAGAGATGAACTTCGAGCAAGAGAGCAGCACCATATCGATTTAAATGGTGACATTTGTGTGAATAAGTTGAGGGCTTATAGAGCACCCGAAGAAAAGCATGAAATTCAAAATGAAAAACATGATTGTGAATGTGGCGGCAAATACCTCACCCGTCATATCTCTTCGCACAACAAAACCCAACAGCATCTTGACTTTCTCGCTGGAATTGAACGGGTTCCATACGATAGGCATGAAAAACGCCAATGTGAATGTGGCGGCAAATATATATTAGCTGACCGATCGCGACATTATAAGTCAAAATTGCATCAGGAATTTCTGAAGAAGAATGCGGACGCGAATAAGCTCTGAGATGTTAAAAAAAATAATGTTTTTTTTGTTTTACCTTACTCTATGATGCCTCAGTCGAGGTAGATTTTGGGACCTCAACTGGTTTCGGTCCTTTGTATTTCTCGAGAAGGTCTCTTCGTTTGACTCCAGTCGCCAAGGAGATTAATCCCTCGGGAGTTTCTGCGTATGGGTGAGAAAGATTGAGAAGTTCCATTTCATCTTGATAAAAGGCAATTGATCTCTTTTTTGCATATTCGATTGCAGCTTCCACTGGTAGCCCAGCTATTTGGGCAGCTTTCAATGATTCTGCGTAGTTTGTTGCAGCCTTTGTCACGACCACCTCTCTGGCATCCCTGTATTTATCAAAGGCTGCCACGGGGTCTTGAAATGCGCTGAGAGTAGCGTTGGCTCTGTTGTCTTGTAGAGTGATACCAAATTCTCTTCTAAGAATCTCGGAAGTCACCTTTCCATCCGGGGCTGATGCAAGTCCAAAATTACCACTAGAAAATCCACGGAGTCCAAATGCGTTTGCCAATGACATCGTTCTGTGTTCGCAATATACTTAGGGAATCAAAAAAATTTAAAATAATAATATCTCCAACAGTATATCTGAGCCCGATGAATAGTCCGGGCGCATTCGCAAAAGATAAATTGGCCGAGAACAAGCTCCTAAAACGTAAAGGTTCAAGTTACTATCTTGGCGACAAGAAAGTAATCCCAGAAGAAGATGTCCAGCAATTCTTAATTGAATATTACGATAACCCGGCGACCGGAATGAGAGGCCGGGACGCACTTTACAACAAAATCTCGGCCGAGTATGTTGGGATCAGCCGCCGGCGAGTTGCAGAATTCCTGGCCAATCAGGAGACAGCCCAGGTCCATAAAGAAGTAAGAATACAGCCCATCACTCGCCCGGCCGTCCTGCGTAAAGAGGGGCAGTGGGCCGTAGACCTAACCTGGCTAAAAAGAAGTGACCCGGCAGAGAATAATGACCTCAAGGACAGCCAAATTCTGTTCACTTGTGTTGATCAATTCTCTAAATATGCCTGGGCCAGGATACTGCCGAATAAACAAGCGGCGACAGTTGCAAAGGCCATGCAGTCAATACTTGATGAGGCCAAGCGACTCGGGACAGTCCTGCCCCGGCTTGTGAGGTCTGATAATGGGTCTGAATTCAAGGCAGAGGCCTTTGCCAAAACATTGGCCGGAGTTGGCGCCAGGCAGCGATTCAGCGAGACATATAACCCTCGGCAGAATGCAATGATAGAGCGATTCAATAAGACAATAAAGATGATGATTTACAAGTATATGACCCAATGGAATGTATCAAAACTGGATGAATCTTCATTGCAGAAGCTGGTCAGCAATTATAATAATACTCAGCACGGGACAACCCAGGCCGTCCCCAACGAGATCCACGAGGGCAATAAGCCAGAAATGCAGGCCGCACAACAGAATATGCGAGCCCGGGCTGTGAAATTGGTTGAGAAAAACAAGTCTGCATTCCCTGATCTTAAAATGGGGGACCGAGTGCGGGTCGCCCGGCGGACTGAGGGCAGCTGGCGTAAGACTAGACAGTTAAAAAAATACAGCTATATGAAGAATTTTACATACGAAATATTCACTGTTATTGCTGTGACATTAGGCTCTGCAACCAAGGCAAAAACATACACGCTGCAGGACGATGATGACAACATATTGATGCAAAACTTAGATAAAGATACTGAAATCCCCAAGCAGTTCATTCGGCAGGACTTGCAAAAGGTTGACCCGGGCAAGATAATCCATGAGTTAGCAAGGGATGAGTATGTTGTTGACTATGTTTCTGATAAGAAAATCTCCAAGGGCAAGCTGAAATATCTTGTGCATTTTGTTGGGTATGATGATGGCGAATGGCTGGAGCCCCAGGAATCATTCAAGGCAGCAATCGAGAAATATGAGAAATCAGCCAGAAAGTAAGTACTGGCCAGGCACTACATAATAATCTTTGTCAGGAAATATTCTATATATCGCTGAAATTTATCATGTGTTTCGGGCTGGAAGTTCGAGGGATTAAGGTCAAGTTTCTTGATTATCACCTCGGCCACTTTTTTTGGCTCCCGGTCAACAATGTGTGATTTCTGGTGGATCAGAAACATAACGAATGTATCCAGGTTCATTGATTGTAAGATAAAATTGACCGGGTGGAACGCCAGGTGTTCGGCGACGAAGCCCTTGAAATTCTTGAAGATTTGTTCCATTACTTGTATGTAGTTGCTCAGTATATAAAAGCGAAATATAAATAGTCAAGAGTCAAAAAAATAAACTAATGACACGTCAGATATTCAGCCCAGGATCCAGCTCTTTGAATTTCAGGCCCAGGAAAACATAACCGTTTCTTCTTTTTTCCTTCATGTGTTTCTTCTCCATATCCTGGGAAAATGTCTTCGATCCCTTAGCTTTTGCATTGTGGGTCTTGCACCAATCACAATATTTTCGATAGAGAACATTGGATAGGATAACTGCCTCTGCGGGCTCGGTTTCCTCGGCCAGGAATTCGCCAATTTCATCATTCTCGGCAATAAATTCCGCTGTTGCTTTCTGCATAACAGTAGGAATATCAACCAGGCCAGCCTCGTACCAGCTGCGGGCCCCGTCGAGAACCCAGGTGAAAAATGCATCGAGGAGGTCAGTTTCCATCCGCCTGGCCAGTTGTTTATCCTTTTTCCGTTCATGTTCCTCATGCGGGCTGTCTACAAACTTTGTTAGAAAAGGAAGAAATTTTACTCTGCGTACCATGGCCGAATCGGAAACATTAATTTTTGGCTTGTGATTTGAGGCAATAAGTAGTTTTGCATAAGACCTGAACTCATATTCTGCCTGATATTTGGGATTCACGCGAATTGGGTCATCGCCCGAGGCCATCTTGAGCACTTCATCATTCAATTCGTCATCCGCGGCCGTCTCGGAAAATACAACCAGGCGAGTATCCTTCAGCACTTCCCGCTCGGGGGTCAGCTTCGAGTCTGATTTTGTTTTGATAAACAGGCACTTGCTGGCAGGCTTGCAATATTCACCTAGAATGGCTTTTAGAAGATTCATTACTGTGGACTTACCATTGTCTCCTAGGGCTCCCCACCAGACAAATACTGCTTTTTCATTGATGCAGCCAGTGATACAATAGCCCAGGGCAACCTGAAAATAACGCAGCAGCTCTCGGTCGCCGCAGCAAATATCTAACATAAATTTCTCAACAATCTGTCGGCGGCCCTCGTCGCGATCAATATTCACTGGGCATTCGAATGTAAAGTTGTGAGAAGGCAGGCGCCGAGAAGTTTCCCCTGTTTGCAGGTCAACAACCAGGCCCCCACGAATCGGCAGGAGATCAGGCTGCAGATTAATTTTCTTGATGAAATTAGTATCTTCCAGCATTGGCATTGCCTTGTGCACAACATCCATTGCCCCACGATATTTCAGAATGTTATCAATCTTTTTCTCCCAGGATTTGAGGGATTTTGCAACATCAACAACCTTCATGCATTTCAATTTCTTGGCGTGCTCGAGATAAACTTTTTCCAATTCTCTGCTAACTTCATTGCCAATCCATTTGTTGCCCCGAAGCTGCCACAGCCGCAGATTATCATCCCAGAGATAGCAGGATCCATCATTAGATATAACTTTAATCTTGTCGGCAGCAAGCTCGGAGAATATCTCGGCCAGCCCGAGGTCGCCACGGGATAGATTTGGGTCTGGGATAAGCGCCCTACCTGCCTTGTTTCGCAGCCAGGTAATTGAGCTTCCTGCGGCCGCGGGGTCGACTTGGCATCTTGCATATTGGTCATTATTGCCAGCCTCGTTGTATAAATCCTTACTTTTGGCACTCCATTCATGCAGGAAATATTTAGGGTCAAAGTCATTCACCAGGCCCGCGGCAGTCTTCACTTGTTTCAGAGTGAAATACCAATGCTTCTTGTCGCTCCAGAGGGCAGGGAGAAGTCTAATAAATTCATCAATAAGAGCCCCACTAACAACCCTGGACTCCCCGAGGAATTGAATTGATTTCTTCAGGGGATCATATTCACTGACTGTTGGCCTGGGGGTTGCTGCAGCAGTCTCGGCAGTCTCGGCCTGCTCAAATGCAGCAAGAGTATCCAGAGTCCAATTTGTTCGGGGTGGATTATAGATGCTGTATTTGATCACAATATCAACTTTTTCCTGCAGAGAAAGTCGCCCCAGGTCAGCATTCGGCGGCGCGTAAACACCTTTGTTTGGCTCGAGCTTGCCCCCTTTGACCTTGGCACTCAGGGCCGATCTAATTCCTGCCGCTTTTGCATCAAATATTTCATCACGCCATTTTTCCTCTGTATAATATTCAGAAACATCAGCAGCCTCATATAAATAGGAGGATAGCCACTTTGCAATTGCCTTCTTGCGGCGGGAATGTCTGTTTGTTTCCCCTGGCACATCCATAATTAGATGAACCTTTCCACTGAGTGTGTTCCGCAGAGTTAGGACTTTGCCACCAATCGTCAATTCTTCCAGGGCCGCAATGAGCCCGGCCAGCAAATCATCGGGAATATTTTCATCCAGATCAATATACTGCAGGTGATCGCATTCCTCGGGATATTCATTTAGAAAGAAGTTTTCCCCTTGCTTCTCCATTAGTTTCTCGGCCAGGTCCTGCAGCCGGGAAATATTCGATCGCAGTTGGATGGAGCTTCCATCTGGGAAATAGGTCCTGGCCCCAATAATATTAAAGAATCTGTTGGCATGGTCATAGCCGACGAAATCTGTTCGGTGTGTATTGACACAGATGTTGTCTTTAGTGCAGGCCCGGCAGTTTGTTTCGTGATAGAATTTGACTGCGTGTTCGGCCATTTTGCTTTGTTTATATAGTATGGAAGAACCAAAAATTTTAAATCATAATTAAATACTAAATAATTTAGTGTTCAAAAAATAAAGAGAAAAATGTGACCTCAATTCGCTTGAATCCCCGCGGCCCGTGCGGCGACCAGAATTTGCTGTCGTTTTCTGCAGGATTTCGCGGCATTTCTCTTCATTGCTTCCTTGTTTGCCTGGTAATACAGGTCCATGTAATCGGCCCGGGCCTGCTTTCGTTCTTCCGGGGATTTCCTTGGGCGGCCCACGGGTCGTTTGATTTGCTGTTCTGCCATTTGACTATCTAATCAATATAATAAGATTCTAACTTAAAAAAATGAAAATAAAAAATTACTAGTTAAAGTATTTGACTAAAAAATGAGCAGGAATGGTTATTTTGAGAATCTGCAGCGGGAAATCCTTGCTCTTAGTCAGGAAAAAGAATGGGATAGGGCCTGCCTTGAGTGGATGTTGGAGAGAATGAGCCTGAGCCAGGCCGGGGAATGTATTTGTAAACATTCTGTGAGGTACGACTTTTGGATCAGAAATGTTGAGAATAATAATCTTACCCATGTTGGCAGCAGTTGCATCAGGCAGTTTATGAAAGGTAACTCGGCCCTGGTTGAGGATGTTGAACAGGCTGAACGCGACTGGGGAAAGCAGGTCTGCCGCTGGTGTAACAGGCGTACAAAGGATGACTCCGGCTATCACATGGTCTGCAGGCGGAAAATGGAAGCAAACCGCCGGGCGGCAGCACAGCCCAGGGAGAACATCGTGGTCGAGGATTATGTTTGGCAATGAACATATTCCTGCTTTATTTTTTGATTTGTGAAGCTTGTGCACCTTGGTGAAGCTTGCTCGGGCCTGTGTGAAGGTTGGAGAAAGGTGGATAAATCAGGCCCTGGAATGCCTGGGCTTCTAGTGTGTTGTCTGTGCACCTTGCGCACCTTCAGGTGAAAAACTTTTGCTTGTATAGAAAATAGTTTGGGGTTATAATTTTCTCAGAAAACTTTTTTTTAAGGATGAAGCTTCACAAGGTGCACAAAAGAAACAGTAAGCAGCCCCGGCCAGCCCCGGGCCATCTATCATCACTTCTCGAAGGTGCACACAAGCTTCACACAAGCTTCACCAAGGTGCGCAAGGTGCACAGGCGGCCCAGGAAAGGCCCGGGCCAGAGAAGCTTATCCCCTGTGTTTTACTTGGACAAAAAAAATATCAAATTGGCCCGAGATTATAATATTCTTATTTTTCTACCTGGGGCTGCTCTGATTCTGTTGGTGACTGGATCACGAACGCAGGTCAACCTAAATGCTAACTCGGCCTCTTCTCGTTCATTCGTGGCCGCAGATTTGATCACACTCATCAGCCCAGGGCTGACCCTGGTTACCCTGGTTACCCTGGTTACCCGGGCCTTTTTGCTGTTATTGTTATTCATATTTTGTGATGGTTTGTTTTATGATTTCAAATGGAAAATCTTTCTGCAGAATTGAATTTCACAGGGGTTGGTCTTGTTATATAAGAATCCAGGGGCCTGTGAAAATGGTAAAAAAACAAAAGATTTTTTCAATTTGCTGACTTTCTTCAGGGTTTTTTAGAGGGCCCCGGGCTGACGACGCTGTCGAGACTGCAGCCGAAGCACTCGCTGTGAAAATGTCTGTGATTGTATGACTGATGAAGATTTATGACCAGGATGATGAAACTCAGGCCCAGGTTGACCATCCCGCTGATGTCTGCTGGGGACCAGACTACTGTGGTGTTATTACTCATCTACTGCGAACGCTGATTATATATTAATATATAAAATTCCCTTTGATATATTATAGCAATGGCAGACAAACAAGAATTTATTGCTCGAAAGATTGCAGAATTCAAGGGGGCCAAACAGCCCGTGGAAATCCCAGCCCAGCCCGAGCCTGCCCAGGCCGATGCACAGGCCGAGCCCCTGCCTGATGACAATATTGCCAGCTCGGGGGAAGAATCAGAGCCCGAGAAAGCAGAAGAAATCAAAAATGTTCTACTCAATGTCGTTCAATTGACCTGCGATTAGAGGGGATTTATTTCGTTATTTATAATTATGTCTAAGTATATTATTACTATGCCATCACACTTGGTTCTTTATTCCGTCGACCGCTTGCCCGGGGGATCAGCAAGCGAATTTCGCATTCAAATCCCATCATTCTCGGGCCGTGGGGCAGTCGCTCTGTTGTCCGCGAGCATTCCAAACACTCTCTACAACATTTATTCTGTCAACAATATGATTTATTGGACCCGTGCGGCGACCCCTTATTCTGCTCAATTTCCTGATGCTGCCTATTCAGTCACTGATGTTGTCGCTATGCTTCCAGTAATCATGAACGCTGTGGACGGGGCTGGAGTCTATACTGCATCATACAATACAGCCACTATGAAACTTACGATTATCTCTACTGATGCAACATTTTCTCTTACTTTATCAAATCGCACTACGGCCGCCTGGAATGAATTGGGGTTTCAGTCGACTACTAACACGGCCGGGGCACTTACTCAGACTGCAGACTCAGTAATTAGGCTGGATTTTCCACCTCATCTCTACATTGATATTGGGCTGCCCGGCGCTGATGTTGTGAATACAAAGTGGGTTAGGGCGAATTATTTGGTCCCTATGAGTAATATTTCGCAGTATGTCGAGGTCTTCAACAGTGCTGTGTCATTTGATCAGCGACAGTGCTATTCCCTGGGGAATGGAGTTTCATCTTTATATGTTAGACTACTTCGGCCTGATGGCAGTGTCGCCGATCTCAATGGGGCCGAGTGGACATTTGCTTTGGGAATTGAATGCAGAGAATAAAAAAATTAATTGTTTATTTAGGCTAATCTGCATCGTCGCTATCAGAACTGCTTTCAACTTCAGAACTATCGGTCTCAACTTCTACTGGTCCCGCTTCGATTATGTCAAACCCCCCCTGGTTATTACTTTCAATCCAAATCAGTTCTCCATCATCTCGTTCACAGTAGCCGTTCTTAATTTTTAGAGGAACAACTTCATTCAATTCCTCACAAAAATCAGGGGTTATAGTCATAGTCTTGATCTTAAGGGTTTTCAATCCGGTCATTCTTTCCATAACCCCCGTCAGTAGACCTGAAGCATCAACTTCGCATTCTTTGAAAACCAGAGAGGTTAGCATTTTCATGCGGTCAAAAATCAAATTTAAATCCCCAGTATCAGAAAGGTCTTTAAGAATTAGTTCTTCGATGTTGGTTGCCTTTCCTGATCTTCTTGGTATTTCGTGAAGCTTCAGTCTTCTAAGATTGTGAAATTCCTTCAGGTTGCACCATTTCCAGTTGTTCTCTACTTCTAAAGAAGTTATATTGGGAAACATCAGCGCATTGGCCGAACAAAGTCCCTTATCCCTAACGCCGAGAGATAATAAATTGCTCCCTCGTGTTAATGAATCGAGCCTAACCTCACTACAACCGAGGTTCAGTTTTGTTAAATTGCTCAAAGAATTGATAAATTTTGATGTTATCGTTGTGCATTGGAGGTTTAGGGATGTTAATGCAGTGAAGGGTGCAACTCTTTTTTCTCTAATTTTACGGCCATAAATCTCGCCAAGTTTTAGGGATTTTAAGGAGGTAATTAGGTTTGGATGTGGTGGATAAGAGAAGAAAACATCCATTGTCTCCAGCTTGGTCAACTTTATCAGATGGTCTATCATCGGTTTTTCACCTTCTCTGCCATGCGACGTGATAGTGAGGTATAGGGAGTTCAGGTTTGTCAGAAAGCGGAGCGTTTGTGTCGTGTCATGCTCCTCTCCATGAGGATCATCCCGTAAATCCAGGGATGTGAGAGAAGTTAATCTGAAAAGCATGATTCCAATAACAGATCCTGAACCCCCTATCAAAGGGTCTGGCAGACTTGTAAAGTGGGCCGGATAAAGAGTTGTAGGTGACATGACAACTTCCCGTCCAGATCGGTAGCGCGCAACGAGGATGTAGAAGAGATCGGTAGATATTTCTTGCCATTGTTTGCAAACTAAAGCAAAAGTAAGAATCTGTTTGCTCTGTTTGTACGCCTTATGCGCTTTGGGTTTGGGTCTGCTGTCCATCGTTTTTAGGGGATCGAAGGATAGAATGCAATAAAGAGCGATTCGCCTCCAATCTGGGTCACTAAGAGAGGGAGTAGCTGCCATGATCTTTTTCTTCTTTCCACCATTAGAACGAGCAGAGGATCGTCTCTTCATTGTGCCGATTTCGAATCTGAAAAATTCTTTAAATGAACCGGATTCTGTGTGAGAAAAGCTTTAGGTGAATAGATTTCCAGATTTTGGCTGGCTTAATGGATATTGACAGATGTAGTGTAAAAACCATCGGCCGTGACAACCTTGCCACCGTCTTATCGGGTCAGGCAACGGAGTAATTTTCCTGCCCGCACGCGATTCTCAAAAAAATGCCTTACACGCCAAAACCAAATGCAAGCTCCTCTTGATGTCCCTGCCCATCTTCAAGAGAAATTTGAAAAGTATTGCAAAGCCCTGACAAACGAGGAAACCCTTCATAGATTCATATTGCACACAATTCAGCTTGAAGAGCAAGCCAATGACCTGGCTAAGGAAAACCAAACTGGTCAAAAAAAGGTCAACGCACTCGCCCAGGATTTCCAAAATTTGCTAGCTGTTTCCCAGAAACATGACAAAATTGCAAACCAAAATGTGGATTTTCTTTTAACAGAATCGCTGATGTGGAGTCAGAAGGGGGATCATATCCGCGAATTGAGGACTGTGGCAAATGATGATCAGTTTAAAAATGACCTCCAGAAGCTAATGTATGTCTAAAAACAAAAACCTTTTTTTGACCTGTTCCAGGCTTACATACGCTAAAGTGGGGAGTGCAAACAAACAATTCGACAGGATCAAATCACAATGCCTTACTTCTCATGACAATCTTACAAAGGCAATTTATCACTTGAAAGTCGCGGAAGAAAAGGTTGTTGTCTGTGCTCGCGAGCTGCATGTCCGAAAAGCTCTGGCTGCGGCTATAAAGACAGATGTTGACGCGGAGAAGGCAATGAAAGCGAAAACGCAGGATATTAAGTTGCTCGAATACAATTTACAACAGCAAATTCGTGCCCAAAAAGCAGAACTCCAAGCCCAGAAAGAGCAAATTAAATCCCAGAGGATTCAAACAATCCAAATGAATATGAAACAATTAGGACCGCCTCCTCCTAAACGTAGAAGGACTGAACCACTGCTAGCAATAGAAGACAACGAGGAGGATCTTGAGAGTAAATTCAACCAACTAATGGATAATGATAAGATGTTGTTTGATTAAACTCGGAATACAACGCTGTATTCTTATTTATTTAATTCTTGTAAGTAGTACTTCTTCCTGTCGCAGTCCGGGCAATATTTTATTGAATCCTTCAGCAGGCCCGGGCCAGGCAGTTAAAATAAATGCTGTAAAACACTATATGATATCTATACGAATTCTGTAGTTTACAGGGCCTGGGCGGCAGTAATTTGAGAATTTATTTGTGTACTAAGGGGCCTGGCCTACGACAGGAAATCTCTTAACTTTGTGATTGCCTAAGGTAATCCAACCAAAGTCAACATAAATGAGACAAAGTCCATCGCATTATTATTGGCGTGATTGGCTGTGTAGATTTCAATGTAATCATTTGTTGCCAAACTAACAAGCCCATTAAGCGACATAGACTGAGGAGTAACCCCATTAACAACATTAGAATAACATTGTGATGTTCCTGTTGTAGTTCCATTCTTACGAAGATCCAGGCCAATCGTGCGAGAAGTAGCACCAGTATAAAGTATTGAGCAGGCAGCAGTGACTAAAAATGTCGTTGTTGCCGTTCCAGTATATGTTAATCTCCCAGCGCCATTGTGAGTAAATGAGGAATTTAGGCCGTTGGCAGTCGTTGCTAAATTCAATAAGTAATAAGTATTTTGCACAGCATACGCGAAATTAGTTCCTGTTGGATAAGCAGGAATATAATAAATGCTGCCCTTGGGCAAGCTAATCGCCTGTGATCCTAATTGTCCAGTTGATGGATTTACAACTACCATTTGTGGCGTTCCCCCAGGCGCGACCGAAGCAATACCAGCGATAGTAGTCTTTGTGTGAGTTCCAGCCGTTCCAATATTAATCTCGCCGCTTGTTGCTGACCCGGCACTAGCAATGTTAATTGTGTCGTTGTTACTTGTGACAGCCGAACCTGCATTATAGCCAATTCCAATATTTCTTGAACCTGTGCAATTGGACAATGTACCGTTACCGAAGGCAGAATTATTTGATCCTGCCAAACAATTTGACAACGAAGTCCACCCAGCGGCCGTGTTCCCAGTTCCAGTTTGCAGCAGGGGCAGCGATCCAGAGCCGAGAGCTGTATTTCCTTGTGCAGGGTCAATAATTGAAGTCAAAGAATTATTACCAATTCCTGTATTTTCCCCAGCAGGCACGGGCGAGTTGTCTATGCAAGAGTTAATACCCAAAAATGTGTTACTCGCATTACCATAACTGTGCAAGAAAGCCTGTGCGTCAATGTAAAGAGCCCCATGGTCAGCATCGGCCGTCGCGGGTAATTGAATTGTTTTTTGTGCAAAAATATCTTCCGTGAATGTCTTCTCACCGGCAATAGTTTGCGCGGCCGTTGTAATAACTCCTCCAAATGTTGCATCTGCAGGCTCGAGATTTAATACGCCATCAGTAAGTGTTCCTGCATTTGCGTTTGGAGTCGCGCCGATAGGGCCGATAGTGATAGGACCGATAGCATTAGCCCCCAGGTAGAGCTTGCTGCCTGTACTTAACCAAGTAGTGTTCGGTCCGCCAGGGTTTGCAGCGAGTGATTCAAAGGTCACAGAATTAACATCAGCGACATTTTTTGACGGATCAGAATAGATTCCACTGCCTATCAGATCCCCAGCATTTGACCCAAAAAGCACGATTTCTCGCGGATTTTGTTCTTCTGGCAGATTGATTGTCGTAATGTTGGACAATCCACCGACATTGAGATTAATAATGTTCTTCACGGAAGACATCATGTTGGCACTATATACTCAGGCGACATTTTAATAAAAAAGAAATGTTTTCGGGCAGGCAGAAAAATTATTCCATTGCCCGACCCGATAAAACGGGGGCTTAGGCAAGTTGAATAATATTAAGCTGGGTTAGCCGGACGGTCGATGGTTCTTCCCAAAGCTGGTCCAGCGGTTGATTGAAAGTCAGGGGGATTTTGAAATAATCATTCGGCTTCATTGCCAGAGTGCAGCTAATGTGCATGCTCCATTCTTCAATCAAATCGTGAACATTAGAGGTCGAACATCGCCAGTCAGTAGTGACTCCATTGACTTCAAGCCCAATTCCATAAAGCGCGAGGACACTTTGCCTGTCCAGCACAACACTAACATCAATGTTGAATATTCCTGCTTTGTGACAGGTCCATGTGGTACTAAAAGGCGGCCCTGAGATTGTAGTAACAGCAGAAATATACGATGCCAATCCAGCATCTTCGCCCGGAAATGCTCCATGGAGTGATTCGACCCCATTACATTGCGTCAGATATAAATAGGCTGTCCCGTTGAGATTAACATTCGTATTGATTCTTGTGTAGCGATTTCGCTTGTAGAAATTGGGAATGTTGTAGACCGAATAGGCAGATGAACCACTGCTGGAACTCGTAACTGCCGAGCCCCGGGGATATTCGTTAATGATATTCTTTGACATTTCTGCATAATACATAGGACATTCTTTTTTCTGTTTAGTAATTATTCTTATTTCTTCATTTGCTCAGCAGCTTGCTTGATGGCTGCTGTCCATGTTACGTTGGGATTTTCGGCTCGGATTTCTCTGGCCAGGGCAATTTGGGCTCTGAGTCGGGCATCATTGGCCTTCTCCTTTTCAGACCTGGGCCGATTGGGGTCGCGGGGCTTTCGCTGTTTGACCGGGGCAGGCTCGGGCTGTGGGACTGTATTTTTGCAAGCATAATAATGTTTCTTGGCCCTTTTGTAGTGTTTTCTTGCTTCGAGAGCCTCGTCGGCCGTAATTTTGCCCTTAAGATGACGTCTTTTGGCCCGTCTGTATTCATTGTGAAATTTGATAAGCTCCTCTGCGGCTGACATTTCCTATATGAATGTTAATATTTTTACAATAGAAAATATTCATATTATTATACACATACATTGTAAAAATGAACCTCGAATTACCAGGGCTGTACATGATATGTGGGCTCCAGGGCGGGGGTAAATCCCATTTGATTAGGTACATAATGTATCAGAATAGGGCCAGGTTCGACTGTGGGATTGTTTTCACCAACACGGGCTTTGTCGATGGAAACTTTGATTATGTTGATAAACGGTTTGTCCATTTACAATATAATGAGCAGGTTTTGAAGAATTTGAAGGAGATTTTCAAGAAGCAGATTGAATCCGGGAAGCACCCCAGGGGCTACGTAATCTTTGACGATTGCATTTCAGGCAAACAGTGGCGCAGTCCTGAATTAATTAGTTTGGTCACCCAGGTCAGGCATTACAACATTACCGTCATTATTTCCACGCAGTACCCGAAAGCGATTTTGCCGATGTATCACGCCAACACTTTTAAGGTGCTGATGTTTCACATGGCAAGCAAGGCAGCAATGATGGCGCTGTATGAAGCTTATGGGCAGATGCTCGGGACATTTGAAGAATTCAAGGCATTTTATATTGCAGCCACATCGCCAAAATATCAATTTTTGGTCTATGATGCAAGAAATGGAGGCGCAACAATAGAGTCGAGATATTTAGTGGCCAAAGCACCGCAAACAATTCCCAAGTTTTCAGTTGGTGAAAATAGGGATAAATAATGGCCCGGGGAAGCAGTATCCTGTGCAACTTGGTGGAACCTCAAATCTTTTTTTGTCCAAGTAGAACACAGGGGGTAGCCCTTGTTTGCCCGGGCCTTTCCTGGGCCGCCTGTGCACCTTGCGCACCTTGGTGAAGCTTGGTGAAGCTTGTGTGCACCTTCGAGAAATACTGGTAGAATGGGAGCTGGCCTGGGCTGGCCTTTATTACTCTTTCTGTGCACCTTGTGAAGCTTCATCCTTAAAAAAAAGTTTTTGGAGAAAATTTATAACCCAATCTATTTTTATTTACACAGGAAAAGTTTTTCACCTGAAGGTGCGCAAGGTGCACAGACAACACACTAAAAGCCCAGGCATTCCAGGGCCTGATTTATCTCCTGTTCACCAACCTTCACACAAGCCCGAGCAAGCTTCACCAAGGTGCACAAGTTTCACCAACTGGAAAAGAGGGAATGCCCGGGGCTGGCCGGGGCTGCTTGCATTATCTCTGTGCAACTTGTGCACCTTGCGCACCTTGGTGAAGCTTGTGTGCACCTTCGAGAAATACTGGTAGCTGGCCCGGGGCTGGCCGGGGCTGCTTACTGTTTCTTTTGTGCACCTTGTGAAGCTTCATCCTTGAAAAAAAGTATTATGAGAAAATTATAACCCTCAATCTATTTTCTATACAAGCAAAAGTTTTTCACCTGAAGGTGCGCAAGGTGCACAGACAACACACTAAAAGCCCAGGCATTCCAGGGCCTGATTTATCTACTGTTCACCAACCTTCACACAGGCCCGAGCAAGCTTCACCAAGGTGCACAAGTTTCACAAATCAAAAAATAAATCGATTACTTTTGTTTTTTCTGCTTTATTTTTGTTATTTTTTGAGCAAATAAATCCCGCCCACAGCAACCGCAGCCAGCGCCAGGGGCATCGCAATATTTGATAATGATTTGGAAACATCCCCGACTGCCCCTCTTGCATCGTCAGCCACATTTGTCACTGTTGACGCGGTCTTATTCACAACATTCCCAACCACATTTTCATAGGTTTTCACTGTGTTGCCCACGAGATTCCCTGCGCCAGATACTAAATCTCTTGCATCCTGATGAACAACAGCGACGACACTTTCTGCTTTGTCGTAGGCCCCAGATAGCTTGTCCCCGACCCAGTTGTAAGCAGAGGTCACTTTATCCTTTGCCCAGTTGAAGGCTGATGAAATGCTCGAAAAGAATCCCATTTGTATTCTGTTTTCTGGAGTTGTCTATAATATGAGAAACAGGAAAAAAATAAGAGAAAATTAACCCTTTTGCATT
>JACCDT011640383.1_pt1 | contig 20044 bp, 21 predicted proteins | sample 7446291 | NCBI WGS metagenome assembly JACCDT01 (sample SAMN15323446, study PRJNA562643) | freshwater metagenome | isolation source: river surface water | place: USA:Blue River Watershed | collected 2017-08-17 | reverse complement strand
GGGCAAGTCCAAGTTTGGCGCCTGTGCTGCCTGCCACGGCATGGACGGCAAGGGCAACCACGCCATGGGCGCGCCCAACCTGACCGACGATGTCTGGTTGCACGGTTGGGGTGAAAACGCCATCGTGGCCATGATCAACAACGGCAAGAACAACCAGATGCCGGCCCAGGCCAGCAAACTGACCGAGGGACAAATCCATGTTCTGGCCAGTTACGTTTGGGGCTTGAGCAATGTCAAGCCAGCAGCAGGCAAGTAAGCTTACAGTCTGAGGGCCCCGAAAGGGGCCCTTTTCAATTTGACGGGAAGAAGCTTTGGATTCTCAGGACAATCCCCCTCGCAAGATCGTGCCCATCACACCCGTGGCACAGACCCCAGCGGATGCGCAAGACAGCACGCAGGAAATGGTCTCGCTTTACGTGGCGCACAACAAGATTTACCCGCGCAGCGTTCAGGGCCTGTTCGCTTACTGGCGCTGGGTGCTGGTCTTCATCACACAGATTGTTTTTTATGGCTTGCCCTGGCTGGAGTGGGGGCAGCGTCAGGCGGTGCTGTTCGATCTGGGGGCGCGACGTTTTTACATCTTCGGCGTGGTTCTGTACCCGCAGGACTTCATTTACCTGACGGCCATCCTCGTCATCTCGGCCTTCTCACTGTTCCTGTTCACTGCCGTGGCCGGACGCCTGTGGTGCGGCTATGCCTGCCCGCAGACTGTTTACAGCGAAATCTTTCTCTGGGTCGAGCGCAAGATTGAAGGCGATCGCACGGCGCGCATGAAGCTGGACGCGGCCGACATGTCACTCGAGAAGCTGTTCAAGAAGTGGTACAAGCACTTCGTCTGGATCGGCATTGCGATGTGGACAGGCTTCACTTTTGTGGGGTACTTCACACCCATTCGTGACCTGGGCATGGAGTTCTTCACCGGCAACATGAGCTCGTGGGAGGTGTTCTGGGTCTTCTTCTACGCATTTGCGACCTATGGCAACGCCGGTTTCATGCGCGAGCAGGTCTGCAAATACATGTGTCCTTATGCACGCTTTCAGAGTGCCATGTTCGACAAGGACACCTTGATCGTCACCTACGACGAAGCCCGCGGTGAGCCGCGTGGCGCGCGTTCGAAAAAGGCCGACCCCAAGGCGCTCGGCTTGGGCTCGTGTGTGGATTGCAGCCTGTGCGTACAGGTCTGCCCCACGGGCATTGACATCCGCAAGGGCCTCCAGTACGAGTGCATTGGCTGTGGGGCCTGCGCCGATGTGTGTGACACCGTCATGGAGAAGGTGGGCTATGCCAAGGGCCTGGTCAAGTACTCCACTCAGAATGCCATGGCAGGTGGCTGGAGCCGCGAGCAGACCTGGCGCCGGGTGCTGCTGTACACGGGCATTCTTTTGCTGGTGACTGTGGCCTTGTTCGTGAGCCTGGCGCTGCGCAAACCCTTCAAGGTGGATGTGGTCCGCGACCGTGCGGCCCTGGCACGCATCGTTTCGGGCGGTCAGATCGAGAACGTCTACCGCTTGCAGATCATGAATGCGGCTGAAAAAGCGCTGAACTTCAAACTTGAAGCCGAAGGCCTGGAAGGCTTGCGCATCGTGACGGAAACGGATGTGCAGGTTCCGGCCACCGAATCGCGCTGGGTGTCCGTGCGGTTGCAGTTGCCTTACGATGCAGCCAAGCCGGGCACGCACCCGATCCATTTCCACATTCAGTCCTATCAAGAGGGCAAAGAAGTGGTCGGTCAGATCGAAGAGAAATCGGTTTTCCTCGTCCCCCGATGATCAGCAGGAATTTGATGAACATGTCGAATCAGTCAGCACAGTCGCAACGCCCCTGGTGGTCATTTGGCCATGTGTGGTTGTTGATTGCCGGTCCTGCGGTGGTTGTCGTTGCAGGTTTCCTGACCTTTTATCTGGCGGCCAGCCGTCCTGATCCGGTGCTGTCGACGCAGGTGCCTGTGAAGACAGGGGAGGGTGGGGACATCAGTCAGGCACCGGCAGTTCAGGCACGTAACCATGCGGCCACAGGCAGTCTGCCCGTGGCCGATACAAGTAAAAAGCCCTGAAGGGCAAATCGTTCAAGGAGACAAACCATGCGGATGCAACGACTGATGTGGATTGCCTGGCCGGCTTTTCTGGTGGCTGGCCTGTTTGAAATTCTGGTGTTTGGTCTGGTCGATCCTGAAGACCTGCACTGGTTTGGTCATCCTTTGGCGCTCAGTCGCCAAGGCGTTTACACGCTGGCGTTTTTCGCTTTCTGGGGGCTCACCATGGTGTCCAGTGGCCTGACCACCTTGCTGTCGATGTCACCCTTTGAAACCAACCGCTGCCCTGTGCCGGAAGATGAGCGTCCGCAGGATTGCGCACGCAACGGCTGCTGATGGATCGGTAAGTGAAATGGCCCGCCATCAGCGGGCCGCTTTTTCAGTGGCAGGCAGTCTGGTGGTTGACCAGGCGCTGCAGGGCCTCGGTGCTGAGGATGCGCACATGGCGCTGCTTGACCTCGACGATGCCGTCTTCCACGAATTTCGAGAAGGTGCGGCTGACGGTTTCGAGCTTGAGACCGAGGTAGCTGCCGATTTCTTCACGTGTCATGCGCAGGATCAGCTCCGATTGTGAAAACCCCCTTGCATGCAGACGCTGTACGAGGTTGAGCAGGAAAGCGGCCAGCCGCTCTTCGGCGCGCATGCTGCCCAGCAGCAACATGACGCCGTGCTCACGCACGATCTCGCGGCTCATGATCTTGTGCACATGGGACTGCAGGGCGTTCACCCCGCGCGACAGTTCCTCGATCCGGTCAAAAGGCATCACACAGACCTCGGCGTCTTCCAGCGCGACAGCGTCGCAGGTGTGGTGGTCGTTGACGATGCCGTCCAGTCCGATGATCTCACCGGCCATCTGAAGACCCGTGACCTGGTCGCGCCCATCTTCGGTGGCCAGACAGGTCTTGAAGAAGCCTGTGCGGATGGCGTAGAGCGAGGTGAATTTTTCGCCGTTGGTGAAGAGGGTGGTGCCACGCTTGATCTTGCGGCGTGTGGCCACCAGCTCATCGAGGCGGTTCAGGTCGGTTTCTGACAGTCCCATCGGCATGCACAGTTCCCGCAGATTGCAGTTGGAACAGGCGACTTTGATGGTTTGAGGGTTCATGTCGTTGGCTTTCTCGCAGTTCGGTCTTGCCTTGGATCAACTTTTCGTATTGGACACCAAAATTCAGGGTTTTCACGGATTCTGGTGGGGGTGGTGGCAATTTAGGACCAGCTTTGATGTGGGTCAAGACTTCAGAGGGTATATACCGGCACAGTGCGACTTACCTTTTAAAACATTTGACTTCGCCTTGTCGCAATGTCTGTTATCACCCCTGAATTGCTGACCCGTTTTGATGTGGCGGGGCCGCGTTACACCTCCTACCCGACGGCCGATCGGTTCGTCGAAGCATTTACCGAAGCCGACTACATCCAGGCGCTCGATCAGAGGCACGAGGCCACCCGCCTGAAGGGCCAGCCACTGTCGCTGTACGTGCACATCCCGTTTTGCGAGTCGCTGTGCTACTACTGCGCTTGCAACAAGATCATCACCAAGCACAAGGATCGCGCTGCGACCTACCTGCGTTACCTCACGCGCGAAGTCGAATTGCAGGTTGCCCATCTGGGGCAGGGGCATTCCATCAGCCAGCTGCACCTGGGCGGCGGCACACCCACTTTTCTGAGTGACGATGAACTGCGGGAGCTGGTGGCCATGTTGCGTCGCCATTTCCAGTTTGTGCCCGGCGGGGAATATTCCGTCGAAGTCGATCCCCGCACCGTGGACGAAAACCGCCTCGCGGTGCTGGCCGAGTTGGGGTTCAATCGCCTGAGCTTCGGGGTGCAGGACTTCGACCCCGCCGTGCAAAAAGCCATCCACCGCGTGCAGCCCGCTGAAAAGGTGTTTGCGATGGTGCACGCCGCACGGGCACTGGGCTTCGAGTCGGTCAATGTGGACCTGATCTACGGCCTACCGCTGCAGACGCCCGAGTCGTTTGCGCGCACGCTCGCCCAGGTCAATGAGCTGCGCCCAGACCGGATTGCGCTGTATGCGTATGCGCACCTGCCCGAACGCTTCAAGCCGCAGCGCCGCATCCATGCGGCAGAGCTGCCGTTGGCGGGTGCCAAGGTGGCCATGCTGGCGCAGTCGCTCGATGCGTTCAGCGATGCGGGCTATGTCTACATCGGCATGGATCACTTCGCATTGCCCGACGATGCGCTGGCGGTGGCCAAGCGCCAGGGGCGACTGCACCGCAACTTCCAAGGCTACAGCACACAGCCCGACTGCGATCTGATCGCACTGGGCGTGTCGGCGATTGGCCGCATGGGCGCTACCTACAGGCAGAACGCCAAGACCATCGAAGAGTATTGCGATGCGCTCGACCAGGGGCACCTGCCGATCGTGCGCGGGCTGACCCTCAGCCGCGATGACATGCTGCGACGCGCCGTCATCATGGCGCTCATGTGCCAGGGCCAGCTGCAGTTCGAGTCAATCAACCTGGCCTGGCTGATCGACTTCAAGACCTATTTCGCTGCGGAAATGCAGGCGCTGCAGGACATGCAGGGGCAAGGCCTGGTCAAGCTCAGCGACACCGGCATTGAAGTGAGCACCATGGGCTGGTTCTTCGTGCGCGCAGTTGGCATGGTGTTTGACCGCTACCTGCAGCAGGGCCGCAGCCGCGCTCAGTTCTCCAAGATCCTCTGATCTCTTACGATCAGGGCATGCAAAGTTCACTGGCATTGACGGCCCTGCTCATGGGCCTGGCAGGGGGGCCGCACTGTGTGGCCATGTGTGGCGCGGCCTGCGCGGGCTTCGGCCAGGCAGCAGGCGATCGGCGCTTGCAAGCCTTGTCCGCTTTCCAGCTTGGCCGCTTGATCGGCTACAGCGCTCTGGGCGCACTGGCTGCCGTCAGTGTTCAGGGGCTGGGCTGGTTGACGACCCAATCTGCCGCGATTCGACCGCTCTGGACGCTGCTGCATCTGGCGGCCATGGCCTTGGGCATTGTCCTGATGCTGCAGGCCCGGCAACCCGTCTGGCTTGACCAGTCAGCCCGGCGGTTGTGGGCCTGGGTGCGGCGCTTTCACGAACGGCGTGGTGCGCTGGCGCCCCTGGTGGTAGGTGCACTGTGGGCATTGATGCCCTGCGGTTTGCTCTATTCGGCCTTGATGGTGGCAGCGCTGACCAGCAGCGCTGCAGACGGTGCCATGACCATGGCCCTGTTTGCCCTGGGCAGCAGCGTCAGCTTATGGGCAGGGCCCTGGTTGTGGCTGCGACTGCAAACCCTGGGCGATGGCGCCTGGGGCATGCGCCTGGCCGGGTTGGCCTTGTTTGCCGTTTCGGCCTGGGGCTTGTGGATGGGGCTGGTGCATGACCAGGCCCCATGGTGCGCGACGCCCGCCTGATCAGCCGAGCAGGCCTTTGTAGAGCATGTAGCCAGCCAGCAGGTACAGCACGCAGGCAAACACGCGCTTGAGTTGTTTGACCGGCAGCTTGTGCGCCGTCGATGCGCCGATCGGCGCCATCAAAACGCTGCAGCAGGCAATCACGACCAGGGCGGGCAGCCACAGGTAGCCAAAAGAGTAGGGCGGCAATTCGCTCAACGACAGACCGCTGATGATGTAGCCGGTCACATTGGCCAGAGCGATCGGGAAGCCCAATGCCGCGCTGGTCGCCACCGCGTTGTGGATGGCTACATTGCACCAGGCCATGAAAGGCACGCTGATGAAGCCACCACCGGCACCCACCAGACCCGAGAGCAGGCCGATCAGTCCGCCAGCACCCACCTGGCCAGCAAAGCCGGGCATCTGGCGCGAAGGTGCGGGCTTCTTGTCCAGAAACATTTGCGTGGCCGAGAAACCGACAAAGCAGCCGAAGAACACCGCCAGCGATGAGCCTTTGACGATCGCAAAAATGCCCAGGCTGCCCAGCAGGCTGCCCAGCACGATGCCGGGGGCCAGCCCCTTGACCAGATCCCAGCGCACGGCGCCTTTCTTGTGGTGCGCGCGTACGCTGGAGATGCTGGTGAAGATGATCGTGGCCATGGAGGTGGCAATCGCCATCTTCACCGCCAGATCTGGGGCGACGCCGCGTTGACCCAGCAGGTAAGTCAGGAATGGCACCATGATCATCCCGCCGCCAATGCCCAGCAGGCCTGCGAGAAAACCGGTACACAGGCCCAGTACAGCCAGTTCAATGATCAGGGTGGGTTCAAGAATCATGGGAGGGTGCCACAAGTGAGGAGGGTGTCTGCGAGTGCCACCGGACCGGCATCCTGAACCGGGGGTTCAGGTGGGCGAGGGCAGACTGACGTTGGGTTCATCTGACGCGAGACGATCACGCTCACCAGCCGATGTACCAAGCCCGAGCTCAATGAGCATTGGTTCAAGGAAATATAAAGCCCGGCGCGCACCGCAGACAGGTGCGATTGTAGGCGCTTGGTGCGCCGCCTGCAGCGTGCGCGTCAGAGCAGTTGGCCGTCCTGGCCAAGCGCCTGATCCAGCCGTTGCACAAGGGTGGCAAGGCGTTCGGGAGAGGCGCTGGCGTCAGTGGCTGGGGTCGGCTGGGCGACAGCAGGCGCGGCCGCCTCGTTCTGATCAAACGCCAGATTCAGTGCCGCCAGCACCGCAATGCGGTCACGGGCCTTGATCTTGCCCGCGTCACGGATCTTGCACATGGCGGCGTCCACACGGTTGACGGCGGCCTGCAAGCGCTCTTCGCCTCCCTCGGGGCACCCGAGCAGGTAGCTCTGGCCCATGATCTGGACTTCGATCTGTTTGGCACTCATGTGGAGGACTCGGTGGAAGAGGGTGTCGGCAGACGGTCAATCAGGGCGTCCACACGTGCTCGGGCCGCCGAAAGACGGGATTTGAGCTGATCGCGTTCATGCGTCAGGGCCTGGACCTGCTGTGACAGCAGTGCATTGGTGCGCTGCAGTTCCTCGTGACGGAGCAACAGGTGTTCCACACGTTCAGCAATTTGGTCAATGAGATCGTTGTTGGCCATGGCACACACAGGCATCTGAAGGCGACCCACCATTGTAGGTGTTTCACGGACAGGGCCTGGAATCGACCAGCAGACAGTAGGTTTGAAGACAGGTAGGCGCTTAAAATCACCGTTGTTGGTGCTCGCGCTCTGGTTCACGGAGTGCAGTTCAACGGGAAGCAGGAGGGAGAGGTCGCCATGGCCCGCCTAACCTGCGCTGCCCCCGCAACGGTAAGCAGACGAGTCGCAAGACTCCGCTTTCATCTCACAAGCCACTGGCCGCCCTGAAACAGGCGCCCGGGAAGGCGATGAAGGTCGCATCTGCCAGCCCGGATACCGGCCAACAAGGTGGTGCGCCCAAGGCGCGCTGTGAAGCCCATGCACTGTCGGGGAAGGCGGTGAGGGCGTTTGATTTGCTTGTATCTCATGAAGCCTTTATTGAGCCCCATTTGCATGGCGGTTGTATCCGTGGCCGCTGGCCACATCTCGTGTTTTGCACAGACTGTCTCGACCAGTACCAACTCTGAAACCGTGATCACTGCCGGTCGCATTCCGCAGGATCCGTTTTTGCTGCCGCAAGGCGTGACGGTCATCACGGCGCAGGACATTCAGACATCGGGTGTGACCAACGCCAATGAAGCCATCCGCTTGCTGGGTGGTGTGATTGGACGGATAGACACCTCGGGTGGCCGAAACCAGACGCTCGACATGCGAGGATTTGGTGAGACTGCAGCCAACAATGTGGTGATTTTGATAGACGGTGTTCGCCAAAATGAAGGCGATTCCGGCAGTGCCAACCTGGCCTGGATTCCGCTGACCAGCATTGAACGTATCGAGATCGTGCGTGGCAGCGGTGCGGTTCTGCACGGCGATGGTGCGACCGCAGGGGTCATCAATGTGATTACACAAAAGGGTCTTGTTGAGCCGGGCGGCTCTGTAGGGGTGCTCGCAGGCAGTTTGGGAACGCGAGAGGCGAAATTTTCTCTGCACACGGGTGAGGGCGCATGGCGTTTTCAGGTGCACGGCGGCCGCCATGAAACCGACAACCACAGAGACAACTATGCACGCCAGGAGAACAATGGACTGGCCAGAGCCACATGGTCTCAGGGGACTGCGCAGTGGTCTTTTCAGCTCGGTGCCCAGGAATACAAAGGCCGACTTCCTGGCGGATTGACTGTTGAGGATTTTCATACCAACCCTCACAAAACCTACTATGCAGACGACCACGGCAGTGGACGCTCCAGCAACGCACTGATCAGCGGCGAATTCTCCGTGCAGGATTGGCGTGTCGGGGTGGATTTGAACCAGCGCTTGAACAACATGGAGTCCGTCTATGTTCGACCGTCATACACCTACACAGATGCCAGTGACAGCCGTGCAAAACGACTGGGCCTGAGAACCTGGCGCGAATATCGCTCCGAAGGCATTGTTCAAAAAATGATCCTGGGTTTGGATGCTGAAAACTGGAGCCAGAACCGCAACAGCGGCTATTCCCTGCTGGACCAGTCTTCAAGGGCCTTGTATGCCCGCCACGAAACCAACTTTCTGGCCCAAGGACTCAGTGTCTATGCCGGTGCCCGCAGAACGCAGGCCGAGCGCGAAATCTCAGGCAGTGCCGTGGGCCTTCTCGATGCGCGCAATACCTCCTGGGAATTGGGGGCCACCCTGAAGCTCAGCGAAGCTTCACAGGTTTTTGCCCGCACGGGCACCAGTTTCCGCCTGGCCACGATCGATGAGTTTGCCTGCTACCCTTATCCGGGTTACAGCTGTCCCACGGATCCCAATCGCCTTCGTCCACAGACATCACGCGACCATGAGATTGGCTATCGGCAATCGCAGTCATGGGGCAAATGGACGGCCCGTTATTACCGCAATCATCTGACCAACGAGATTGGTTATGACGGCAGTGCCAATGTCAACTTTGATCCCACCCGGCGCGAGGGGGTCGAAGTCGAGAGCCAGCACCGCTTGTCCTCGTCTGTTGATGCGGCCGTTCAGGCGGCACACCGCAAGGCCATCTTCCGTTCGGGTCCCAATGAGGGACGAGAGGTGCCCATGGTGCCACACGACAGCCTCACGGCCCGTGTGTCATGGCGCATGTCGAGCACCCAGCAGCTCATCTTGTCTGGCCAGTGGGTTGCCCAGCAGCGTGTCACGGGGGACTGGGACAATGCATGCACCGACAAAATTCCCAGCTATGGGGTACTTAACCTGCGTTACAACCACCAAGTCGATCTGTGGACTTACTCGCTGGCGGTCAACAACCTGACGGACCACCTGTATTACAACTACCGCTCTCGCTGTTCTCCCACTGCGAAATCGGTGTATCCGGAAGCGGGTCGCGCCCTGTACCTCAGTGCACAACGACGTTTCTGACTTCACATGATGTCTGTTCCTGCCCCCCAACGCATCGTCTGCCTCACCGAGGAGACGACGGAGTGGCTGTACCTGTTGGGGCAGGAGAGACGTATCGTCGGCATTTCGGGCTACACGGTGCGTCCGCGCCGTGCCCGGGATGAAAAGCCCAAGGTCAGTGCGTTTCTCAGTGCCAAGATCGACAAGATTCTCGCGCTGGAGCCGGACTGTGTCTTTGGCTTTTCCGACCTGCAGGCCGACATTGCGTCGGCGCTGATCCGTGCGGGGGTGCAGGTCACGGTGTTCAACCAGCGCAGCGTGGCCGAGATTTTTTCCATGCTCTACCAGGTGGGTGCTATGGTCGGCCAGGCCGAGCAGGCCTTGCAGCGCATCACGCAGATCCAGACACAACTGAACGCCATCCGGCAGACGGCCGCCACGTTCAAGCGGCGGCCCAAAGTGTTCTTTGAGGAGTGGGACGAGCCGCACATCAGCGGCATCCGCTGGGTGTCGGAGCTGATGGGCATCGCCGGTGGCGATGACATCTTTCCCGAGCTGGCGGTCCAGTCTTTGGGCAAGGACCGCATCATTGCCGATGCGCAGACCATCATTGACCGGGCCCCGGACATCATCATCGGTTCCTGGTGCGGCAAGAAGTTTCGTCCTGAAAAAGTGGCTGCGCGTGCGGGTTGGCAAAACGTCCCCGCCGTGCGGGATGGGCAGTTGTTTGAGATCAAGTCGGCCGACATCCTGCAGCCCGGCCCGGCGGCCTTGAGCGACGGCGTGGCGCAGCTGCACCGCATTTTCTGTGACTGGGCGCAGCGCCATGCTTGAGCGCTGGCTTTGCATCCTGGCTTTGTGGGTGGGGTGCGCCACAGCCCATGCGGTGACCGTGCTCGACGATGCGCAGCACAAGGTGATGCTTGCCCGGCCGCCCCAGCGCATCGTGAGCCTTTTGCCGTCACTCACAGAGACCGTCTGCGCCCTCGGTCAATGCCACCGGCTGGTGGGGGTGGACCGTTATTCGAACTGGCCTCAGAGTGTGCAGGCCTTGCCACGGATGGGCGGGGGCATCGATCCGAACATCGAAAGCATCGTCGCGCAAAAGCCCGATTTGGTCTTGCTGGCCGGTTCCACGCGCGGTGTGGAGCGCCTGCAGGCCCTGGGCATCACGGTGCTGCGCCTGGAGCCGCGCACCCACGCCGATGTGCAGCGTGTGCTGCGCACGGTGGCTCAGGTCCTGGGCGTTGCGCCTGACGAAGCCGACCGCACCTGGCGGCAAATCGACGCTGGCGTGCAGGCGGTCGTGCAGTCCCTCAAGCCAGAGGCGCGCAAGCTGCGTGTGTACTTCGAGGTCAGTCCGACCCCTTACGGTGCCAGCGAATCCTCCTTCATTGGCGAAACACTCCAGCGCATGGGCGTGCGCAACATCCTGCCGGGCTCCCTGGGGCCGTTTCCGCAAATCAATCCGGAATTTGTGGTCCGTGCACAGCCCGATGTGATCATCGCCGGTGACAGTTCGCGTGCCAGCATGCTGCAGCGCCCGGGTTGGCCGCAGATGCGTGCCGTGCGTGAGGGCCACATCTGTGTCTTCACGCCCGAGCAGGCCGACATGGCGGTGCGTGCAGGCCCGCGCATGGCTGAGGGCGCGCGTCTGATGGCCCAGTGTCTGCACCGTGTGGTCGGAGACCCGCCATGAGGCACGGCCGTTCGGTCTTGTGGTGGGCCTTGGCGCTGATGGTGCTGGCGGGTCTGGGGCTGCTGTTGGGCACCGCCGTGGGCAGCCAGGGCTGGCAAGCCTGGTGGCTGGCCGCTCAGGACCCGGTCATGCTGCAGATCGTGATGGACATCCGATTGCCGCGCAGCCTCGGGGCCTGGCTGGGCGGGGCCCTGCTTGGCTTGGCGGGGGCGATTGCGCAGGGCCTTTTTCGCAATCCACTTGCAGATCCTTATCTTCTGGGCAGTGCCTCGGGCGCTTCGCTGGGGGTGAGCGTGTACCTGAGTCTGTTTGGCGGCTCCGTGATGGCGTCTGCCTGGTGGCCTCGCCTGGGCATGACGGGGGCGGCCTTTGCGGGCGCCGTGCTGGCGGTGGTGCTCACCTTGTTGCTGTCGCGTGGTGTTCAGCAGACCTTGCGCCTGTTGTTGGCAGGTGTGGTGGTGGGCGTGGTGTTGGGGGCACTAGCCTCGCTGGTGGCCTTGTTCGAGCCCCAGGTCCTTCAGGCCATGCAGGGTTTCATGCTCGGATCGACAGCGTTTGTCGGCTGGACTGCTTGCACTCTGATGGCCTTGGCGCTGCTGCTTTCTCTGGTGGTGGCCTGGGCGTTGGCGCGTGTGCTGGATGCCTTGACGCTCGGCGAAGCCACGGCGCAGAGCCTGGGCATGCCCTTGCGCCAGGCGCGTCTGCTGCTGGTGGCGGCCATGTCTCTGGCCACGGCTGCTGCCGTCGCTCAGATGGGCCTGATCGCCTTTGTCGGTCTGGCCGCGCCGCACGCGGTGCGTTCGCTGCTGCGCTGCACGCATGCCGGACTGCTTTGGCTTTCGGCGCTGATGGGCGGGGCTTTGCTCTTGCTGGCCGATGTGCTGGCCCGTGGTCTGCTGGCGCCGCAGGACTTGCCCGTGGGTGTGCTGACCGCTGTGCTGGGTGGGGTGTACCTGCTCTGGCGCATGAAGCCCGCAGCCGGAGGCCGCACATGAGTGCCGCACTGCAGACCCGAGGATTGAAAGTCGCGCTGGGCGGGCGGAGCGTGCTGCAGGGCATTGATCTGGAGGTCGCCGCAGGCCGCTGGACCTGTGTGGTCGGCCCCAACGGCGCCGGCAAGTCCACTTTGCTCAAGGCCCTGGCCGGTTTGCTGCCCTTTGAGGGTCATGTCCGCTGGCAAGGCCGTGCGCTGCAGGACATTCAACGCCGCGAGCGCGCCTTGCAACTGTCCTGGCTGGGGAAGGGGGAGTCGGCCTCGCTGGACCTGCGTGTGCTCGATGTGGTGATGCTGGGGCGCCTGCCGCACCAGGACTGGTTGTCCGCCCCCACGGCCCAGGACCATGCCATGGTCGAAGCCGCGCTCCAGGCCACCCAGGCCTGGGCGTGGCGCGAACGCAGCCTGGTTGAACTGTCGGGGGGCGAGCGCCAGCGCGTGCTGCTGGCCCGTGCCATGGCGGGCAATGCGCCCATCATGCTGATGGACGAGCCCTTGGCCAACCTGGACCCGCCGCACCAGGTCGATTGGCTGGAACAGGTGCAATGCCTCAAGGCGCAGGGCACCACCGTGGTGAGCGTGCTGCATGAAATCGGCATGGCCCTGCATGCCGACGATGTGGTGGTCATGGACCAGGGCAGGGTGGTGCACCACGGCCCCTGTGAGGATGAAGCCACCCGCAGCGCCATCGAAGGCGTGTTTGAAAAGCGCATCCGCATCCTGCCAGTGGACGGGCAATGGGTCGTGGTGCCCCGCAGCGCATGAGCGCCCGTTGCGTCATGGTGCTGGGCACCTCCAGCGGTGCGGGCAAGAGCTGGCTGGCCACGGCGCTGTGCCGCCATTACGCCCGCCAGGGCTTGAAGGTCGCCCCCTTCAAGGCGCAGAACATGAGCAACAACGCCCGCGTGGTCGCGTCGGGCCACGGCATGGGTGAAATCGGCTCTGCCCAATACTTTCAGGCGCTTGCGGCGCGGGCTGTGCCCGATGTGCGCATGAACCCGCTGCTGCTCAAGCCCGAGGCCGACACGCGCAGCCAGGCGGTCCTGCTCGGCCAGGTCAGTCCTGAACTGAGCGTGACGCCCTGGCACGAGCGCAGCGACAAGGTCTGGCCGCAGATTGCTGCCGCACTCGACGCACTGCGTGCCGAAAACGATGTGGTCGTGATCGAAGGAGCGGGTTCGCCCGCCGAAATCAACCTGATGCACAGCGATATCGTCAACCTGCGGGTGGCGCGGCATGCCGATGCCCGGTGTCTGCTGGTCACCGACATTGACCGGGGCGGCGCGTTTGCGCACCTGTACGGCACCTGGGCCTTGCTGCCCACGCAAGACCAGCAACGCATCCAGGGTTTTGTGCTCAACAAGTTCCGCGGTGATGCGAGTCTGCTCGCACCCGCACCCGAGATGCTGCAGGCGCGCACGGGGGTGCCGACCGCAGCGGTGTTACCCATGTGGTGGCAGCACGGGCTGCCCGAAGAAGACGGGGTTTTTGACGCCCGCAGCCGATCGTCAGGCCCTGTGAGCCGGACGGTGGCCGTCGTGGCCTGTCCCCGCATCAGCAACCTGGACGAGTTCCAGCCTTTGCACAATATCCCCGGTCTGCGCCTGCAGTGGACGCGCACGCCTGCCGATCTGGCGCACTTGCAGGCATCGGATTGGGTGATCCTGCCCGGCAGCAAACACACGACGGCCGACCTGGCCTGGTTTCGCCAGCAGGGCCTGGATGCCGCGATTGCACGGCATGCTCAGCAGGGCGGTGCGGTGCTGGGCATTTGTGGTGGTCTGCAGATGCTGGGTGAAGCATTGATCGACACGCATGGCATCGACGGCAATGCGCCGGGCCTGGGCCTGTTGCCGCTGGTGACCCAGTTTGCGCCCGACAAGACGGTTTCTCACACCCGGGCCCGCTTTGCCGATGTGCACGGCCATTGGTCAGCCCTCAGTGGCGTGGAGGTGCAAGGCTACGAAATCCACCACGGCCAGACGCAGGCCCACCCGGCCATGCTGGCCGCCGGGGCTGTGCTGCACGAGGTGATGCCCGGTCTGGCCTGGCAAAGCGGCAACGGGCAGGTGCTGGGCACCTATTTGCACGGCCTGTTTGAAAGCCCGGCGGTTTTGCAGGCGCTCTTTGGTGCGCAAGTGCCGACGCTGGAGACCGTGTTCGAGGGGCTGGCCGATTTCATCGCCCAGCACTTCGAACCGGGCGCCCTGGACGGTTTGCTGCGGGCTGACTGAAAAGTGCCATGGCGCACGGCCATTGTTTGCTACGCTGTGGTCATTGGCTGTCCAGGAGTTCACACATGAGCATCATCCTCAAAACCCCCATCACCGGTCCTGCGGCCTGGAAAGGCGCCGAGCTGGCGGGCGGCACGTCCTGGCTGCATCAGCTGTCTGCGCAGCAGATCGCCGCACTGGACGCCGCGCTGGCACAGGTCAAGGCGCGCGGGCTCACGTTCCCGAACTTCGGCATGGCCGATTTCCCGATCGGCGAGGACTGGGCGAAGGCACTGGCCAGCCACAGCGACGAGCTGGAAAACGGGCGTGGCTTCATGGTCCTGCGCGGGCTGCCGGTTGAGCGTTACAGCGAAGAAGACATCCAGATCATTTACTACGGCATCGGTTTGCACATGGGCATTCCTGTGCGGCAAAACCCGCGTGGCGACTTGCTCGGGCTCGTCATGAACGTGGGTGATGTGAGCCAAAAGACCACGCGCGTCTACGAAACCAATCTGTACCTGCCCTACCACTCTGACCCGTCGGACGTGGTGGGCCTGCTGTGCGTGCGCAAGGCCAAGCAGGGCGGTCTGAGCAGCCTGGTCAGTGTGGCGGCCATCTACAACGAGATCCTGCGCCAGCACCCAGAGTACCTGGGCCTGTACTACCGCTGCTGGTACTTTTCGCACCTGTGCGAAGACCTGCCCAGCCTGTCGCCGATCTTCAGCCACCACCAGGGCAAGCTCAGCTGCCGTTACCTGCGTCAGTACATCGAGCTGGGGCACGAAGTTCGCCAGTTGCCGCTGTCCAAAGTCGAAATCGAGGCGCTGGACCTGTTTGACGAAATCATGCACCGCGAGGACCTGCGCCTGAGCATGATGCTCGAACCTGGCGATCTGCAGTTCGCCAACAACTATGCGGTGCTGCACTCGCGCAATGAATTCGAGGACCACGGCGTCCACGAACTCAACCGCAAGATGCTGCGCCTGTGGCTCAAGATGCCGAACGCGCGGGTGCTGGCGCCCGAGTTTCCGGGGCGCAACGGCTTTCCAGCGCCCGTCACCGCCTGAACCAAGTCAGACGGGGCACTGCCCAAAAAGGAACGGGCCTCAGTTCACCATCACCAGCTTGCCCATGACCGCGCGTGAGCCCATACGGGCATACGCTGCCTTGAGCTCGCTCATGGGCATGGTGCAGTCGATGACCGGTTTGATCTTGCCTTCGGCATACCACCTGGCCAGCTCGCCCATCATGGCGGCATTGGCCTGGGGTTCGCGTCGGGCAAAGTCTCCCCAGAACACGCCGACGATGGAAGCACCCTTGAGCAGCGGCAGGTTCAGGGGCAGGTTGGGGATTGGCCCCCCTGCAAAACCGATCACCAGGTAGCGGCCTCGCCAGGCGATCGAACGGAAGGCCGGTTCGGCCAGCTCGGCACCCACCGGGTCATAAATCACGTTCGGTCCTTTGCCCTCGGTCAGGGTTTTGAGGGCCTCGCGCAGATTCTCTTTGCTGTAATTGATCGTGGCGTCCGCGCCCTGTGCCTTGCACAGCACGCATTTCTCGTCGGTCGAGGCGGCGGCAATCACTTTGGCGCCCACCGCTTTGGCGATCTGGATGGCTGCAGTCCCCACGCCGCCTGCCGCGCCCAGCACCAGCACCGTTTCTCCGGCCTTGAGCTGGCCCCGGTCGATCAGCGCGTGGTGGCTGGTCGCGTAAGTCATGATGAAGGCTGCGGCATCCACGGCCGGAAAGCCTGCTGGCAGCGGCATGCACAGCTTGGCGGGCGCCAGCGTGTGGGTGCCGAACCCCCCCGTGCCCGACAGGCAGGCCACGGTCTGCCCAATGTGCAGGCCTTTGACGCCTTCGCCCAGGGCGCGCACCACGCCTGCATATTCCGACCCAGGCACGAAAGGCAGGGCTGGCTTCATCTGGTATTTGTTCTGAACGATCAGCAAGTCCGGGAAATTCAGGCTGGCGGCCTGGATTTCGAGCAGGACCTCACCTGCTGCGGGCTGGGGGGTGGGCAGCTCTTTCCACGTCAGGGCGTCAACGCCCACCGGGTTTTCGCAAAGCCAGGCATGCATGCGGGTTCCTCTGTCAAAAAATGGAATGGGACATGGCCTATCTTAGGTAAGGCATTTGCGTTCAGAATGTCCCGGGAGCGACCGGTGGCATCCTACAATCGCGTTTTACCGGTAACACCCATGCGAATCCTCATTTCCAACGACGATGGCTACAAAGCCGATGGTCTGCAGGCCCTGAGGGCCGCGCTGGCCACCGTGGCCGACGTGGAGGTGGTGGCACCGGAGCACAACAACAGTGCCAAATCCAACGCGCTGACGCTCAATGCCCCCTTGTATGTGCACGATGCAGGCCCGGGTGTGCGCTACGTCAACGGCACGCCAGCCGACTGTGTGCACATCGCCCTCACGGGCTTGTTGGGGTACCGCCCTGACCTGGTGGTCTCTGGCATCAACAACGGCGCCAACATGGGCGATGACACGCTGTATTCGGGCACCGTTGGCGCGGCCATGGAGGGCTACCTCTTTGGCATTCCGGCCATTGCGTTTTCCTTGATCGACAAGGGCTGGACTCACATTGAGGACGCCGCACTCAAGGCGCGTGATCTGGTCCAGCATCTGCAAAGCCAGCTGCTGGTGGGTACGCGTCCCTGGTTGCTCAATGTGAACATTCCCAATCGGCCCTACGCAGAAATAGGCGAGCTGCGCATGTGCCGCCTGGGCCGCCGCCACGCGGCCGAGCCGGTGATCACCCAGATCAGTCCCCGGGGCGAGACCATGTACTGGATCGGCAATGCCGGTCCCGCCATGGATGACGCAGAAGGCACCGATTTTCATGCCGTGCGCGAAGGCCATGTGGCGGTGACGCCACTCAAGGTGGACTTGACCGAACACGACCACATGGGGCACTGGGCTGAGCGTCTGGCCGGGTTGCGTGCCGGAGGTGGCGCATGAGCCAGCGTCCGGGTTTCCCGGCCAAACTGCCAACGGTGGGCAATGCCCCATCCTTGCGTGCGCAGTCGCCTGCGACTAAAACGGTCCAGTCCGTACCCGCTGTGGCAGCCCCGGTGGGCATGGGTCTCGACTCGGGTGCTGTGCGTGCCCGCATGGTGCGCAAGTTGGCAGAGCAGGGTGTGCGTGACGCTGCAGTGCTCGACGCCATGGGGCAGGTCGAGCGCCACCGCTTTGTGGAAAGTGCACTGGCCAATCAGGCCTACGAAGACACCAGCTTGCCCATTGGCCTGGGACAGACGATTTCCAAGCCCAATGTGGTGGCACGCATGATCGAGCTGCTGCGCGCAGGTGCCAGCGGCAAACTCGGACGTGTGCTGGAAATCGGCACGGGATGCGGTTACCAGGCCGCAGTGCTCAGCTGCGTGGCCACCGAGGTCTACAGCATCGAACGTCTTCGCGGCTTGCACGAAAAGGCTCGCGACAATCTGCGGCCTTTGCGGCTGCACAATGTGCATCTGATTTTTGGTGATGGCATGCTGGGCTACCCCAAGGGGGCGCCCTATGCCGGCATCATTTCCGCAGCCGGTGGCGACAATGTGCCGCAGGCATGGCTTGACCAGTTGGCCGAAGGCGGCAGGCTGGTGGCGCCTACCGTCACGCCCAACGGCCATCAGGCCCTGGTCGTGATGCACAAGACGGCCCGTGGTATCGAACACCAGGTGCTCGAGGCCGTTCATTTTGTTCCCCTCAAATCCGGTGTTGCCTGAAGTTCTGGACCATGAAGCCCTCACTTGATCGATCCTGTCGCCTGGCTTGTTCTGCGCTCCTGATGGCGCTGCTGGCCGCCTGCGGTTCCTCCGTCCGGCAACCGGCCCCTGTGGAAGACCGCATGGCCCAGCACGGCACGGTTTCCCTGACAGAAAGCAAGCCCCTGCCTGGCGCAGAGAACGCGGGCAAGCCGGGTTACTACACGGTGCAAAAGGGCGACACACTCACGCGCATTGGGCTGGACAACGGTCAGGCCTGGCGTGATCTGGCGCGCTGGAACAATCTGAGCAATCCGGATGTCATCGAGGTGGGGCAAGTGCTTCGGGTCGCGCCCCCAGGGGCTGTCGTTGAAACCTCGGGTGTTGTGGTCAGACCGGTGGCACCTTCAGGGGCCGGCAATGCCGTTCAGACCAAGCCGGTGGCGCAGGCGTCTGCCCCACAAGCACCAACGTCCAGCAACTCGGCCGTCGAAGACTTCACTTTTGCCTGGCCCGCCAACGGTCAGGTCATTGCCGGTTTTGACGAAGCCAAAAACAAGGGCATTGACATTTCAGGCAAGGCAGGCGATCCGGTGCTGGCCGCAGCCGATGGTCAGGTGGTCTACGCCGGGGCCGGTCTGCGTGGCTATGGCAACCTCGTCATCGTCAAGCACAACAACACCTACCTCACGGCCTACGCCCACAACCAGAAGCTGCTGGTCAAGGAAGACCAGAAGGTGCGACGTGGCGACAAGATCGCCGAGATGGGCAGCAGCGACGCCGACCGCGTGAAGCTGCACTTCGAGGTCCGCCGTCAGGGCAAGCCGGTCGATCCGGCCAAATTCCTCGCAGCCCGTTAAACAATGGCCTGGCCGGTCCTGGTCTTTGACATCGAGACCATTCCCGACATGGCCGGGTGGCGGCGCCTGAACGACGTGCCCGAGGCGCTGGCGCCCGAGGCCAGCGACGCCGAACTCTTTGCCTGGTGGAAAGCGCATCGGGCCGAGAAAGGCCAGAGCGATTTCATGCCGCTGCACCTGCAGCGGGTGCTGTGCATCAGTTGCGTGTTTCGCAATGCCGAAGGCCTGCGGGTGCATTCCTTTGTGGACCGCGACGGTGCGGGCGAGGGCAAGGTGGTGCAGACTTTTTATAACGCGATTGAAAAGCACAGCCCGCAGCTGGTGAGCTGGAACGGCAGTGGCTTTGACCTGCCGGTGCTGCACTACCGCGGCCTGATTCACGGCGTGGTGGCCGACCATTACTGGGACATGGGCGAGGCGGACCGCGAAGCCAAGTGGAACAACTACATCGGCCGCTACCACCTCAAGCACCTGGACCTGATGGACCTGCTGGCCAAGTACACGCCGCGCGCTAATGCGCCGTTGGATGCCATGGCCAAGCTGTGCGGTTTTCCGGGCAAGCTGGGCATGGACGGTGGCCAGGTCTATGACCAGTACCTGGCCGGGCAGACTGAAGACGTGCGCCGCTATTGCGAAACCGACGTCATGAACACCTACCTGCTGTACTGCCGCTTCCAGAAAATGCGCGGTGGCTTCACCGAAGCCGAGTACGAGCAGGAGATCGCCTTTGTGCGCCAGAATCTGCAATCGCTGGCCGCCGCCGAGCCACACTGGCAGGAATACCTGCAGGCCTGGACCTGAATCCTCCGTGGGATTGGCCAGAAGGGAGCCGCTGTCCTGAGACAATCGGGGCATGAGCGAACAACAAGACATTTCACTGAACGAGAACGACCTCCCGCTGGACGAGGTCCAGGAGGATTTGCCCGAGGGCTGGCTGCGCGTGCGCTCGCTGGACATGGACGCCCAGGGCATTGCCCGCAAGCCCGATGGCAAGGTGGTGTTCATCGAAGGCGCACTGCCCGGTGAGCTGGTGTCGGTCAAAGTGGGCCGCAAGAAGAACAACTGGGAGCAGGGCACCGTCACCGAGATCCACCACGAGTCGCCCCAGCGCGTCACACCAGGTTGCCCGCACTTTGGCCTGCACCAGGGGGCCTGTGGTGGCTGCAAGATGCAGCACCTGGACGCCGCCGCCCAGGTGGCCATCAAGCAGCGC
>JACCDT010384871.1_pt1 | contig 20060 bp, 11 predicted proteins | sample 7446291 | NCBI WGS metagenome assembly JACCDT01 (sample SAMN15323446, study PRJNA562643) | freshwater metagenome | isolation source: river surface water | place: USA:Blue River Watershed | collected 2017-08-17 | reverse complement strand
GAGCAAGAGCTTGCGCAGCTTCGGAACCTGTAGCAGCAGGCATTGCTTCAAAATCATCATCTAGTTCAACTAATTGAGCGGCTTGTGCTGCAGCAGCTAATTGTGCTGGAGTAGCAGGAATTGCAGCAGGCGCTCTGGCAGCCAATTCTTCTTGGGTAGGTCCTTGATAAGTCTCAAGAAGGGGTATTGCGTCTTCGAATTCACTATCATCTTCAGATGATAACTCATCAAGAGGAGGTGGCGCATCTTCTTCATAATCATCTTCTCCTTCATAAAGGTCATCAGATGATAAATCGTCAGGAGGAAGTGGTAATTGTTGCGATTTCAGCTTGTCGCGTTCAACAATCAGGTTGTCGCGTTGAACAATTAGCTCAGCTTCATTGGTTTCGAGTTGACTTAGTCTTTTTTTTAGAGCTTGATCATTTGAATCTGCTTTTAATTTTTCTTGTATCGCTTTAATTGAAAATCTTGCCGTGCTGATTTTCCTTCTGATTTTAGTAAGTTCGTGATTTTTCGTGCGATAGTCTTTGTTTTTTAGAGATTTTGTTTGTAGATAGAGCAATTGTCTTTCAGCAGCATTTACTGTTTTTGGATCATGATTCGTTGATATTATTTCTCTAAGTTCCTCTTGTCTGTATTTTCTTTCAATCTTAGGGAATTTTTTAAAATCTTCTTTTAGTTTTTTTAATCCGTCTTGATGGTTTTTTAGCCTTTTTTGTAGATCTTCATTATCTGGATCGTCTTCTAATTGTTGTGATATACGTTCAATTTTAATTTTTTTGCGACTTATGGCTTTTAGTTTTTTCCGTCTGGATTCAAGTGAAGTGCTTTCTAATTCTTCTAATGCTGGAGCTGTAGGTTCTTCTAATTCTTCTATTGCTGCAGCTGCAGCTGCTTCTAATATCGCAGTTCTAGCAATATTAGTTTTAGTATAGGTGAAAGGTTTTGGGTCAAGTTGATTAGCCGTTGCTGCCGAAAATAATGCATTCGAATAAAACACAACATATAATAATAGTAGTAATTTTTTCATAATAATTTTCTTTTAAATAATCATAAATCTTTATACTATAAAATATACAAATAGAAAACATTAAAAGCAAGAATTTATTTTTAAGTCGAATGTTTTGAGCTATAAAAAGCCTATTTTGGTTGTCGGTGTGTTTGTATATGCGTAGCAAAATTTATTCTTTGTTTATATGATGCGCGGCAATGAGGACAAATATATTGTTTTGGTTCAGGATTAGATTGTACAGCGGCTTGAGGTCTTGAGCCAGCAAGAGGAAGGCTTTGAACAGGAGGATTATAAGGATTTAACTGACGTTGTAAGGTATAAGTAGGAGGAAATGTTTCATCAGGGACAAAAAGATTAGATGTTGGTAAAAAAATAATTGTGCCGGGAGGGAAAGTATAAGCGGGAGCAAGAGCTTGGTCAGGAGGGAAAGCATAAACGGGAGCAAGAGCTTGCGCAACTTCGGGACCTGTAGCAGCAGGCATTGGTTCAAGAGGATTTTCTTCAGAGAATTGTGCAGCTTGTCCGTCGGCAGAAGCTTGTGCGAGTGCGAGATCTGTAGCGGCAGGTAGTGGTTCAAAATCATCATCTAGTCGAACTAATTGTGCGGCTTGTGCAGCAGCAGCTAATTGTTCTGGAGTAGCAGGAATTGCTGCAGCAGGCGCTCTGGCTAGTAATGCTGGTTGAGTGAGTGCTGCATCGGCCTGAAAAAGAGAGATTCCGTATTCTTCTTCTTTTTCTTCTTCTTCATCATCTTCTAATTCATCATCATCTTCGAATTCATCAAATAACTCGTCAGCAGGAGGTGCTGCGTCTTCTAATTCACCAGATCGAGTTGGTTTTTTTTGCGATTCAAGTTCTTTTTTTCTAGCATTTAGCCTAGCTAGATCGGCGTTGAGTTGAGTTAGCTGTCCTTCTAGTAAATCTTTATTTTCTTGATCTACATTTAATTTTGCTTCTATTTTTTGAATCTTACAGTTTCTCCTGGAGATAAATCTTGTGACGCTAATAAGTTCTCGATTGTTTTCGCGAAAATGTTGACTTTGAGCGCACATCCTTTGTAATTTTTTAAGTTTTTTTTGAGCATCTGCTACTGTTTCTGGATCAGGATGCGTTAATATTATTTCTTGAAGTTTTTTTTGTTTGCGTTGTCTCGTACGTTTAGGCAGACGTTCGAGATTTTGCTGTTGTTGTGTCAAATTCTCTTGACGTTTTTTTAGCGTTTCTTGTAGAGCTTCATTATGTGAATCGTCTTTTAATTTTCTTAATATCTTGTTAATTTCCCTTTTTTCATAATCTATGAATCCTTGTATTTGCTTTCTGGTTTTTTGAGGTCTTGGTAATTCTTCTAATGCTGTAACTGCAGCAATATCAGCTTCAGTAGGAATTTGTAGTTCTTCTTCGTTCGATGGGTTAGCCGCTGCTGCCGAAAATAATGTATTCGAGTAAAACACAATACATAATAATAGTAGTAATTTTTTCATAACAATCTTCTTTTAAATAATCATAAAACCTTATAGTATAAAATATACAAATAGAAAACATTAAAGTCAAGGATTTATTTTTAAGTCGAATGTTTTGAACTATAAAAATCTATTTTGATTGTGGATGTTTTGCTCGTATATGCAAAGTTAATAAGTCACCGCGACTTAATCGAATTTTGCAATGAGTACAAATATGTCTTTTGGGTTTAAATTGTTCAAGAGTTTGAGACGTTGAGTCAGCAAAAGGAAGGCTTGGGTCACAAGCGAAGGCTGCAGCGCGCAACTTAGCATCGAGTGTTCCATAATCTCTTCCTGCGCGTAAAGCATCAGCTTCAAGTGCTTCGATCTGTTCGGGTGTTAATGGGGTAAGATCTGCAAAAGCTTGCCCAGCGACAGCAGTTAATTGTCTTGGAGCAGCAGGTATTGCAGCAGAAGCGCTGGCTGGTAGTGTTGGGTGAGGTGGTAGTTGAAGACCGAGTGGTGTATTTATTAATTGACTAGTATCTTTTTGCTGACGTTTTGCCTCGGTTATTTCATCGCGTGTTTTTTCTAATTGTGCGATATCGGCTTTTATCTGTTTTACGTTTTCTAAGAATATTGAATCAGTTTGGTCTCTTCGTAATCTCGTTTCTGCCGTTATAAGGAAACGTTTTTCGTTTAGGATGATTGAATTTAAATTTGGAAAACCTTGTTTAGCTTCAAGCTTACGTTGAGCTTGATATCTCGCATCTGTAGTTTTCCTTTTTAGTTTTTTTCCTTCGACTTTAGTTTGTTGAGAGTCTCTTTCTGCAACACTAGATTGATTAGCTGAAAATAATGTATTCGAACAAAGCGCAACACATAATAATAATAGTAATTTTTTCATAAAAACTTTCTTTTAGTAACCGCAAGGCTTTATGGCATGTAATATGCGGATAGAAAACATTAAAGTCAAGGATTTATTTTTAAGCCGAATATTTTGAGCGGTAAATTTGGTTTTATGGTTTGTATGTTTCTAAAAAAGTATTAGAAAATATGTTTTCGGGATCGTATTTTTTTTTGATACGCCAAAATTCTTGTGACCGAGGATAAGCTTTTCAAATTATTTTTGTGTTGCGCTTACATTTAACGCTTCGAGGCGCCAGCAACGGCAAAAGAAAGAAAGTATTGTTTTTATGTTTTTGAGTTTGTTATAATTTCAATTAGAATTTGATTAAAGAATATTAAAAATCAAACGAGGTCAACATATGAAATATATAAAAATAATAGTGATGTTACTTGTTGTGACGCAAACTTTTTTTGTGCAAGGTGCTGATCAACCAAAATTAAATTTAGGTTATAATCCAGGATCAGGAACTCGTTCTTATGCAAGTGGCGGAGGAGGACAGCAACCAGCATTTCCAGGAGCAGTTTTATCGGAAAAAGAGCAATTAGCAGCAGATCTTGCGGCTATAGCAAAAATGGAAGCAAGAGAAGCAGCTCGTTTAGCAGAATTAGAAAGAAAAGCTGCAGAGTCAAGGCGTCAAGCAGCGCAAAAAAGGGCTGAATATGAAGCAGCAGCAAGAGAAGAAGAGCGCAGAAGGGAATTCCGACCACGGTTCGAAAAACTTGTAGCGCAGTTGCCAGGAGTTGAGCGAGCATTAATATTAGAAATTTTTACAAATGCTTTTGAAGTGGAAGCTCGATTAGGTCAGAGTGCCGAAGTTGCGGTTTTAGATATTCTCGGGAGACAAGTGCCAGCACCAGAGCCGGCTCCGAGCCCTCGGGTTACAACGGCAGCTTCAACAGTACCGCAAACAGGTGCTCCTGGAGTTCATGTCGTTAGATTAGATGGAGGACCGTCAGATGCTCCTGTAGACAAAATAAAGCCAGCTCCTCGCCGACAAGGATATCATTCAACGCAAAGACATGAAGGATATGTGCCTTCTTTTGCAGCTGCAAGCGCTCCAGTTCGAGGTGCAGCAGCGGCAGTTGTAGCACCTCAAATGCCACCATCATACCAAGAAGCTGTAGCAGCACCAATGTATCCACAAATATCAAGATCTGTGCCACAAGCAAGGTCTGCATGGGATGCGCCAGGTGAATATCAGCCAGGAGGAGCAGCGGCAGCGAGAACATCTGCGCCTACTGCAAGAATGACACGTAAAGAACAAGAAATTAAAGCATTGCAAGATTTTATAGCATTGCAGGAAGCTGATCTAAAAAGATTTGATGAATGGATTCCAACGAGCCCTATTATGCAAGAATTATATGGAATCAGTCAACAATTATCACAACATCAACCATATCTACTAAAATATCAATTTATGCAAGCAAAGCCATTGATTGCTCAAAATTATAAAGAATTTATCCAATTATTACCTTTTTATAATGCATATAATGCTTTATTGGCTCAACAGGCTGCGTTAAATCCACAAGTTGAAGCATTAAAAAAACAAAGGTCAGATCGAGAATTAGAATTAACAAAGAAGAGAAAAGAATTAAGCCTTAAAACTACAGAAGCTGCACAGGCTGCAAGACCTGTTCCAGCTGGAATGGCAGCTGCAGCTGTAGGTCGTGCAGCGGCAAAAAAAGAAGCATCTGACGATCGACCTGCGTACCAGCCAGGAGGAGCAGCAGCGGATCCAGCGCCAAAGCGAAGAGTGTTAACAATAGGGGCAGTAGTTGATGATGCGCCTGAATTTAAAGTACAAAGTAGAAATTTAAGTGCTAAAGGTTTTAGTGTTAGGGGAAGAATTTTTGTTCCAGAAGAATTAGATGAAGATGTATTTGATCGAGATGAAGCGATAGACTTAAAACACAGTAGAGAAAAAGTTCCACGTAATGAAGCTCCTTATGTTACTATTGCTAAAGAATTAGAAGCGATAACAGGATTTAAACAAACACCAATCACTAATCATATGATTGAAGAAGTTAAGTTATTAATTAATAGTGTTGACGATCCTGATCAAGTAATAGAAAAATTTAGAGAGACTTGGCAGAGAGGATTAAAAGATTCAGTATTTGAGCGCTACAAGAGCTTTGATTTTACTGTAAGTAATCATGTTCATTATGGTCAACTTATTCTTTATATGGCTGATCGTATGGGAATAGGTAAAGAAGAGATAGAGAATTTTGTTAATCTTCGTCAAACTGAAGAACAAAAACAGAAAACATTTAAAAAGTTAAAAAAACGTATAGATATGTTTAAAAAAACGAATAATGATCTTTTTGGAAAGCGTGATGAACCTGTAACAGAAGATGAAAAAAAACGCTTTGTGTTAGATGTGATTTTTAAAGCGGCTTTAAATAGATCTGATGAAACAAGTAGTTTAGTGCAAAAATATTTTGATGATTTTAAGCTTTGGGATATTTTTAATAGATTAACTAATCTGGTAATTGATAAAAATGTAGAAGAATTTTTAAAATTAGGTATTAATCCATCTATGGATAAAATAAAAAAATTAAAAGCATTTTTAAGGTCAACTGATGATAGTAAAGAGCAAACTCCAGCAAAATTATTTAGAATAATATGGGTAAATAATTTTGCTGCTTTGAAAACAAAATAACAAACTTATCACACCAATTTCTTCATGACAACAGCGCTCCAGTTTTCAAGATCCCGCACTTTGCACTCATCAAGCGTTGCAAGATGACCACTTTGCAATTCAGATTTTATGTGAATATTTTCAGAGTCGCCTTTAAGCAATAAAACCAATCCAAGATGTACTTGATCCACGGGCGTTGTTTCAAGATTCAAAAGGCCGAGTGGCTCGATAGAAAACGATCCTTGATAACTAATTTCTTCGTAAAATTCGCGCTGAGCCCAACTAAAAATGGATGTATGTTGCAGATCTTCTTTTCGCATGTGTCCGCCAATTCCTAGCGAATATTTTTGTGCAAGTCGTTGTTCAGAAGAATTTTGTTTGCGTTGCATTAAAAAATAACGTTCTTGATGTGCAAAAATAAGATACGGAATAATCTGTTTATAGTCGGTGTTGGTTTCTGCTAATCCGCGCGGCATGAATTCTTGGTTGTTTTGAATGAGAGCGAGATACTCGTCAAAATTAGTTTTTAATAATCCTTGCCAATGCGTTTTTTCAAAAAGAGTTTTGCTTTTTACAACGAGAATCATCTCGTTATATTTTTCAGGTGAAAGCATGATAGGCCTTTTTTTACTATTATTTTTTTTGCAACAAAAACCATTGTTCTCGAAGCGCTACAGCTTTTTCAAAATCAAGGTTTTCTGCAGCTTTTTTCATTTCGTATTCTAAATCGGCTAAGACTTTTTGCAATTCTTGTGGCGTGAGTGATTGATCTTTATCTTTATGCGCAGTTTTCTTTTTTTGTTTTGAAGCATCCATAATTGCTTGTTGCATCGGCGCAATGCTTTTTTTGACTTCACGCGTTACTGGTTGTGGCACTATGCCATGTTTTTCGTTAAAAGCGATTTGTAAGGCGCGTCTTCTGTTGGTTTCATCAATTGCTTGTTGCATTGATTTGGTTATTCTATCGGCATACATCAATACTGTTGCGTCAACATTACGAGCTGCGCGGCCGATGGTTTGAATTAACGATCGCTTATCTCGCAAGAAGCTTTCTATATCAGCATCCATGATGGCAACGAGTGAAACTTCAGGAAGATCAAGTCCTTCTCGCAATAAATTGACACCGACTAAACAATCAAAGACCCCGCTGCGCAATTTTTGCAAAAGTTCAGTTCGTTGCGGTGTTTTGATATCACTGTGTAAATAGCAGACTTTTAATTGCTTTTCTTCTAAATAACGCGCTAATTCTTCTGCCATTTTTTTGGTCAGTACGGTAATGAGCGTTCGTTGATCTTTTGCAGAAACTTCTTTAATAGTATGCACGAGATGATCAAGTTGGCCGATGCGAGGAATAATTTTAATGATCGGATCGACTAATCCAGTTGGCCTATTGATCTGTTCAACAACTTGATCAGAGTGCGTGAGTTCGTAATCACCAGGAGTTGCAGAAACAAAAATGACGTCATTAAAATAACGTTCAATTTCTTCAAATTTTAAAGGGCGATTATCATAAGCGCAGGGCATTCTAAAGCCCCAATTAATGAGTTCTTTTTTGCGAGATTTATCGCCACTATACATTCCGCGTAACTGCGGTAAGGCAACGTGCGATTCATCAATGATGCATAAAAATTTTTCTGGAAAAAAATCAAAAAGGCACGAAGGCGGCTGTCCTGGCAAGCGACCATCAAAATGAATGGAATAATTTTCTATGCCACTGCAATAACCGGCTTCTTGTATCATTTCTAGATCGTGCGATACGCGCTGAATCAAGCGTGCGCGAACAATGTCGTCTTGCAATGTTGGCGCGTAGCTTTCTAGTTCAGCGCGAATTGTTTTTAATGCCTCTTTTTTTTTATCATCAGTGATAACAAAATGTTTTGCTGGAAAAATAAGCGTATTATCGAGTGCTGTAACTACGCGGTTGTCGTCTTTTGCGATCCATTGCAAAGTTTCGATTTCATCACCAAACAATTCTATGCGCAGGCGATCTTTTTGATAGGGCAACACAACTTCAATAGTGTTGCCAATAACCTGAAAGGTGCCAAACATTCGTTCAACATCATTGCGAACATATTGAATATGAATAAGGCTGCGAATCAGATTGAGGCGTGATATTTTTTGACCAACTGATAATGAAAGGGCAAGTTCGCGATACGCATTTGGGTCGCCAAGTGAATAGATCGCAGAAACGGACGCGATTACAATCGTATCTGTTCTATTGATCAAAGAAGCGCTTGCTTCAACGCGTAATCGTTCGATTTCTACGTTGATTTTGGTCTCTTTAGGAATGTACATATCTTGCGCAGGCAAATAACATTCAGGTTGATAATAATCGTAATAACTGACAAAATAACAGACTTTGTTTTCAGGAAAAAAAAGCGAAAATTCTTCGTATAATTGAGCCGCTAAGGTTTTATTGTGTGATAAAATCAATACGGGACACTCTTGCTGTGCAATAACGTGAGCCAACGTAAATGTTTTTCCAGAACCGGTGACGCCGTATAAAGTTGATTTGCCAGGACGCCCTTTTGTTAATTTTTTAATAGCATCAGGCTGACTGCCAGCAGCAGGAAAAGGGGAGTGCAGTTTAAAAAGTGGCATAGAATAAACCTTTATAAAATAATTTTATCTAAAAGCGTATCAAGAACTTAAAATTTGCACAAAACAAAAAGCAACTCTCGTCATCCTCAGGAACGCAGTGCCGCAAGGATCCAGTTTTATTCTGTAACAATAATAAAAATCAAAATTTTATAAAAAGCATTGACTTCTCTTTCTTATGTTTAATATAATTTCAATTAGGAATATTGTTAAATTTAAAAGTGGAGGCTTATTATGAACGTAAGCTTAATCAAAAAACTATTCGTTGGTATTTTTTTAATACTATCATGCAATAATGCGTATGGTGCTATGTCTTATGGTGCTATGTCTGAAGAAGCTGAAAAGGCATTGATTCGGGCGCAACTTTGGTTTGAGCCCGATTGGATGCAAGATTTGAGTCTAAAGGATCTTGGAGATATGGGATATGAATTGTCAAAAGCTGCAGTAGGTTCAGTAAATCCTGCGCAACAACGAGAAAATAATTTTGTAGCTAAATATGATCAGCAATATCAAGATATAGCGAGAAAAGCTTTTCAAAATGGAATAAAGATTGGACTGAGCGAAAATGTAGAAGATCTAATAGCAGAAAATTTAAAAGCAGGAAGAAAGATATTTCAACTACCTCAACGAAGTCTTTCACCTTCACAAATGCCTTCTGCTACTCAAGCTCCTCAAGCAACAGCTAGGCAAGTCGCACCATTAGCAGCAGCTGCAGGGGCAGCAGCAGTTGCGGGAGCTGCACAACAAGTAGTTCGTGATGCATGGGCTGATCAAAGTGTAATGGGACCAGAAATTGAAAGTCCTTTACAGCAACCTGATGATATAGCACCTGTAAAGTTGCATGTTTTAAGTTATCATTCATTACAAAAATCAGGAGATCAAGCAAAGGTTGGTTATGTTAATCAGGATGCTTTCTTTCAAGAACCAATTGCATCTGGAGGGTATATTATTATTGTTGCAGATGGTCATGGCGATAAAGATATGCACAGAGGAAATTTTGTAAGTGGTGAAGTTCCTGCGCAATACGTTTGTGAAAATTTTCCAAAATTGTTTGTTGATTATAAGCGCCAGGGATTAACGACGGTTGGAGCAATACAATCAGCAGTTCGGTACATGCAAGGATGGTTTGAGTCACAAGTAGGATATGCCGAAGTAGGAACAACATTTGCTGCCGTAATTTGTGATGAATTAGGTTATATCTATTCAGTAACAGTTGGCGATAGCAGAGTTATGGTTATTCGTGATGGAATAGTAGTTGGACAAACGCAAGATCATGATTATGAGAATGTAGCAGAAAGGCAGAGAGTTGGTGTGGTTTATGTAGCAGAAGACGAGAGAGATAGAGAGATTGTGGGTAATTTTGATGCCCTGCACAAAGTGTCTATTAAAAGACCGGGTTTTGGTTCTTCAGCATTATCTATGACAAGATCTTTAGGAGATACTTATTTACATGGCAAAGGACTTCTTTCTGCGCAACCAGAAATTCATCAAATGAAGGTGAAATCTGGAGATATCATCGTAGTTGTTTCTGATGGCGCAATATCGACACCATGGACTCCTGATTATGCTGAACAGGCTCGGCCAATATGGCAAAATGAAGGCAAGTTTGCAAAATATATTGTTCAAAGAATAAAAAATAAAAATGTTGCAGAAGAACTTTGTAGATATGTTGATCCTAGAAGAGGATCTAAAGATGATATTACAGCTGTTATAGTGCAAGTAGAAGATGATGCAAAAGCTGGTGCTAGACGTGTAAAAAAATCTGCCCAACAGAAAGAACTAAGAGAATCGGCAATAAGAGAATCAGGAATAATGCTAAGACCTTTAGCAGCCGCAGCTGCAGCGGAATTACCAGAACATGATAATGGTGAGATGTTGCGTAGTTTCTTAGTGGCACCGACTATGGTTGATGAAATAAGAATGCTTCAAGATGAATTAGGAAAATATTCTCATCAAGAAGATCAATACAAAAGACAGGCAATGAAACGTTTGTATGCGTTGCTTACGCTTCAAGAGATACAACAAGCTGATGATGCAAGAAGACAAGCTGGTTATCTAGCATTTATGGCTATGACTGAAGATCAAAGAAATCAGTGGCGTCAAGAACGACAACAAATTGAAGCAGCTTATCGAGCAGAGCTAGAGCAACGAATGGCATGGTTACAAGCGCCTAAGCGTGTGTTATCAGAAGAAGAAAGAGAGAAGTTGGATGCTTACAATAGATTATTGAGATGGCAAGCACCTTTATTTTCAGATTTAAAAACTAATCAAGGGTTAAGAGAAAGCTTTGAAAAGTGTTTTGCGCGAGCATGGCAAGAAAAAACGACACATCGATGGGATAGCAAACAATTTGAGGAACGTTTTAATCAACTTTTTAAAGAAGATCCATTTAGTGGTGGAATTATTCGGAAAAAACTTGAAGAAGCTATAAAAGCTGAAGAACAAAGAAAGCAAGCACAACAAGCAGCACCAGCAGCGGTAGCGCCAGCAGTTGCTCAACCGTCTCAAGCTGATATTGTTAGGCAGCAAATGGATGCAGCTGTAGCAAGAGCATTAGAAAAAAGAAAAAGCATAGAAGGACAAGAAAATGTTGCACGAGAAGATGAATTTGGTGAGTTTCAAAGTGCAGCACCGGTATCGCAAGCTCCTGCTGTTCAAAGAGTTTTTGTTCAGCCAGTTACTCCAGTGCCAGGATGGAATCCATTTGATACGCAAGAAGGAACTTATGGTGGTGGTTTAGGTGCGCTTGCAGCAGGACAATTATTACCTGCAGAAAAATTAGCGCACGAGGAACGATTAAGAGCAGCAGCTGTTCAAGTTCAGCCTTCAGCGGTAGCAGCTTTGCCAGTTCAACCAGCAGGACAACTAGGAGCCAGCTCAGTACGACGTCAAGGAGGATATGGAAGAGTAGCGTTACCAGTAGCACCGATAGCAGCAGTGCCAGTAGCGCCGAGTAAGAAAACAGAGCTCGCATTAATAAGGGAGCTTATGGATCTTAATCGTCAGTTAGGGGTTGTAAGTGATAAAACAGCAGCAGCTCCACAACAAGCAGCGACACAATTACCAGCACCAGCAGCAGTTTTTCCAGCTGTTCCAGCTCCGCAATCTGTGATGCCAGTTCCAGTGCAACAATTAACACCTGAGCAACGAATAGATAATTTTATATATGGATTAAGGCAAGCAGGCTGGAGACTTCCTGATAATCCAGTTGACGCGAAAATATATATGAACATAGCAATGCAAATGGAAAATCAAGGTCAGCTTCCTCATGGACAAACTGCTGAAATAAAGGCTCAAGAATTATTACGACAATTTTCTACAATGTATGAAGCTTTTTTGGCATTGATGAAAGAGCAATATGGATTTGATCGTAATTACTGGAATAATGAAGAATTAGCACGAATAGCTATATTAGAAGCTATTAAACAAGAAATTTCAGGGCATTTGCAAGCGAGCGGCCTTAAGCGTGAAGCTTATGCTGCAAGACTGTTGAACGATTATATAGCCGACAGGAAACAAAAATGGGAACAAGCACAACCAGCAGCAGCACCGATAGCGCAAGTAGCTGTTCCAGCTGTTCAAGCTCCGCAACCTGTGATGCCAGTTCCAGTGCAACAATTAACACCGGAACAAAGATATTCTAACTTGTATCAACCATTTATAGCGGATATTCAAAGAAGTGGATTTAATCGTGGGGCTGGCAATAATGAAGTATTAGCTCAAGAAGCTCTGACAGCTGCTGTAATAACTCCTGGTATGGGAATAAGGTCAGATCAAGAAGTTATGGTTCTCGCTAAACAAATGTTACATCAAAAGATCGCGTACAGAGATCAAGAAATGATGTTGGATCAACAAAGAAAACAAGCAGCAGCGCAAGAAGCTGCGGCACGACAAGCAGAACTGCGTAATCAAGCAGATCAAAAAAGGATCTTAAAACTTAAAGATAGGCTAGGTGAAAAACTTGCATCACAGCCTGTAAGACCGGCAGCACAAGCACCGGTAGCAAATCCTTGGGCAGCGAATCCAGCAGCAGCATATCAATGGCAAGCAGTGGCTCCAGTACCGCAACCAGCAGCAGCACCATCTTTAGCAGATCTGGAAAAAGAAACAGAAAGAGAACGAAGAGAAGTAGATAGAATGACAAAAGAAAACGAAAAAGAAAGAGCAGAACTTGAGGCTCGTCAAGCTAAAGTTCAAGGAAAAAAAAGAGCAATAGAAGGACAAATAAAAGAAGCAGTCCAAGCATTTCGTCTAGAATATCCTAAGTTTATAGATTTTACAGATGATGAAATAATGGAAGTAATAAAAATAGTTAAACAACAAGTGGCTGCAGGTACAATAAAACTAAATCAAGTTAATGCAAAAGTTGCACAAAATTTAACAGAGCGTCGTCAGCTAACTGGTGCAAAGTTTGTAAAAAGTGCTTGGGATATGTAACTATAAAAAATGGAGATAAAAACAATGAAGATAAAAAATATACTCATCGCAGGCTTACTCTTTGCCCCTTTGTGTAATTACGGTGCGGAAAGAAATGTAGCAGCAGAAGCAGTGGAAGCAGATTTAAAGAGCCATGGCTTATCTATAAATGGATTATTAGATGCTGGATATTCATATAAAGATTTATTAAATTCTAGCAGGAGAGCATTAATAGTAGAAAATATAGAATTAGCAAGAATTCAAGAATTAGCAACTACAATATTTGCAGAAGAAGATGCAATGATGGCTTCAAAACCGTTGTCTGCAAGAGCTTCATCAGTAGCACAACCAGCAACTTGGTCCGCATCACGAGCAGAAGCACCACGAGCAGAAGAAGCACAGTCAGCTCGGCAACCAGTTTTTTCTTTAGGAGATTCATTGTTAGTGCCGAATTATCTTTCCATTCAAGCAACTGGTGTTGATATGTCTCTTGTAGCGCCATCTCAAGCAGTTCCTGCAGTAGCTCCTCAAGTTCCAGCAGCTTCAAAAACACAATCTGATGAACCTAGTTTGCCAGGAGCGTTTCTAGAATTGCAGCCAACTATGACGGATGAGGCAGAAGCAGAAGAAATGGCTCGTCTTATGACTAAGACTGCAGGGGAAGCTGAAGAAAGCAAAAGAAGACAAGAAGCAGAAGAAAGAGAATTTGAATTAGCAAAGACTCAAAGTGAAATAACAACATTAGTTGAAGCTGAAAAAGCCTTATTAAAGATACTTGTAAGGTCTGAAAAAGATCAGCAAAAATTACAAGAATTGCGAGAAAAATTATTGATTGCTAAAGCAAAATTAATGAGTTTGAGGCCTATTGAAGTTGATATGGAACAATCATATATCTTTGAATAATTTAATAAAAAATGGAGATAAAACAATGAAAATTAAAAATATATTTATAGTAAGTTTGCTCTTTGCCCCTTTGTGTAATATCTATGCTGCTGGAGCTGCAGCGGGGGGGTTTGGTTTGCAACAATATACAAAAGAAGCGCGATTCATTGCATTTTTAGATAGACATAAAGCAGAATTTGATAATTATAAAATTTCAGAAGAAAGAGCAAAAAGATTTTTTTATCCAAGCATTTGATGCAGAATTAAAAGGTGGCCCATCAGCAGAAGGTGCTGCGTATCAACAGTGTATTGATAGTATGCGAGGAAGACTGCCAGAACATGAATCGCCAAGGGACTTTGTATATACTATTCAAAAACAAGCATGTTCAGATGCGGCTGCGCGAAAAGGTTTTGACAGGGGCCGCGCAGAAAAAATTTTTGATGATATTTATTTTACAAAAGGACATCCACCTGTTGAAGATATTTTAGAAATTGTATTACGTAAAATGGAATCAGTAGTGCAATCTTTTGAAGATTTACCATTTTTAAAAAAAGATCCATCAGGACAGTATCTAGCATATTCTTATTTAATCAAAAATGGCTTTGATTTTCTGTTTCAAGATTTTATAAGTCTTCATCGTCAGTACGGTAATAGAAATGCACAATATGCATATTTAAAGGCGATGGAAAAATATATGGAAAATCCTTATCTGGCTAATGATATTAATGGTGAAGCTCAAAGAATATTAAGAGAAATTCATCGTAGATATGAATTTTTCATGTTCAATAATCAAGAATTTTATAAAGGTAAAATGTATGAAAATATATTAGAAAATAATTTAAAAGAATCTTTTAAACGTTCATTAGAAGCTCAATATGAAAACAGAATTCCTTTTGGTCATACAGTAGAAACTTATGCTTTATTTTTATTTCAAAATACTTTTGCAGACATTCCTATTGAAACACAAACGTTGCAAGTACCAGTAGCGCGAATTATGCAAAGAAATCCAATAGATCAACAAATTATGATGATTGAAGATTTGGTTAAGACAAGAGGGGAAATGATTACTATGGAAGAACTTATGGAGTTAGGTTATTCTTCTGATGCAATTAAAAAAGCATCAGATTCCAGATCTTTAAGATTAGTGCAAAGAGAAGAAATTCAAAGAAAAAATGAAGAAGGTCAAAGAAGAAATATAGCAGTGCTAGAAGCTGTAGCCGCTGCAAGAGCTTTAGAAATTGCTACTCTTGCAACTCAAGAAGGTCAATATCAAAAAGCGTTAAAAATATTTTTAACTAATGCTAAAAGTAAAATGTATGATCTAGAAAAGGCTAAAGAATATTTTGATGATTTTTATAAAAATAAAAAATATTCTTTAGAAAAAGCTGATTATTTTGCTACGGAAAAACTTTTTTTAGAAGAAGCAACCCGATTCCGTGAGCAAACAAAAGCATTCATAGCTGAATAAGCAAGACAACAAGAAGCACTTTCACAACCAGTTGCAACTCTGCCTCGGCAAAGTTTTTTACAAAGAGCAAAAAAAGCTTTTGGTTTGAATGAAAGAGATCGCGTAGTTGAGTCAAAAATTGATTCTATGCAATCAGCACCTGATTCTCAAGAAACAACACGGGAAGCGCCACGAGCAGCATGGAGTGTTTTAGATTAAGTTTAACCTTACACCACTACAAAACTAATGAGTCGATTAGGGACAAAAATGATTTTTGTAATCTTTTTGTTCTTAATCCATTCAACAATAAGTTCTTCAGCTTTCGGTTGCACTTCTTCTTGCGTCGCTCCTGCAGGCACTTTGATATGCGCTCGAATTTTTCCATTCACTTGAACACCGAGTTCAATCGATGTTTCTTGCGCAAGATCGGGATTATAGGTTGGCCAGGTGCAATCACGCAATTGTTTTTCACATACTTGCTCAAGCAGTTCGCTTGCCATATGCGGCGCAAAAATAGAAAGACTCGTTAAAATCATTATCATGCTATCTTTCGAAAGAAGGATGTTCTGTTTTTGTAAAGCATTAAAAAGTTCCATAAAAGCTGCTAGTGCTGTATTTGGTTTAAAATGATCAAGACGATCTTGGAATGTTTTTAAAAATTGATGCACGAGTATTTTTGCTTCTTTTGATTCATCTGCTTCTTTGCATAGTGTTGTGTTCAAGCAGTAGGTGGTAACTTTTTGTGCAAAGCGCTTAATGCCCTCAAGTCCTGTATCCTGCCATTCGCAATCTAGCTCTGGTGGCCCCATGAACAATATATACATTCGTAATACATCGGATCCATACTGCTTTACGATCTCGTCTGGATTGACAACATTCCCTTTTGATTTTGACATTTTTTCAACGTGACCACTTTTGTCTGAATATTTGCACACCATGCCTTGATTGAAGAGTCTGGTAAAGGGTTCGTTGAACGAAAGATATCCGCAATCGTGCAAAAATTTTACATAAAAGCGCGCATACAAAAGATGCAAAATAGCATGTTCGATGCCACCAACGTATAAATCGACTGGTAGCCAGTAATCAGTATCTTTTTTGCTGCACAGTTCAGTATTGTTTGATGGATTTGGATAACGCAAGAAATACCAGCTTGATCCTGCCCACTGAGGCATCGTATTAGTTTCTCGTTTGGCTGCGCGTTTGCATACAGGGCAAGGTACATTAACCCATTCGGTAATAGCTGCTAAAGGTGATTCCCCTGTTCCTGTTGGTTCGTATTTTTCAACTTCTGGCAACAATACAGGAAGCTCAGCTTCTGGAACGGGCACAACGCCGCACGATGCGCAGTGAATTAATGGAATTGGCTCGCCCCAATAGCGTTGGCGAGAAAAAATCCAATCTCGCAAGCGATAGGACGTTGTTCGTTTTACAAATCCCTGGTTTTCTAAATAATCTACAAATTCATCTTTGACTTGACCTGCAATTTTTCCAGCAAATGGCTGCGGAAGAAGCAGTATGCCAGTATCCATATCCGTATAACAAACTTTTTGCGCAAGAACTTGAGCTTTAAGTTCTTCATCATCTGCAGGAACTAAACCAACCGTTAAAGGAATAGTATATTTTTGCGCAAAGGCAAAATCGCGAGGATCGTGCGCAGAGCATTTTACGATGCCTGTTCCATAATCTGCAAGCACAAAACTGGCAATCCAAAGAGGCAGTTCTTTGTTGTCCAAAGGATTGATGACATAAACACCGGTAAATATTCCTTCTAGTTCGGTCGTTTGATCATTATGATATTTCATGCGCTTTTCTAAAAGCATTGCGCAAAAATCTTGAATTTCTGTTTTGTTAGGAGCATTTTGAATCAATGCTGGCAATAGTGGATGATCGGGAGCAATGACAAAAAAAGTATCTGCAAAGCAGGTCATAAAATGTGCAGAGAATGTTTCTAAAACGATATCAGAACCTTTTACCTTGCTTGAAAAAAGTAAGCCTTCACTTTTGCCGATCCAATTTTTTTGCATCAATTTTACTTTTTCTGGCCAATCAAGCGTATCTAAATCGTTTAAAAGTTTTTCAGCGTAGGCAGTGATTTTTAAGACCCATTGCGGAATATTTTTTTTAGTAACAGCTGTTGCACAGCGCTCACAACATCCTGCAACGACTTCTTCGTTTGCTAGTCCTGTTTTGCACGAAGGACACCAATTGATTGGCATATTCGATTGATACGCAAGACCCGCTTTGAACATTTTTATAAAAATCCATTGTGTCCATTTATAAAAATCAGGATCAGTGGTATTGAGTTCTTTTGTCCAGTCATACAGAGCGCCTACTTGCTGTAATTGTGTTTTAAATGTTGCGATATTTTTAGCGGTAGATATTTCCGGATGAATGCCTTTTTTTAAAGCATCATTTTCTGCTGGAAGTCCAAAAGCGTCCCAACCCATTGGATGCAGAATAGCATAACCTTGCAACCATTTGATGCGCGCATACACATCAGAAAGGACGTATCCTCGCCAATGACCAACGTGAAGGCCCGATCCAGAAGGATACGGAAACATATCGAGGCAATAGAATTTTTTTTGAGCATAATCTGTTTTTGTGTAGCCATCAGGATTTTTTTGCCAACGATCTTGCCATTTTTTTTCTACGTCACTTACTTTGTATTGCTTTGCGCTTTGCATAACGTTTTCCTTATGCTTTAAAACTTATTTTTGAATTTTTACTTTAGTGTAACACGCAAGCATTTTCTATTCAAAAATCTATTTTTTATTCGAGTGCGTTTTGTAAAAAATCATCTTGAAATGGCAACAGCTTGATATCATGATAGGTCCCACCTTGACTGCCATCATAAATGACATATTTTTTTACCGGTATATCATCTGAAATTATATGTGCAAAGTATTCAAGATTTTTTACAAATTCTGGATGAAAAGTTGCGCTACTTTTAATTTCGATAGCCTTAATTTCTCCAGCCCATTCTGCAATAAGATCTATCTCTGCTCCTGATTGGTCTTTCCAGAAATAGACATGAGCAGGAAGGCCTTTGTTATAGCGATGTTTAATAATTTCCAAGATGATCATGTTTTCATATAAAGCGCCTTTGAGATAGTGCGTTTCTAATTGTTTTTCTATCTCTATTCCTAATAAAAAAGATGCAAGACCAGTATCAAAAAAATAAAGTTTTGGCATTTTGATAAGTCGTTTGCTGAAATTTTTATAAAATGGCTGTACTAAAAAAATAACGTAACTAGCTTCTAGTATTGCAAGCCACTTTCGAGCGGTGGTATGAGAAATTCCACAATCTTGAGCAAGTGAAGAATAGTTAATGGTTTGGCCAACTCTGCCAGCACAGAGTTTTAAAAAGAGCTGAAATAATCGTAAGTCTTCAATATTTTGTAAAGTTCGCACATCACGTTCAATATATGTTTGGAAATAACTTGGATAAAATTCTAAGGAAGTCATCTGTTTTTCGTGTAATCGTGGATAGCCCCCTTTAAAAATATATTCGATGCTTTTATTTTTTTCTTGAATTTCTTTAATACTTAACGGAAGGAGAGTAACCAATCCTATTCTTCCTGCAAGTGATTGAGAAATAAGATTGCCAAAACCAAGATTTTGAGAGCCCGTTAAAACAAATCTTCCTGTTTCTGGCGACGCATCTGCCACTTCTTGTAAGTAAGAAAATAATTCTGGAGCATGTTGGACTTCATCAAAAATAGCGCCTTTATCGTAATAGTTTAAAAATCCGCGCGGATCTTTTTCAGCCAAAAGTCTTGTATCAAGATTTTCAAACGAAACATAAGGTTTTTCTGGAAACATATGTTTAACAAGTGTTGTTTTTCCTGATTGACGCGGGCCAGTAACGCTAATAATTGGATATAAAGCAGTATATCGTTCGATGATAGAAGTTAAAAAACGTTTATATTTCATACGAATTTCCTTTATTGACCGATTGAACTTTTAAAATTCAATATAGCAAAACATTGGCCAATAAGCTAGAAGTCTTTGACAGTATTTACAAAAAAGAGATTCTCTTTACTATTGTTATTATAAAATCAAAACAAAAAGGAATAACCATGGTTTTTTTAGATCCTAAAATAGATTTTGTCTTTAAAAAATTATTTGGCACGATTGCAAACAAAGATATTTTGATATTTTTTTTAAATAGTATTTTAGAAAAAAAAGAATCTGAAAAAATAATTGATGTTGAAATTAACGATACGTCTAATATTAAAGATAATAAAGAGAGCAAAGAGTCTATCGTTGATGTACGATGCAAAGATATTCAAAATAAGCACTACATTATCGAAATGCAAGTTGTTAAGCAAAAAGATTTTATTGCAAGAACTCAATACTATACGGCTATAGGTTTGACTAGGCAATTAATGAAAAAAGATGAATACGAAAAATTAGAGCCAGTTATTTTTATAGGAATTTTAGATTTTACGTTATTTAAAACAGATAATTTTTTTAGTCATCATTTAGTTTTAGATAAAAATACTTATCAGCAAGAGCTTATTTATACAGAATATTATTTTATGGAATTACCTAAATTGAAAAAAGAACTGAATCAAATAAAAACATTTTCAGAAGAATGGGCTTACTTTTTTAAATATGCAAAAACATTTCAATCAGTTCCGGATAATTTTGATAAGCCTAGTTTTAATAAAGCGTTTGATGTGCTTGCAGAAAGTAATTGGACAAAAGCTGAACT